>Ga0310810_10002532_pt1 | contig 19674 bp, 14 predicted proteins | sample NCmetagenome_FD_207641 | JGI IMG/M metagenome (GOLD analysis project Ga0310810, IMG submission 207641) | Soil microbial communities from experimental microcosm in Duke University, North Carolina, United States - NC | ecosystem: Engineered > Artificial ecosystem > Soil microcosm > Unclassified ...
CTCGGCGCCCGCCCTGCTATGATCCAACTACCAGCGTTTCGAGGGACTCTGAGAGGACGTATGAAATTCACGGTCGCGGTTCTGGCAATGACGGGAATGATGGCGTTTGGCACGTCCACGGCGCGCGGCACTGTCGCGGCGCAACAGGCCAAATCACAATGGGATGGCGTGTACACCGAGGAGCAGGCTAAACGCGGTGAGCAGTTTTACGCGCAGTACTGCGCGAGTTGTCATGGCCCGGATCTGTCTGGCGGCGAAATGGCGCCAGGGCTGACCGGAGGCGAGTTCAGCTCGAACTGGAACGACCTCTCTCTGGGCGAACTGTTCGAGCGGATGCGCATTTCGATGCCGCAGAACGCGCCAGGCAGCCTGAGCCGTCAGCAGAACGCCGACATTCTCGCGTTCATGCTCTCCAAGGCCAACGTCCCGGCGGGCAGCGCGGAACTTCCCGGTCAGACCGATGTCCTGAACACCATCAAATTCATGGCGCAGAGGCCCGCGCAATAGCTCAATCGACCACGAGTTGTGTAGGGGACGGTCTTAAGACCGTCCCTCGACCGCAGCGCTCTTCAGCTTCTGGGCGAGGCGGTGCAAGAAAAGACCGACATCCGTGACGATCCCAATCGTCTGCGACGACCCGCGATCGGCCAGTTTGGTGACCACCGCGGGATTGATATCCACACACACCATCTTGACCCACGACGGCAGCATGTTGCCGACCCCGATGCCGTGAAGCATCGTCGACAACGCGAGCACGAGGCGCACATCCTGTAGCGCTTCGGCATAGCAGTCCTGCGCCACTTGCAGATCCATGATCGTGTCGGGCAGCGGTCCATCGTCGCGGATACTGCCGGCCAGCACGTACTGCACGTCGTGCTGGATGCACTCGTACATCACCCCGGACGTCAGCACTCCCTGCTCCACTGCCGCCTTCAATCCGCCGGCGCGCGAAATGGTATTGATCGCCCGCATGTGATGACGGTGCCCGCCCTCGATAGCCTTGCCGGTGTTCAAGTCGACGCCGAGCGAGGTTCCGAACAATGCCTGTTCGACGTCGTGCACCGCCAGCGCATTTCCGGCCAGCACCACGTCGACGTAGCCGCCGCGAATCAGTTCTTGAAAGTGCGTCCCGCCGCCGGTGTGCACGACCACCGGACCGGCGACGACGGCAATCCTCCCGCCGGCTGCCTTGATCTCCTGCATCATCGCGGCAATCCGCGCGACGCCGACCTCGACGCGGCGCTCGGACGAAATTTCATTCGTCATGAACGCAAAGCCGTGGCGATCGCGCTCCTGGAATTCAGGAATCACCCGTATGCCATTGACGCCGCACACGACGGCGTCGCCTTTTCGCACGTCGCGCAGCTTGCGGCAATGTGCCCCGTCGCCATCCACGACGACAACGGCGTCCATCCGCTGATGGTCGACTTCCACCCATTGCCCTTTGAGCCGCACCATCGTCCGATGATTCGTGGTGGAGTAGAAATCGTCGGGCACGCAGGCGTCACGATCGGCCGCACGCAGCCGAGCGCGACCAGTTCTTCGAGGACCTCGCCGAGCGTCTGTTCGGTTGACGCCGAAATACGCATCGAAATCGAGGACGGTTCGTCGTTGCTGCGCCCGATGTTGAACTTCAACACGTCGAACGACGCGGCGTGCTTGACGACGGTGTCGAACACTACGTTCAGGATCTGCGAGTCGATGAGGTGCCCTTCGGCCTCGACGACCTCGCTGTGGACGGATGTTTTTTTCGCCATGTGCCTGCGTGGAAAGAAGGTTCACCACAAAGGACACGAAGGACACAATGGATCGATATTCAAAGCCTTTGTGTCCGTGGTGTCCATGGTGGTGGCGGGCGCAGCCTCTTAAGCGAAGATTGGCAGCGAGAGCGGCGGCTGAACGTGGAAATCGCTTCTCGCGACTTCCGCGAGCGCGCGATCGAGCACGGACTCGGAGCACTCCTCGAGAGTGGTCACAAACGGCAGACGATCCTTGCGGAACTTCGGAAGCTGCAGGACACCGTCGATGTTGATGCCGAATTTCGCGTAGGCCGCAGTCACCTGGGCGAGGATGCCGGGCTTGTCGTTGACCGTGAAGCGCACGTAATGCGGCGCGACGAAGTCGCCGCTCACCTGGTGAAAAACGCTCGGCACCATCGTGGACGGCACCGCCGTGCCACGCGTCGCGACCGACAGGACGTCGGACACCACGGCCACCGCCGTCGGCGATCCGCCGGCGCCCGATCCGAAGAACGAAGTTTCGCCCCCGAAAATGCCCCGGACCGTGACGAGATTCTGGCTGCCCTCGACCCGGCCAAACCCAGACGACAGAGGAACCAGCGCCGGACGGACGGCGGCGAACACGGCGCCGTTGTCTTCGGCGGACGCGCGGGCGATCTGACGAATCGTGCAGCCAAGCTCGCGCGCGTATTCGAAATCGACCGGCTCGATCGGCCTGATCGACTTCGTCGCGATATCGGTCACGCGTATCGGGCGGCGCAATCCCACCGCCGCGATGATGGCGAGCTTCGCGGCGGCGTCGGCGCCATCGAGGTCCTCGCTGGGATCGGCTTCGGCGTATCCGGCGCGCTGCGCTTCGGCGAGCGCGTCCCCAAATGAAATGGTTTCGGTCTGCATGCGGCTGAGGATGTATGCGCAGGTCCCATTGAGGATGCCGCGTACTTCGACGAGCCGGTCTCCTGCGAGACCTTCCTGCAACGCGCGCAACACGGGAATACCGCCGGCCACCGAGGCTTCGAAGCGCACTTCCAGACCGCGCGAACGCGCCAGATCGAGGAGCTCGGTTCCATGGTGCGCCATGAGCTGCTTGTTCGCGGTCACGACCGACTTGCCGGCCATCAGCGCGCCCTTCACCCAGTCGTGAGCCGGGCGCAGACCACCGACCAATTCGATGACGATGCTGACGTCGGCCGCAAGAATGTCGTCTGCCGACTCGGTCCAGTTGACCGAAGGCGGCACCCAATCCACGCGCTTCCTGGCCACCTGACGATTGAAGATGTGCGTCAGCTGGACCTGTGGAACCTCTCCACTGCACAGGATCCGCGCGACGGACTGGCCGACGGTGCCAAATCCAAGAAGCGCGACACGCGCCGGCGTGGCCGAAGGGGTGGAAGGCATAGAGTCGATGGCTGACAGTCTCGAATCAAGAGTCATGACGGTTCACGGTCCGGGCAACTGGCGACCAGAGTCCCGCGCCTATTTATACCCCGTGTCCGTATCCGGCTTCTTCCGGAGTCTGCTCCTCGATTTCGAGCAGGAGCCGCAGAAATTCAGCCATTTCGTCGCGTTCCGGCTGTCGATCCTGGGGTTCGTCCGGCTCGACGGTTCCCCGCGTATTGCTGTTCTCAGTCACGGTCCTCTCCTCCACTGTAGAAGGCCCGATCTCTTTTGGGCCTTACAAGGGCTTACAAAATGGGCCTTACAAAGCAAAAGGGCCATCACCCTGTTTGGGTGATGGCCCTCTAGGTATCGGCTGAACTGCCCGTCCTGGTTACATCACCCCGAAACTGGCCTCGTCGGCAGCGGCAAGCTGCCGATCGTAAGGAGGAGGATGGTGCTCAGCGGCAGCGACGCAGACGACGACATGACGTGGCGGGTCGACTCGCCGGAAACGATCATGTTGAAGGCTGCGAAAGACATCGGAGTCCCTAGAACATCACAATCGGCCCCGGCCTGTCAATCTGTAGCGCCGGCGTAAATGCCGTTGAACAACAGTTTGAACGTGCCGTGCGGTTGCGCTCGCCAGGCGATTTCCGGTCCGAACAAAAGCACGTGTCCTCGCCCGAGCGGCGCATCGATGATTGCCGTCGTCTGATCCAGATACTGTTGCCCCCAGGCCCATCCGCTGCGAAGCGAACGCGGACTGTCGATCCACCCGATCGCCTTGACGCCCTTCTGCGCGGCGTCCGGCAGCAAGCGGAAGGCCGGACTGTTGTCGAAAAACACGTTCGCGCGCGATTCAAGCCCGTAGGCGAGCGGGCTGCTGGTATCGATGCGCATGTCGACGATCGCGCCAGGCACGAAGAACTTCTCCGTGGGCAACGGCACTTCGCCGCCGCCATTGGACGCGCGCTCGATGAGGGCGTTCCGCATCGGCAGACCAAAGTGATACCCGATCGCGGTCGACGACCCGATCGCGAGCAGCGTCCCGCCGGCTTCGACAAACTTCTTCAGCTCCGGCACGGTTTGACGGATCGATATCGTGCCCAGCCAGTCGCGATACTCCGCCGGAATCGACGCGGGATTGGGCTGGCTGCTGCCGAGGCTTTCGCGGATCGGAATCGCACCGTCGGGAAAGATCAGGACGTCGAAATGGCTCGCCAGATCACCGGCATCGAGCGTCTTCGGATACACCACCTCAAAAGGGAACTCGAACTGCTCGAGCAGCCAGCGCGTCCAGCCTGACGTGATCGACCCACCGTAGCTGTCCCACAGGCCGATCCGCAGTTGTTTCAATTTCATGAGGGGGCCGGTGGGACGCTCGGCGGCGGCGGTAAAGCGCAGACCTCTTTCGCTGGCCAGCTGCTGCAGCAGCGGCAGCGTCGTCGGCCGCAGCGGGACGAACATGGTGCCGGCGGGCCAGGTCCGTCCGCCGCTGGTCAGCGGGCTTCGGATCCACTCGACTTCCTCGCCGGCCTTCAACAGCCGGTTGACGGCGATGAACGCGTCGTTCACCTCGTGACTGAGAAAATAGCCAGCTCCGTTTGCAGCAGGCTCGACGGCGCCTGCCGGCGGTTTCGTGACGTCGGCAACTCTTTCGAACGGGCCATCGAACGGATCGAGCAGGCGGTCGTACTTGATGCCCATCGAGTACGACAGGTTGTAACCGGTGACGTCATACGGGGGACGGGGCGGGCCACCGGGATACGGAATGTCGTCAGGGTGATCCTGCGGCTCGAACATGTCCATCACATGGGCGCGGAACGGTTGCGCGGCCTTGACCACGAACGAACCTGCTGGATAGCTCTTGCCGTTGACCGTGAACGAGGCGGTGGCCCGCTCCACGACGACCCCGGCCCTGATCAGCACGTTCACGAACTTGGTTGCAGTGAGAAAGTCGGGTTGATCGGCCGGCAGAATGTAGCCGCGCGGATCGCGCATCGCCGGATCGTGCAGCACCGATTCGTAGAGACTGACCGGCGCGACACGGCCGCTGCGCTGGCGGTCGAGCTCTTCGCGAACCGCGGCAATCCGTTTGGGGTGAATCGTCCAGTTGTCGCGGCTTCCCTTGTCGATGGCGTTCCTGGCCATCTTGTACATGTTGAACAGGAAGTCTTCCTTGCGCTTCGAAGCGATGTCGAGCACGGCGTAATTGTTGGTGAGCGAGTATTCAATCGACTGTCGGAAGTGCCACGTCTGCGGCGCGATCGGATTGGGCACGTCGGCGCGCGGCAGCTGCATGTCGGGCACGAACGGGATCTCGATCGGCGTCGGGTTTCCAATCATCTCGGTGAGAATCCCGATTTGATTGTGAAAGTAGGCGGTGGTTCGGATGCCGCCGTTGAACCAGGTGGAATAGGTGGCGGCGGAGCGCATGACGGCGCCCGGTTTTCCTTCGGCGGCGAGCCGCGTGTGAATGGCGGAACCGACCATGTCGATGCCAAGCACGACCAGCGGGTCGAAGTTGTAATTGAAGGGATCGCGGAACGGCGGCGCGAACAGGACGGCGCCCACGGGCCCGGTCTGATGATGGTTGTACATGATGACCGGATACCACTCGCGGTACATCATCCGGTTCGCGTGCTCGCTCTCCGGCTGGTTCATCATGTAGAAATCGCGATTGTTGTCGTGGCCGATGTACTTCTGGTACAGGCGCGGCAGACCCGACGTCGAACGCCGGCGTTCGTCCTGCTCGCGCATGTACCAGTTCGAGACCAGTTCCATGCCGTCGGGATTGACCAGCGTACACAGCACCACGTCGTCGTTCAGGATGCGCAGCGTCTCGGGGTCGGTACGCGAGTTGAGCTTGTAGATCAGATCGATCAGCTGCTGCGCGCCGAGGACTTCGGAGGCGTGCAGGCCGCCGTCGATCCACACCACGGCCTTACCGTCTCGCGCGAGCTGCCGGGCCTGATCGTCGCCGAGGACGTCGGCGAGCGCGAGCCGCCGGTTGGTGCCTTTGATCTCCGCCAGACGGCGCTGATTTTCGGGCGAGGTGATGATCGCGGTGTACTCCGGCCGTCCTTCGGCGGTCTTGCCGATCTCGACGACGGTCATGCGGTCGGATTCGCGATCCAGCTTGAGCAAGTACTCGACGTACTGGGTGTAGTTGGCGAGGAAATAGTCGTCGCCGACATCGTGACCGAACTGCGCCTTCGGCGTGGTCAGCGGGATGCCCCGCGTCTGCGCCCGCGGCATCGCCGAGGACCACGCGAGCAGGCTGACGACTGCGACGGCAAATGCCGCACGGACCGCCGGCCGCGTAGGGGTGCTGACCATGATCGTCCCTCGCGCGCGATTCTATCCAATCCATCGTGTCCTTCGTGTCCTTTGTGGCGAGCCTTTGGCGAGCGATTAGTGCTGATTGCGGAGCGCCGTCAGCTGCGTCTCGACTTCATCCCAGCGCTTTTGTTCATCCTTGCTGGCCGATGATGGTGTCGGACGCTGACCGTAGAAAGCCAGCACGTCCCGGCGTAATGCGGCCGGGGTCGCCGCAAACTCTCGCGAGGCGAGCCGATCCAGCAGCTCGGCATAGGTTTCGTCCGCCAGCGCGTACTCGCCGTGCCTGGCGAGCTGTCCGGTGTCGAAGTCGGTGTTGCGAAATGCCAGCTGTCCGGTCGCGACCTTCTGGAGCGCCGCGCGATAGCGCGCCGCCGCGTCGGTGAAACTGCGCGTGAACAGTTGCTGCGCTTCGGGAGTGGGTGTCTTGAACGTCAGCGGCTTCAGCGGGCCGACCTTCGGCACGATTCGAAAGATCACCGCGAGCAGTCGCGCGAACCGCCCAGGCTTGGAATAGTCGCGTCCGTATTCCCGTTCGAAGTCGATGCGCCGGTACTTGAAGATGAAGGCGTTCTGCTCGATGTTGGGCACCAGCGACGCGATCTCCTCGCGTTTGTCGCGCCATGCCGCCTCGGTGAGCGCCGGGATGATCTGGCTGACCGCGTAGCGATACGTCGAAATGGCCCGGTCGGCGTTGGGGAAGATCTCTTCGATCTCGATGCCGTAGATTTCGACGAAGGCGCGCTCCAGGAGCGGTTTGGCCACCCGAAAGCCGATGAACCGGCGGTAGGCGTCGAGCTGATACTTCCCCGCCGCGGTCTGCACGATATCGAAGGAGAACTCCGTGATCACATGCTGCTTCGGGGCCTGCACATAGGTGATGTTGTCGCCAAATTTCGCTCTGAGTTTGGGAAAGATCAGCGGCACCGAGCGATTGACGGCTTCAGGGTGGCCGGTCGTGTCCGTGACGTAATGCGCGAGAGCGCCGAGCGCGAAGGCGAGCTCGTTCACGTCGTGCGCATCACGAATCATCGCGGTGACGAAATCGCCGGACCGCGTGTAATGCAGCAGGTTGCTGAAGAATTTGTTGCCGAACGGGTAGTACCCGAGATCCTGGATGACCGATCCGCCGTACGCGTACGAGTGCGCCTCGAGGAGGCCCTCGGCGGTCGTCCCCGGGAAGCGTCGCAGCAGAATCGGACGGATTGTATCGGTCCACGCCGTATCGACGACCGCCTCGTGCGCAAGGACGGAGTAGGCGCGGGCCGGCTGAGCCGCAGCGAACACCACGAACAAGCCGAGCAGCAATCGACGCACGACGTGAGCAGAAGCAGAGTTCGTGCCGGCGGCCTGGGGTGCTCGGGGTGCTCAGGTCCTCCAGGTGCTGCAGGGTGCAACGTGCAGGGTGCTCAGCTTTCGGAACGCGACAATGGCGTGACGACGGCGATCTTGTCGTCTCTGCGATCGCCCTTGTAGAAAACGCGGGCGAGAAACAAGCCCGACGGCGGCGCCGTCAACCGCGCGGGAATGCCGGAGCGTTCACCCAGAAACGACGCCGCTCGTTCGGGTTCGAGTTCGCCAATGCCGACCGCAACCAGGACCCCGATGATGCGGCGCACCATGCGCCAGAGGAAGTGCGAACCTTCGATCACGAAGAGGATGATTTCGCCGTCCTCCACAACCTCCAGCCGCTCGAGCAACACGAGCGACGAGCTGTCTTCGCCCTTCTCCGCGACGGCAAAGCTGGAGAAATCGTGCATGCCGATGAACACCTCGGCCGCACGCACGACGCGCGCCAGATCGACAGGCTCCCTTACCCACCACACGAACGGTTTGGCAAACGCCGTGCGTCTGGTCGCGACCTGATAGATGTAGCGGCGCGCCACGGCGTCATGCCTGGCGTGAAACCGGTGCGGCACGACCACCGCCGAGAGGATATTGATGTCGGCCGGCAGTTCGTCATTCACGCGGCGCCGCAGCGTGTCAGGCGGCAGATTCGTGCTCACGTCGAGATGGGCAACCTGCGCGATGGCATGCACGCCAGCGTCGGTGCGGCCGGACCCGTAGAGTTCGAAGTCCTTTCGACCAGTCACCGTGCGGACAGACCGATCGATCTCGCCCTGCACGGTCCGCGCGTTCTTCTGGATTTGCCAGCCACTGTAGCGCGTGCCGGCGTACTCGATTGTGAGCTTGAAGCGAGGCATAAGAAGTCTTTGGACCTTTGTCCTTGGTCCCTGGCAGTCCTTAGCCAAAGACATCCAGGGTCTAGGGTCCAGGGTCCAAGGACGATTTCAGTTGCGGCGTCCAATCGTCCGCAAATGTCGTCCCGAGAATGAGGCGCACGACGTCGGCGTAGCTCGCGGCGCCGGCTTCGACATTGTTGGCCTTCAAGTAGGAATCGTAGACCCGCCAACCCGCCGCAGAAACCTGCGGATTGATGTTCTGACGCAGCCGTTCGCGAATCGCGCGCAGGTCGTCACGCGGACCGGCGGCCAGCCATCCGCTGTACTGGTGGGCCTTCGTTCCGCGGAGACACGTCAGCCACGCCAGGAAGTTCGCGTCGCCCTCGTCAGCGAACCCGGCCAGGTGACCCCATTCGTGGGCGACCACGAACGGACGTTCGAACGGCAGCAGATCGCTGGCGACGAAGGTCTCCAGAAAGTACGGATCGGTCATCCCCGCCACCCCGGCGCGTCGAAAATAGGCGTCGAGCAACGAGCGCTTCGGGATGCCCGGCACCGTCGCCGCGTGCGATCCCAGTTCGTGGCTGGCCGTCGCGAACGCATCGGCCAACGAGCGATCCACGACGCCAGACGCCGCCCAGCCGAGCTGATGCGCCGGCTCGTACTGCGCGTTCATTTGCGAAACCGCGTGCTCGGCCAGCGACAGGGCCGCAGCGGATGAGAGACGCGACCGTTCGAATTGCAGCTTGTCTTGAAGAGGCACGCGACGGTAATTGAGGCCCCAGGCGAGGAGAAACGCCAGATATGCCGCTGCCGTTACGGTCGCCGTGCGCACCACGATTCGCCCGGCGGCGCGCAGCCACCCGACTTGTCGGCGCGAACGCAGATCGCGAATCGCCTGGATGAGCCACCAGGTGGCGACCGCGACAATGATCAGATCGAACAGGGCGAATGGAACGAGGTTCGACGTCCTCGTGACAATCGCCTGAAAGACCGGGAACAGCCGCGTCGAGTAGATCGATTCGATGACGGTTTGAGGAAGGGGCAGCAGCGCTGCCGCGATCGCCACGACCAGGAGGACGGCTCGCCATCGCACGGTCACAGAGTAACGTGCTCTCCCTGAGTTCTGGGTTTTAAGTGCTGGTTCTCGGTTCTAGGTTCTAGGTTCTAGGTTCTGGGTTCTGGGTTCTCGGTTCTGGGTTCTAGTTCCGGAACCTGAAACTCCGGCGTAGTAACATAGTGCCGACCGCCGGACGCGAAAGTGGCGGAACTGGCAGACGCGCCGGACTTAGGATCCGGTGGGGAAACCCTTGAGGGTTCGACTCCCTCCTTTCGCACGCCTTCGCCCACCGTAGCTCGCCTGGAATTGTTTGCGAGCGGAGGTGGGCTTCGGCGATGCAGGCTCTGATAACCTGTCTGAATCAAAGCGCGCTGCTGGAAACAACCTCTGATAGCCTGTCTCGCCGAAGCGCGGAGCGCGAAGGCGGACCCAAAGCCTAGAGCCTAAAGCCTGATGAAAGCAGACCTCGTCGACGTCAACGAAACGCGCAAGAGCCTGAAGATCGAAATCCCGAGCGACGTGGTCGATGCGGAGATCGATCGGGTGGCCCGCGATTACTCGCGCAAGGCGCGCATCCCCGGTTTCCGTCCCGGCAAGGCGCCGACGCGCGTCATCAAACAGCGTTTCAAGGACCAGATCCTCCACGACGTCGCTCACGACCTCGTGCCGCGCGCCGTGGACGAGGCGTTGCGCGAACGCGGCGTCGAACCAGTCGACACCCCCGACATCCTCGACGTCCTCGTCGAGGAAGGCCGGGCGATGACCTTCACGGCGTCGTTCGACACCGTGCCGGCCTTCGAGGTCGGCGACTACGCGACGCTTTCGCTGAACCGTCCGTCGAACCGGGTCGACGACGAGGCCGTCAGTCAGGCGCTGCAGCGGCTGCGCGACCGGGCGGCGCGCTTCGAACCGATCGAGGGCCGCGGCGTGGTGGACGGCGACATCGTCACCGTCGACCTGGAACGCACCGACGCCGGCGGCAAGGCCGACAAGCACACTGACGTGACCATCGAGCTTGGCGCCAGCGCCAATCCCCCTGGCTTCGATGCCCAACTCCTCGGCCTCGACGTGGGCGCCACCAAGTCGTTCACGATTCAATATCCCGCGGACCACCCGATTGGGGAGTTGGCGAACACCGAAGTCTCGTATACCGTGACCGTGAAGGCGATCAAGCGTCGGGTCCTGCCGGAACTGGACGACGAGTTCGCCAAGGATCTCGGGGAGTTCGACACGCTCGATGGCTTGACGTCACGCGTGCGGGCCGACCTTGAGCACGAGGCCGGGCATGCCGCGGAGCGCGCGGTGCGCGCCGACTTGATGAAGCAGCTCGCGGCGCGCGTGTCCTTTGAAGTTCCACCGTCGCTCATCGAGCGAGAAATTGACCGGCGGCTGGAGGACTTCGCCGGACGACTCGTCGACCAGGGCATCGACCCGCGGCGCGCCGGCCTCGACTGGAAGGCGTTTCGCGAGGCGCAGCGCGACCCGGCTCGCGAAGCAGTGGCCAGCGCGCTGGTACTCGACGAAGTCGCGCGGCGCGAACAGCTCGAGGTCGCGCACACGGAAGTCGAACAGGAGATCGAACGCTACGCCGAACGCACCGGGCGAACGCCCGCAGCGGTTCGCGCGGCGCTCGAAAAAGAAGGCGGTTTGTCGCGCATCTACACGGGTCTGCGCAGGGAGAAGTCAATTGACTTCCTCATGGCGCGTGCTACAATCGCGAAAGAGTCGTAGGCATTTCCCCTCTCTCACGATTTCCCTCGAAAAGCACAAGAAAAAACTTCAACCAGCCGATTAACAGATATGGGTGATCACGTTTCGGAGCCGCGGATGCAACTCGTCCCGATGGTCGTCGAACAGACCAATCGTGGCGAGCGGGCGTACGACATCTTTTCGCGCCTCCTCAAAGACAGCATCATTTTCATCGGCACGCCGATCGACGATCAGATCGCCAATCTGGTGATTGCGCAGATGCTGTTTCTCGAGGCCGAGGACCCGGATAAGGACATCCAGCTGTACATCAACAGCCCGGGGGGCTCGATCACGGCCGGGCTGGCGATTTACGACACCATGCAGTTCATCAAGCCGGACGTCCAGACCATCTGCATCGGCCAGGCGGCTTCAATGGCGGCCGTCCTGCTCGCCTCGGGGGCGAAAGGGAAGCGATTTTCGTTACCCAATGCACGAATTGTCATTCACCAGCCCCTTATGTCTGGCCTGGCCGGCCAAGCGACCGATATAGACATTGCGGCCCGCGAAATCCTCCGGATGCGCGAGCGCCTCAACGGCATCCTTGTGCACCATACCGGCCAGCCCGAAAAGCGTATCCAGGAAGACACCGAGCGCGACTACATCATGACGGCCGACCAGGGTAGGGAATACGGTATTATTGATGACGTCATCCGCAAAAGGGCCTAACCCCATGGTGAACCAGTAATGGTCAAGAAGTCCGGCGAAACCGAGGTTTTGCGGTGCTCGTTCTGTAACAAGGACCAGAACGACGTCCGAAAGCTCATTGCCGGTCCGACCGTGTTCATCTGCGACGAATGCGTCGAGGTATGTAACGACATCATCGCGGACGACAACAAGTTCGAGAATCGGGGCACCCGCTCCTCCTTGCCGACGCCCCAGGAAATCAAGAAGTTCCTGGATGAGTATGTGATCGGCCAGGAGCGGACCAAGAAAAAGCTCGCGGTGGCGGTCTACAACCACTACAAGCGCATTGAAATCCAGAAGCAGCCGCGCAGCCGGAACGACATCGAGCTCACCAAGTCGAACATCCTGCTCATCGGCCCGACCGGCACCGGCAAGACGCTGCTCGCCCAGACCCTCGCCAAACTCCTCTCCGTCCCGTTCACCATCGTCGATGCGACGACGCTGACCGAGGCCGGCTATGTCGGCGAGGATGTGGAAAACATCATCCTCAAGCTGCTGCAGGCGGCTGGCGGCGATATCGAGAAGGCGCAGCAGGGCATCATCTACATCGACGAAGTCGACAAGATCTGCCGCAAGGACGAGAACCCGTCGATTACGCGGGACGTCTCCGGCGAGGGCGTGCAACAGGCGCTGCTCAAGATCCTCGAAGGCACCGTCGCCAATGTGCCGCCGCAAGGCGGGCGGAAGCATCCGCATCAGGAGTTCTTTCAGGTCGACACGACCAACATCCTCTTCATCTGCGGCGGCGCGTTCGTGGGCCTCGACAAGGCGATCGAACGGCGCGTCGGCAAGAAAACCCTCGGCTTCAAGGCCGACGTGAAGTCGCTGTCGCGCCGCGATATCGGCGCGACGCTGGAACAGCTCGAGCCGCAAGATCTCATCCGCTACGGGTTGATTCCCGAGTTCGTCGGGCGGCTGCCGGTGATCGGCACGCTCCACGAGCTCGATCGGCCCGCGCTCGTGCAGATCCTGACCCAGCCGCGCAATGCGATCACCCGTCAGTACATGAAGCTGTTCGAGTACGAGAACGTCAAGCTGCGTTTCACCGACGACGCCCTGGAGGCGATTGCCGAGGCCGCGCTCGAGCGGAAAATCGGCGCACGCGGCCTTCGGATGATCATCGAAGATCTGATGCTCGACCTGATGTACCAGGTGCCGAATCAGAAGAAAGTCCGCGAGGTCACCATCACGCGCGAAGTGGTGATGGCCAAGGACAAACCCATCGCGCTAATCGAAAAAGCCGGCTAGCGCGATAGCATTGGATAATTGGGTAATCTGGTAATTGGGTAAGTGCTGACGGTGATTGTACTTACCGGCGCAAGCGCTCTTCAGTTACGAGATTACTAGATTATTCAATTACCCAATTTCACCTTATGGAAACCCCTTTGGAAGTCTTCGAAACGCTCCCGATCGTCCCGCTCCGGGACGTCGTCGTCTTTCCGCACATGATGATGCCGTTCGTGATCGGCCGCCCCAGCTCGACGCGGGCGCTCGAACACGCGCTGCTCAAGGACAAACGGATCTTCCTGGCCGCGCAGCACGATGCGTCGGTCGATGATCCGCGCCCGGAAGACATCTACACGATGGGCTGCGTGGCCAACGTCGTGCAGAGTCTGAAGCTGCCCGATGGGAACATCAAGGTGCTTGTCGAGGGCGTTGATCGCGCGCGCGCGGTCGAGTGGAAGGAAGACAAGGGCTTCTACCGGGTGGTGGTGAAGGTGCTGGCGAAGCAGCGCGAAACCAGCGGCGACGTCGAGAGCACGATGAGCCGCGTCGTGTCGCTGTTCGAGCAGTACGTGAAGCTTTCGAACAACCTGCACTACGACGCCATGATCGCCGCCGTCCGCGTCGACGACCCGGGCAAACTGGCCGATACCATCTCGGCGCACCTCCTCGTCGGCGTCGACGAAAAGCAGAACCTGCTCGAGATCATCTCGCCCGTCGAACGGCTCAATCGCATCGCCGGCATTCTCGAAATCGAGGTCGACAAGCTCCAGGTCGATCGCCGCATCCAGTCTCGCGTGAAGAAGCAGATGGAGAAGGCGCAGAAAGAGTACTACCTCAACGAGAAGATGAAGGCGATTCAGAAGGAACTGGGTCGCAAGGACGAGAAGGGCAACGAGGTCGACGAACTGAAGAAGAAGATCGAAGCGGCGAAAATGCCGAAGGACGTCGAGGAAAAAGCCATCCAGGAGCTGAAGCGCCTGGAGGCGATGCCGCCGATGTCGGCCGAAGCCACCGTCTCGCGCAACTACCTGGATTGGCTGATTGCCGTCCCGTGGCAGAAGAAGACGCGCGAGAGCCGCGATCTCAAGCGGGCCGAGGAAATCCTCAACGAAGACCATTACGGGCTCGAGAAGATCAAGGAGCGCATCCTCGAATTTCTCGCCGTGCGCGCGCTGGTCAAGAAGCCGAAGGCGACGATCCTGACCTTCTCGGGACCTCCGGGAGTCGGCAAGACCTCGCTCGCGAAGTCGATTGCCCGGGCCATGAACCGCAAGTTCGTGCGGCTGTCGCTCGGCGGCGTCCGCGATGAGGCGGAAATCCGCGGTCATCGGCGCACCTACATCGGCGCGTTCCCCGGCCAGATCATCCAGATGATGAAGAAGGCCGGCACCATGAATCCGGTGTTCCTGCTCGACGAAGTCGACAAGATGTCGATGGACTTCCGCGGCGACCCGTCGGCGGCGCTCCTCGAGGTGCTGGATCCGGAACAGAACAGCACGTTCCTCGATCACTACCTCGACGTCGAGTACGACCTGTCGAACGTGATGTTCATCTGCACCGCCAACGTGCTCCACACGATTCCTCAGGCGCTGCGCGACCGCATGGAAGTGCTCCAGCTGGCCGGTTACACCGAGCTCGAGAAGATCGAGATCGCGAAGAAATTCCTCGCTCCGAAGGCAATCGAAGGCGTCGGCCTCACGAAGGACAACATCTCGTTCACCGACGAAGCGATCCAGACCGTCATCAGCCGCTACACCCGTGAAGCTGGCGTCCGGAATCTGGAGCGCGAAATTTCGTCGATCTGCCGCAAGGTCGCGCGAAAGGTCGTCGTCGAAGGCGCCAAGTTCTCCGAAGAAATCTCGTCCGAGCAGGTGACGCAGTACCTCGGCGTGCCGCGCTATCGCAACACGATGGCGGAAGAAACCGACGAGATTGGCATCGCAACCGGCCTCGCCTGGACCGAGGTCGGCGGCGAGATCCTCGTCACCGAGGCGACCCTGATGCCCGGCAAGGGCCATCTCACGCTCACCGGCAAGCTCGGCGACGTCATGCAGGAGTCGGCGCAGGCGGCGATGAGTTATGTGCGGACGAAAGCCGAAGAATTCGGCATCGCCAAGGATTTCAATCGCAAAACCGACATGCACGTGCATGTTCCAGAGGGTGCCATTCCGAAGGATGGACCATCGGCCGGGATCACGCTCGCGACCTCTCTCGTGTCAGCGCTGACCCGCGTGGCGGTCCGTAAAGACGTGGCCATGACCGGCGAAATCACGCTCCGCGGCAAGGTGTTGCCGATCGGCGGCGTGAAGGAAAAGCTGCTGGCGGCCCACCGGGCCGGCATTCGCACCATCATCCTGCCGAAGGACAACGAGAAAGACCTGGCGGATATTCCGAAGAACGTACTGGATACGCTGAACGTCTACATGGTCCAGACGATGGACGAGGTCCTGAAAATCGCGCTGACCGAATCGCTGGCGGGCCGCTTGCCTGCCGCGGCTCAAGAAGAGCCGGTTGAGAGCGCCATCACCGACGACACCATTACTCATTAATGGGTGGGACAGGCTGGAAAGGCTGGACAGGCTGGAGGGTCATGCAATGACGACCCTTCCGGGTCCTGCCCTTCCCGCCCCTCCTGCCGTTTGATTGAAAATCACCGCCGAATTCATCACGAGCGCCGCTGGTCCTGCCGACTTCCCTGCAGAGGGTCTGCCGGAAGTGGCCGTGGTCGGGCGTTCGAACGTCGGCAAATCGAGTCTGATTAACGCGCTGCTGCGCCAGCGCGTCGCGCGCACGAGCGCGGCTCCGGGCAAGACGCGGCTGGCCAACATCTACCGAGTGCAACGCGGATCCGCTCCGCCGTTTTGCCTGGTGGATTTACCAGGCTACGGATTCGCACGCGGCTCGGGCCGCCCTCAGCGACAGTCGACGGGGGGCGGTGCGGCGACGGCTGCCGAACCGGCGTTCGATGAAGTCGCCGAATCGGCGTTTGCGAGACATCCGGCCGCGTTGTTGCTGCTGGACGTGCGACATCCCGGACTCGACAACGATCGAGCGGCGTGGCAATGGCTCCTGCGCGCCACCGACCGGGTGGGGCTGGTTGGAACCAAAATCGACAAGCTCGCGCGCGGCCAACGGATCCGCGCGCTAAGAGAACTCGAATCCGTGTTTGAAGACTCCGTGCTGCCGGTTTCGGCGGTCACGGGCGAAGGAATGGACGAACTGTGGAAACTGATCGACAGACTAGCGAGCAATCGCAACAACCCCAGCAACCCGCACAACAGGCCCAGCATCCCCCCAAAGGGAATGGCGCCGCGCCACCAGAAAAAATAGAGCGCATCGATCTCGCGACGCTCAAGGACATGAGCGTCGGCGCGCTCACGAAGATCGCCAAGCAGCTCGACGTGCCCGGCGCCACCGGCATGCGCAAACAGGAGCTGATCTTCGAGATCCTCAAGGCGCGCGCCGAGAAGAGCGGGCTGATCTTTTCCGAAGGCGTCCTCGAGACGCTGCCGGACGGGTTCGGGTTCCTGCGGGCTCCGGATTACAACTACCTGCCAGGGCCGGACGACATCTACGTGTCTCCCTCGCAGATTCGCAAATTCGACCTGCACACCGGCGACACCGTCTCCGGCCAGATTCGCCCGCCCAAGGATGGCGAGCGTTACTTTGCCTTGATCAAGGTCGAGGCGGTCAATTTCGAGCCGCCCGAGCGGGCGCGCGAGAAAGTGTTCTTCGAGAACCTCACGCCGCTCTATCCCCAGAACCGCATCGCGCTCGAAACCGAAGGCGAAAACCTCTCGGCGCGCGTGCTCGATCTGATGGTGCCGATCGGCAAGGGCCAGCGCGGCCTCATCGTCGCCCCGCCGCGCACCGGCAAGACGATGCTGCTGCAGAACATCGCGAACAGCATCACCAAGAATCACCCCGAGGTGTACTTGATCGTGCTGCTGATCGACGAGCGGCCGGAAGAAGTCACCGACATGCAGCGGTCGGTCCGTGGCGAAGTGATCTCGTCGACCTTCGACGAACCGGCCCAGCGGCACGTCCAGGTCGCCGAGATGGTGATCGAGAAGGCCAAGCGCCTCGTCGAGCACAAGAAAGACGTCGTCATCCTGCTCGACTCGATCACGCGGCTGGCGCGTGCCTACAACACGATCGTGCCGCCGTCGGGCAAGGTGCTGTCTGGCGGCGTCGACAGCAACGCGCTGCAGCGGCCGAAGCGCTTTTTCGGGGCAGCCCGGAACATCGAAGAAGGCGGCTCGTTGACGATCATCTCGACGGCGCTCGTCGACACCGGGTCGCGCATGGACGAAGTGATCTTCGAAGAGTTCAAAGGCACCGGCAACCTCGAAATCCACCTCGATCGCAAGCTGACCGATCGGCGGGTCTTCCCCTCCATCGACATCCAGAAGAGCGGCACGCGGAAGGAAGAACTGCTGCTGGCGAAAGACGATCTCAATCGCGTCTGGGTGCTGCGCAAGGTGCTAACGCCGCTGTCGCCGGTCGAGGCGATGGAACTGCTGCTGTCGAAGATGGCCAAGACGAAGACGAATCAGGACTTCCTGGCGTCCATGTCGAACGGCAAGGGATAGTGACGTGGAATCGGGTCGTCGCGTAATCGGGTAATCGAGTAATTGGTCTGGTGATTGAGGAGCACAATTACCCAATCAATTCCCCAATCACCAGATTACGAAGTTACCAGATTCTGGCGTCGGCGCTGCTGATCCTCTTTTTCGGCACCGTTCTAGTTCTGCTTCAGTCAGGTCTCCGCGCCGACGCCTTTTTCGTCGGCGACCCCGGCATCAAGCTGATCGCCGCGAAGAACGCAGGTGCCAGGCCTGACCATCCACTCGACATTCCGCTGCCGGTCATCGGTGGCGAAAGCCTTCCCTACATCGAACCGTTCTTTGAAGTTCACGGCGATCACGCGCACGCCATTACCTCCGAGCTCTTTCCGCTTGTCACGGCGCCATTCATCCGCTGGGTCGGCATTCGTGGAGCGTATGTGCTCCCGGCTGCCGGTTTTGTCGGCATCCTGATCGGCTGCGCCTGGCTCGCGGTCGCGCTGGATCCGCGGCGCAACGTTGCCGCGGTGGTCCTGGTGTCTGCGCTCGCCTCGCCATTTCTCTTCTACGGATTGGAATTCTGGGAGCACGCGCCCGCAGTGGCGTTGGCCACGATTGCCACCGCCATGATCGTCACGTCGTACCAGCGATCAGGACTGCCTGCCGCCGCGTTTGCCTTCGCAGCCGGCGTGGTCTTCGGTCTGTCGCTGCTGCTTCGTCCGGAGATGGCCTGGGCGATGGTCGCGGTCTTCGCTGCCTCGCTCGCTTTCTCAGATGTCGGCTCGAAGGGGGGACAGGGTGCCCGGGCTTCCCTCCTGCTCAGCCTGATGCTGGTTGGCGTGGCACTGGCCCTGGCGCCGCTCGAACTCTACACGCTCCATCATTTCGGCCGCGTCATGCCGGCGCATCTGTGGGCAAACGCCGGGCTGCTGCAAACCAGCTGGATCTCGGAGCGCGGGAACTTGATGGCTTCGTGGCTGCTGCCGTCGGGCTGGAATCGATCAGGACCGGTTCGCGCTGAAAGCTTCTGGACGGCGGCTCCGCTCGTCCTTCTCGCGGCGGTGCCCGTGAGAGCCGATGCGCTGCGTCGCGGCCGCGGGTTCCTGGCTGCGGTCGCGGGTCTCACGCTGGCGCTGGTCCTGTTGACGTCGCCCAATGACGGCGGCGCTCAGTGGGCGCCGCGATATCTGTTGTTTGCGTATGTGCCGCTGGTCATCCTCGCCAGCGACGTCGTTGACGCGCTGCCGAAGCGCGGTGCCACTGTTGCGATGCTGACCGTGCTCCTGCTGCTATGCGTCTGGATTCAGCGCAGTGCATATCGCCAGCTGCGCGGAACGAAGCTGACATACGGCCGGGCCGTCGACTTCGTGGTCAACCAGGTCGCACCCGGTGGCGTCATCGTCACCGACCTCTGGTGGCTGGATCAGATTGCCGCGTCCGCCATATCCGATCGACACCTTGTGTATGTGCCGACTGCGGCTGACGGACGAGCCGTCATGCAGCGGCTGAATCGAGCGGTGGTGCCGATCGTCATTGTGATTCGAAGCGAGTCAGACTCACCGGACGTCAGCCCATGGCGCGAAGACACGTGTTACGTCGAGATCAAGCGCGACACGGTCGACGTCCGCCGTCTCGTGGCGATCACACTGCACCATCGGTGCAGCCAATGACGACCTCAGATCGTCGACCTTTGACCTTCGACCTTGGTCGTTGGTCGTTGGTCGTCAGCAAACATGAGAGCTGGCCAG
>Ga0310810_10002533_pt1 | contig 19671 bp, 16 predicted proteins | sample NCmetagenome_FD_207641 | JGI IMG/M metagenome (GOLD analysis project Ga0310810, IMG submission 207641) | Soil microbial communities from experimental microcosm in Duke University, North Carolina, United States - NC | ecosystem: Engineered > Artificial ecosystem > Soil microcosm > Unclassified ...
GAGGGAAGTCCAGCGCCAGGCCGCATGCCGCAGGTGCGCTCCCATTGCTCAAAAGCGTGCCGCGTGATGATCCATCGCCGGCCCAGGCGTATGCCGGGCATGATCCCCTGCTCCAACATCGCATACACCGCCAGGCGCCCGACCTCCAATCGCCGTGCGATCTCGGGCACGGAGATGCGGCTGCTCCCCGTTGGCGTCTCACGGCGTATGGAGTCACTGAGCGGATCGGACATTTGGGGCTACTTCCTCGGGAGCTTCAGGACGCAAAACGCTAGGCCGTGATGGCAAATGTCCTGGCGCAAGTGTGACATCGCCATGGGTTCGCCTCTCGACGAATCGTTGCGGCTCGGGGTACATTTCCCTTGCCTTTCCAGACCGGAGTGATGAATCGTCGTGCGCGGATCAACCGCCGAAAGGATAAGAACCACAATGAAGAACGCAGAAGCCACCGCTACCAACACAGCCGCCACCGTTGCGGAACAGGGGGCGACAGTCGCGCCGGAGAAGGCCCCCTCGAAGAAGGGTGCCAGCCACAAGAAGGGCGCGCCCAAGGGGCAGCACCCCGCCAAAGATGCTAAAACGAAGCCCGCGGCCAAGAAAAAAGCCAAGGCCGGCAAGAAAGCGGCTAAACTCGCCCGCGTCAAAAAAGCCAGCGCACCACGCGCCGAGAGCAAGGGCGCGAAGATACTGGAGATGATCGGCCGGGCCAAGGGAGCCTCCCTGGCCGAGATCATGAAGGCCACGGATTGGCAAGCTCACAGCGTCCGCGGCTTCCACAGCCGCCAAGAAGCACAAGCTAAATATCGAATCCGCGAAGAACGATGCCGGCGAGCGCGTTTACAAAATCGCGAAGTAAGGCTCGACCAGGTACCACGGCCGCCGCCCGCGAGGCGGCTTTTTTACGGCCACGCCAATCCGCGGTGCTAACCGACGCTCCGCACACTCGTATAGCTGATTCTTTTGTCTTCTCCCAGAATTGCCCGCGCTGGGCGTGTCCCAAGTTCCTACGCCAGACGTTTCACGAATGGGCTTGGCTGTCTACCAGAAAATCGGCATGGGCGAGAGCTTTTTATGACCAGCAACGCGAACGAAACAAGTCGCACCACGGCGCGGTGCGAGCTCTGGCGTTTAAATGGCTTCGTATCCTGTTCCGCTGCTGGAAGGACCGCATCCCCTACGATGAGGCACGCTATGCTTTGGCCCTGCAAAAACGGACTCCAGCCAAGACTGTGGAATTCCGTTGGAAAAACATCGGAAGTTTCATCAAACTCGATCGGTTTTCCTGTTGACATCACCACTCAGATGTCTCTCTGAAGAGCGGTTCCGATTACGGCCTCGAAGTCGCCATGGGCGCTCGGGGCAGAACCTGGCCGTGACGACGTTGCTCAGGCCCTGCGTGGCCGTGAGTAATGACACTGCGATACGCTGTTTCTTGTGCGCTCCGGTGCGCTGAGAGGTGAAGCGATGCAGGAACCGCTGCCGGATTCGATATCGGCATTTGAAAAGAAGCATCCAGCTGTCTGCGAGGCATTCGCCAAGCTGGGCGAAGCCTGCCATGAAACCGGTCCGCTGGATGAGAAGACGCGCCGGCTTGTAAGATTGGCGCTGGCCGTGGGCTTACGCCACGAAGGAGCGGTCCATTCGGCCACGAGGAACGCCTTGCAGTCCGGAGTGACGCGGGAGGGAATCGAGCATGTTGCTATCCTGGCGATCACCACGCTAGGCTGGCCGAGCGCCTACGCGGCAAGGACTTGGATTGAAGACGAAATATCCCATCGCGACGGAGGCCGATAGCCCGTCACATGCGAAACGTGAGTTCGAGGTAACCGAAATTCGCGTTCTTGCCGTGGGGATAGATTGATTGGATCACCAGCTTGCCCGCAGCATAACCATAATAGGCGCCGACAGAGACGTGAGGGTTCACGCCGTAATCGGCGCTGGCGTCGTACAGCGTGGCTAACCCTGAGTGCCCATTGGAGGGACGGCCGGTATAACCGAACGTCCAGGGTTGGAACATGCCACCGCCGGAGTACCAGAGATCCTGGCGATCGGCCAGCGCCAGGGAATGGACATCGGTGCGAATCGTAACCGCTTTCCCCGGCCGCAGGATCAGTTCTCCGAAGATGTCGCGGCTATTCATCTTGTTGAAGAAAGGAAAACGGGCGTAGACCCTCGGTGTGGGCAGGACCTGAAAGAAAGTGCCGTGGATCTTGTCGTTCGGGTTGCCATCACCGGACCCGAAATCATAGCCTCCGCGGAGCCATGGCCGTACCGCCCGCAGAAACGGCGTTTGCAGGCCGGCCTCGGCAACGAAGGCGCCGGAGCGCTGCGCGAGTTTGCCCCAGGAGCCGGTCTGCACTGCGCCCCAGGCGAGTAGATCCAGTGTGCCGAGTGATGACTGAACGGTCTGCAAATAATGGCCGCCGTACGTGCCGATGTTGATATGGCCGAGGTCGGCAGCGCGCACAGCGAGCGGACGATTGTCGGTCTTCACGACTCCATCGCGGTAATCGCTGTAGCCGAGGCTAAACACGCACCATTCCCCGCTGCCGGACGTTCCACGCATCTGGCCGGTGAGCGCGCCATAGAATACGTTGGCATTGAGTTCTCCCCAACCATCCACCTGGAAAACACCGCGCGTGGGACGGGCGCCGAGGAGAGTGAGATTCAGCTTCGAACGATCGAGGACATACTGAACGCCATCCAGGCTTCGGCCGACGTCCGAGAAGCCGAAGTTGCCGATGAGACGGTGTGCGATACGGTCACGCTTGAGCGCGGCGAGTGTGGCGTCCTTGGGCGTGACTTCGGTTCCGTCGATGAACTCCATGCGGCCCAGTTTGAGCGACTGACCGGCGGTGCCGCCCAGCTCATTGAACCTTATATATCCCTGCTTCGTGAACAGCATCGCTGCGTTGGTATTGCGGCCGTTAGCAGCGAAATAACTGGCGCCAAAGCCAAACTGACCTTGTGCGCCCGGCGCAATTGAGTCGTCAGGGAGGCTCAGAAGGAACGGGAGAGCAAACTCGATCTGCCAGTCGAATGCCTTCGAGGACTGGCTCAGGCTCAGGCGCAGAATGGAACCCGGAAAGGTGTACTGTTTATTGGCCTTACCTTCAAACCAGTTCCATGATTCGACACGGGTTCGGAGGGAGCCGGATACAGCAACATCGCCGATTTTGAGCGGACTGAGAGCCGGCGTCTGAGTTGCGGCAGGCCAACATGCCAGCAATAGCAGAGCAGACCGCCCGAAGCAGGCAGGCATAGCCCTATTCTTCCGCCACCTTTTTCCGGTGCCTGTGACCTAAGTCACCGACCACGCCAGCCACAAGAATATATCTTCATGAAGAAGTCAGCAATGCTCACAACGACTTCGGAACACGCTCTTCGCGCGCTGACCCATCTGGCTCGGTTGCCGGAGGGATCGAGCATGTTGGGTCGGGAACTGGCCGAACAGGCCGACATCCCCGCCAACTACCTGTCCAAGATCCTGTGGACGTTGGGCAACGCCGGCATCATCGATGCCACGCGCGGCAGTGGCGGCGGGTATCGGCTGAAGCGGAATGCCGCCGAGGTCCGCCTGTTCGAGGTCGTGGAATTGTTTGACCGGGATCGCACTGGGGTGGCCTGCCTCCTAGGAGGCGGAAAAGAGTGCGATCCGGACAATCCATGCACCGCCCATGACGCCTGGCGGGGCGTCCGAACCGCCTACCTCGAATTTCTGAACACCACAACGCTGGCGGACATCTCTCACCTGAGGAGGCCAAATGTTGTCTTGGAACAATAGCCGGCCCTTTTTTGGGCGGTTGAACCAGATAAAAGGTTCAATTTCTATTCTTATCGGCCTGGTGTGTATCGGTGGGATGGGTCAGGCTCAAGAGGCTGCAGACTTTTTTCGGGAAAACTGCGTGAGCTGCCACACGGTTGGCGGCGGCAGATTGACGGGGCCCGACTTGAAGAACGTGACGCAGCGGAAAGAACGCGAATGGTTGGTCGAGTTCCTGCAGGGCCCCCAAGCCATGTTGGACAAGGGCGACCCGTACGCCCTGAAACTCCAGCAGCAAGCGCGCAGCGTCGTCATGCCCACGTTCAGCGGCATGTCGAAGGATCGCGCCCAGGCGCTGCTCGCGATGCTGGATGCCGAATCGAAACTGCCCAAGTCGCAGTTCGCGGGGATGCAGATTAGCGACCGCCCGTTTACGGCGTATGACATCTCGCAGGGAAAGGTGATTTTTACCGGTGATCGCCGGTTGGTCAATGGCGGTCCCGCGTGCATTTCCTGCCATACGGTGAAGGGCACGGGCGCTCTGGGAGGCGGCCGGCTTGCGCCTGACCTGAGTCGCGTATACGAGCGCCTGCAAGGCCGCAAAACCATAGCGGCGTGGCTGTTTGCGCCAGCGACACCAACTATGGCTTCGGTGTTCCGTCAACACGCACTGAAGCCCGAGGAAATCCTTCCGCTGGTGGCATTCTTCGAGGATTCGGTGCAGCGCGGGGGCCAGGACGATTCGGCTGGCAGGATGAACTTCTTCCTGCTCGGGCTCGCTGGCTCGGCGCTTGGGCTGGTGGTGATGGACGCGGCATGGAAACGGCGGTTTCGCAGCGTGCGGCGCGATCTGGTTGAGAACGCGAAAAGAGGTGTGCGATGAAGCCGAACGGAAGTGGCAGCCAAGTCCTGCCCTGGATCAAGGACGAGGTGAAGCCGGAGTTACGCACTTGGGAGCAGTTCTACCGGAACCGCTGGCAGCACGACAAGATCATCCGCAGCACGCACGGCGTGAATTGCACGGGCGGCTGCACGTGGCAGATCTACGTGAAAGACGGCATCGTCACGTGGGAGATGCAGGGGCTGGATTATCCACTGCTGGAATCTGGCCTGCCGCCATATGAGCCGCGTGGATGCCAGCGGGGCATTTCCTATTCCTGGTACCTGTACAGCCCGTTGCGTGTGCGGTACCCCTACATTCGCGGCGCCCTACTCGACCTTTGGAAGGAGGCGCGGTCGCAGCATGAAGATCCGGTCGAGGCGTGGCGTTCGCTGGTGGAGAATCCCGAGGCGCGAACGCGCTGGCAAAAGGCCCGCGGCAAGGGCGGACTCCGCCGTGGCGACTGGGACACGGTGGTGGAACTGATCGCAGCGGCCAACATCTACACCATCAAGAAATACGGACCGGACCGTATCGCCGGTTTCTCGCCGATCCCCGCGATGTCGATGATCAGTTACGCGTCCGGCGCCCGCATGCTGCAACTGATGGGTGGCGTAGCGCTGTCCTTCTACGACTGGTATTGCGACCTGCCGCCGGCTTCCCCCGAAACGTGGGGGGAGCAAACCGACGTCGCGGAATCAGCCGACTGGTACAACTCGAAGCTGCTGGCGGTGATGGGATCCAACCTTAACATGACCCGCACGCCGGATTGCCACTTTGCCGCGGAAGCGCGCCACAACGGGTCGAAGATGTGGGTCTTCGCTCCGGATTTCAACCAAGTGGCGAAGTATGCCGACGAGTGGATCTCGATCAACGCCGGTCAGGATGGCGCCTGGTGGATGGCCGTCAACCATGTCCTGCTGAAAGAGTTTCATCACGACAAACCAGAACCATATTTCCTGGACTACACGAAGCGCTATACCGATGCACCGTTCCTGGTCGAACTGCGCGAAGAGGGCGGGAAATGGCGTCCTGGACAGCTGTTGCGCGCCAATCGCCTCAACGGATACCAAACGGTCGAAAACGGAGATTGGCAGTTCCTCATGTGGGACGCCGGCGAAGGTAGGCCGAAGATGCCGCAGGGCACCGTGGGATTCCGCTGGGCAAAGGAGAAAGGCAAGTGGAACCTTCTCCTCAAAGACGGACTGGATGGCAGTGAGATCGATCCGGCGTTGACGTTCCTGGGAGAAGACGCTCTGGAGGTCGAACTCGACGATTTCGGCGAGGAGCGCACGACGATGCGCGGAGTCCCCGTCAAGCGCATCGCGGTGGCCGACGGCACGATGATCACGGTTACAACAGTCTACGACCTCTTGATGGCACAGTACGGAGTACAGCGCGGCCTTCCCGGCGAGTATCCGGTGAGCTACGACGACGAGAGCGCGCCATACACGCCAGCGTGGTCGGAAAAGTACACGGGAATGGGCCGCGAAACGCTCATAAGGTTCGCGCGCGAGTGGGGGAATACGGCGCGTCACACCGGAGGCAAGTGCTCCATCATCATCGGTGCCGGCATCAACCATTGGTATCACAACAACCTGATGTACCGGGCCGGCATTCATGCGTTGATGTTCTGCGGATGTGTGGGGGTGAACGGTGGCGGGCTGAACCACTATGTCGGTCAGGAAAAGCTGGCGCCCGCCGAATCCTGGGCAGCGATCGCATTCGCCCGCGACTGGATGCCCGCGGTGCGGCTGCAGAATGCGCCGAGCTGGCACTACATGCACACCGACCAGTGGCGATATGAACGGGAGTTTCGGGAGTATCACGCGATGCCGGCGAATGGCCACGGCGGAGACGGGATCGACATTGGGCACGGGCACACGGCGGATGTGCAGGTGGAGGCGGTCCGCAATGGCTGGCTGCCGTTCTATCCGCAGTTCGACCGCAGCTCGATCGATGTTGTACGCGAGGCGAAAGCCGCGGGCCAGGACCCGGTGACGTTCACAGTCGATCAATTGAAATCCCGCCAGCTGAAGTTTTCCGTGGAGGATCCGGACGCTCCCGAGAATTGGCCGCGCGTGTGGTTCATCTGGCGTGGCAATGCGCTGATGGCCAGCGCCAAAGGCCACGAGTTCTTCCTCAAGCATTACCTGGGGACGCACACCAACGCAATCGCGGAAGATCTGGCCGAGGGGTCCGCGAAGGAAGTTGCCTGGCACGAACATGCGCCGCAGGGAAAGATGGACCTGGTGGTGGATCTCAACTTCCGCATGGACACCTCGGCCCTGTACTCAGATATCATCCTGCCCGCAGCGACCTGGTACGAGAAGGCGGATCTGAACTCGACCGACATGCACAGCTTCATCCATCCGCTCTCGGCCGCGGTGCCGCCCTGTTGGGAATCGAAGAGCGACTGGCAGATCTTCCGCACCATCGCGAAGAAATTCAGCGAGCTGGCAGCACGGCATTTCCCCGAACCGATCGAGGACCTGGTGGCGTCACCGCTGGCGCATGATTCGCCCGCGGAAATCGCACAGCCGCAGATGAAGAGTTGGATGCGCGGCCAGATAGACGCGATCCCCGGCAAGACCATGCCAAACCTCAAAGTGGTGACGCGCGATTATAAGAACCTCTACAACGAGTTCATTTCGTTCGGCCCGCAAGCGCGCGCCAACGGGTTGAACGCGCACGGGACATCCTACGCGGTCGACGATCTCTACGATGAGGCGCTGCGCACGCAACCAGTAGTCACGTGGGACGGCAAAGGGTATCCCTCACTGTTCGAAGACGAGCAGGTCTGCGACACAATTCTGCGCTTTGCCAGTGTAACCAACGGAGAGTTGGCATACCGCTCCTACAAGAACATGGAAGAGAAGACGGGGTTGCCTTTGGTCCAACTTGCCGAGAAGAATCGCGGCGTACGGGTAGGTTACAAAGACTTGCAGGCGCATCCACACCGGTTGCTCAACAGCCCTATGTGGTCAGGCGTGACCGAAAACGGGCGCGCGTACTCGGCGTTCACGTATAACAAGGAGAACCTCGTGCCGTGGCGTACGCTCACCGGGCGCCAGCATTTCTACCTGGACCATCCCGGCTACCTGCAGTTCGGCGAGCATCTGCCGACGTACAAGCCGAAACCGTCCGCCGTGCAGTATGCCGACCTTCGGTTGAGCAAGGCCGAAGGCCGTACGCTGATGCTGAACTACCTGACCCCGCATGGGAAATGGCACATTCACTCGACCTACGGCGACAACCACCGCATGACCACGCTCTCGCGAGGTGTGGAGCCGTTCTGGATGAATGACCGCGACGCCGCTGAGATTGGGATCGAGGATAACGACTGGGTCGAGGTCCATAATGACAACGGCGTGGTGGTGACGCGGGCCGCAGTCAGTGCCCGTATCCCGCGCGGCATCTCGATTCAGTACCACTCGCCCGAGCGCACCTATTCGGTGCCGAAATCGCCGATCCGCAACTTCCGGCGCGCCGGCGGGCACAACAGCCTCACGCGCGTGCGGCTTAAGCCGAATTTGATGGTGGGCGGCTACGGACAGTTCGCTTTCCATTTCAACTATTGGGGACCCACAGGATGCAATCGCGATACGCACATCCTGGTGCGCAAGCTTCCGGAGCTGAAGTGGTGATGAGGAGAATGCCATGAACGTACGCTCGCAAGTCGCGATGGTGTTTCATCTGGATAAATGCATCGGGTGCCACACGTGCAGCATCGCATGCAAGAACATCTGGACCGACCGTAAGGGCACCGAGTACATGTGGTGGAACAACGTAGAGACGAAGCCCGGCACCGGCTTCCCTACGCAATGGGAGAACCAGGAAAAATACAGCGGCGGCTGGAAGTGCGACGAGGGCAAGCTAGAACTGAAGTCCACCAGCAAAGAGAAAACCGTCTTCAACATCTTCCACAACCCGCACATGCCCACTATGGACGATTACTACGAGCCATGGACATACGATTATCAGTACCTTTTTAATGCGCCGGAGGGCCCGGACCAGCCAACGGCACGGCCGATTTCCATGGTGACCGGCGAGTTGATCCAGATCCAGTCGGGACCGAACTGGGACGACGACCTGGGCGGATCGACCATCTACGCGCAGAACGATCCCAACCTGAAGGGCCTTCCGCCAGAGCAGCAACAGCAGTTGTTCGCCGTCGAGCGTCTGGTGTTCTTCTACTTCCCGCGCATCTGCAATCATTGTCTAAACGCGGCGTGTGTGGCGGCCTGCCCCTCCGGCGCGCTCTACAAGCGTGGGGAAGACGGCATAGTCCTGGTAGACCAGAACCGCTGCCGCGGCTGGCGCGCGTGCGTGGCGGCCTGCCCTTATAAGAAGGTGTTCTTTAACTGGAACACTGGCAAGAGCGAGAAGTGCATCCTGTGCTTCCCGCGTCTGGAGACGGGCCAAGCGCCGGCGTGCTTCCATTCCTGCGTAGGCCGCATCCGATACCTGGGCAATGTTCTTTATGACGCCTCCCGGATCGAAGAAGTGGCCAAACTGCCCGATGACCAACTGGTCGAAGGGCAGCGCGCGCTGATTCTCGATCCGCACGATCCAGAGGTGATCTACGAGGCCCGCAAGAACGGGATTCATGACTCGGTGATCGAGACCGCCCAGAATTCGCCAGTCTACAAGTTCGTGAAGATCTGGAAAATCGCGCTGCCGCCGCACATCGAATACCGTACGATGCCCATGCTGTTCTACGTGCCGCCGATGGCGCCGGTGATGTCGAGCCGCGAGGACAACGTCACGAACGGTATCTCCGACGACCTGTTCCACGATATCGAGCAATCTCGAGTGCCGATGAAGTTCCTGGCCAACCTTTTTGGCGCCGGGCATGAATCCAAGGTGCGCTACGCCTTGCGCAAGCAGAAGGCGGTTCGCTGGTACCGGCGCGCGCTGACGGTGGGAGACGTGGAGACCAGCGTGGCCGAGCGCATGCTCCGGGAGGCTGACTCGTCGCCCGAGGAAGCCGAGGCCATTTACCGACTCACTTCGCTCTGCACATTTGAAGACCGGTTCGTGATTCCGCCGATGCACCGGGAAGAAGCCATCCAGATGATGGAGGATCCGTTGGAACACAAGCAGAACGTCGGATTCGGTTTCATGACGGGGCCCAGGAGGGGAATGTGACTTACCAGGAACTTGCGGACCTCCTCCGTTATCCGGAGGATGCGTTGCGACAGGAACTTTACGTTCAGACTTTCGAGTTCAATCCGGCCTGCACGCTCGAGATCGGCTGGCATCTGTTCGGTGAAAACTACGAGCGCGGCGAGTTCCTGGTGCGAATGCGCGAGCAGTTGAGGCGGCACAGAATCGCAGAATCCACCGAACTGCCGGACCACCTCACTCATCTGCTGCCCCTCATCGCCCGTATGGAGTACGGCGAGGCCGCCCTGTTCGTCGGAGAGTTCATTCTGCCCGCGCTTACGAAGATCCGGAGCGCTATCCATAACAACCCGTACGAATTGGTGATTGCCGGCATCGCGGAAAAGCTCGAAGCTGACTTTCCCGATGCACCTCGCCGCCCGACCCAACTGCCCATCTTTCAGGAGGCTGCCTGTGAATAATGCTCACTATCTCGATCAGTTTCTGTTCGCCATTCTGCCGTATATGGTCGCGATTACGTTTCTGCCGGTGACCATTCAGCGCTACCGCGCGCGTGGCTTCACCTACTCCAGCCTCTCGTCGCAGTTTCTGGAAAACCAGCAACACTTCTGGAGCCTGGTACCCTTCCACTACGGAATCCTCGTGGTGACGGCAGGGCACATCGTCGCGTTTCTGCTGCCAAAGCAACTCCTGGCCTGGAACTCGCAGCCGCTGCGCCTGTATGTGCTCGAGATTTCGGCACTAATCTTCGCCGCGCTGTCGCTGGTCGGGCTGTGCGCCGCGCTGATCCGACGGTTCACCAGCAGTAAGGTACGCCGGGTGACGACCACACGCGACTGGGTCCTGTTCGCGTTGCTGCTGGTGCAGATCGCATCTGGAATTGGTGTGGCCATCTTTCATCCTTGGGGCTCTTCGTGGTTCGCGGCGGCGGTAACCCCATACCTGTGGTCTCTGGCAAAGCTGAGCCCAAACCTGGCGGCAGTTTCGGCGATGCCGTGGTTGGTCAAGTTACACATCGTGAACGCGTATCTGGTGATCGGATATTTTCCGTTCACGCGGCTGGTACACGTGCTAGTGGTCCCCAACCCCTATTTGTGGCGCAAACCCCAAGTAGTGCGGTGGTACGGGAGGCAGGTATGGACAAGGTAAAGGGAACACCCGGCCAAGGCTTGCTCGGCGCGACGCTGGGCTTCTTTATCGGATTCGCGGCGGTGGCGCTGTTCGGTCCCACGGCAGCGAAATTCCAGCAGGTGATGCACCTCAGTCCTATGGCGGTAGGCTTCCTGGTAGCCATGCCTTCCCTTTCCGGCTCACTGCTCCGCATTCCATTCTCGGCGTGGGTGGACACCACTGGCGGGCGCAAGCCGTTCTTGGTACTGCTCACACTTTCGGTTATCGGCATGGCGGGACTCTCGGCAGTAGTCGCATTTCTGTATCCCAACCACCTAACGGCCGACTATTATTCACTGCTTCTTTTACTAGCGATCCTCTGCGGCTGCGGAATCGCGACGTTCTCGGTGGGCATCAGCCAGGTCTCCTACTGGTACTCGAAGAAAGCCCAGGGAAGAGCGCTGGCCGTCTTCGGCGGCGTGGGCAACCTGGCGCCCGGCATCTTTTCAATGCTCATACCGATGGCACTGGGATCGCTCGGGCTGACCAACTCCTACCTGATCTGGCTGGGGATGCTGGTCACCGGGACCGTGCTCTATTTCCTGATCGGTCGCAACTCGCCGTACTTTCAATTGCGCGCGCAGGGTTTTTCCACGGAAGAGGCACGGCGCCGCGCGGTTGACCGTGGCCAGGTGCTCTTTCCGGCGGGCAGCCTGAAAGACAGCCTGGCGGCATCGGCGCGAGTCTGGCGCACGTGGGCGCTCGTCCTGATCTACTTCACAACGTTCGGCGGCTTCATCGCGCTTACCGCGTGGCTGCCTACCTACTGGACGGCGTATTTCGGCATGACCGCCATCCAGGCGGGTCTATTGACGGCGCTATATTCCGTGCTCACTTCGCTGGTTCGTATTGGGGGGGGCGTGGTCTCCGATCACCTGCGCGAAGGCGGTGAGAACACGGCCATCCTGGCGCTGTTCATCATGCTGATGGGCACGCTGGTAATGATTGGCGCGCGCGACTATCAGCTCGCCATACCGGGTGAGATTCTACTCGCTTTTGGCATGGGCATCTGCAATGCCGCGGTCTTCAAGATGGTTCCCCAGGCGGTGCCCAAAGCCGTCGGTGGCGCCGCGGGCTGGGTTGGCGGGTTGGGCGCGTTCGGCGGATTCGCCATCCCGCCGATGCTGGCATTCGCGGTGCGCGACCTCGGCAAGAACGGTTACTCGATCGGTTTCGTCGTCTACCTGTTCCTGGCGCTGTTTTCCCTCTTCATGGCATGGATCCTCAAGTACTCGGAAGCCCCAAGGGCGGAAACGATTGCCGCAGCCGAAAAGGTGCCGGCCTGATGAAGAGCAAGATGCTCACCATCGTACTCGGCTTTGCCGTGGTGTTCAGCGTGATGCTGCTGGCGTCGCGCGCGGCGATGTTTCACCTGCCGGGCAATCAGCAGGGATATGAGCCGGTGCAGCCAATCGCGTATTCGCATCGTCTGCACGCCGGCGAATTGCAGATACAGTGCAAGTACTGCCACTTCGGCGCTGATAAGAGCCGGCACGCTGGCATCCCACCGGCTAGTGTGTGTATGAACTGCCACAGGTTCGTCACGGCGTCTTTGGGCGCTGTGCGAGCGGAAGATGAAATTGCGGAAAAGGAAAAGCGTGCGCCGCATCCGGTTGTTTCAGCAGAGTTGAGCAAGCTGTATGCTGCGGTCAATGGCCCTCAGCCGATCGCGTGGACTCGTATCCACTCCCTGCCCGATTTCGCTTACTTCGATCATCGGCCGCATGTGAACGCGGGCGTTGCCTGCCAGCAATGCCACGGCCCAGTGGAGAGTATGGAACGCGTACGCCAGGTATCCGACCTGAGCATGGGCTGGTGTGTCAACTGCCATCGGGACGCCAACCGCACCGGCATTGCGGGGCAGCGAGTGAATGCGTCCACCAACTGTTCGACATGTCACTTCTAGAGGGCTCTATGGAGAAGCAATACTGGCGAAGCCTGGTGGAACGAGAGAATCCCTCGGAACTCGCAAGGGCTGCGGCGGAAGAGTTCTCAGAGAGCCCGCTGCAGCAGATCGAATGCGGCTCTTCGCGGAGGGGCTTTCTAAAGGCAACCGGGTTTGCGTTCGCCGGGGCCGCACTCACGGGCTGCTCCCGCGCGCCCGTCGAGAAAGCGATGCCGTACCTTGTCCAACCAGAAGACATGGTAGCGGGCCGGGCGCAATACTACGCGTCGACGTGCGGCGCCTGTCCGGCGGGCTGCGGCTTGCTGGCGAAGGTGAGAGATGGCCGCCCGATCAAATTGGAAGGTAACCCGGAGCAGGGGATCTCGCGCGGTGCGACGTGTGCCGTGGGGCAGGCTTCGATTCTCGGCTTGTACGACAGCCTTCGTTTGAAGCAGCCCCTCGCGGGAGGCAAAGCTTCCTCGTGGGCGGAGGTAGACCAAGCCATACTTGCGCGACTCGATGAGTCCCGCCGTTCACGCGCCGCGGTGCGGTATCTGAGCGGAACAGTTGCTAGCCCCACCAAGCAGGCAGTGATCGACCGCTTCCTGGCTCAATTTCACAATGCGCGTCACGTCATGTACGATGCGCTGTCGGCATCGGCCATTCTCGATGCTCACCACCTGACGCACGGCACGCGTGTGCTGCCCCATTACCGTTTCGACAAAGCCAGCGTGGTCGCTAGCTTCGACGCCGATTTCCTGGGAACGTGGATCTCGCCGGTCGAGTTTACGCACGACTATTCGTTGCGGCGTCGGCCTCCCGAGACGTCCTGGCACGTGCAGTTCGAAGGCCGGATGTCTCTTACTGGAAGCAAGGCGGATTGTCGCGTGCGAATCATGCCGAATGAGAACCGCGTGCGCCTGGCGCAGTTGGCAGAGCGGATCGCCGCAAACAACGGCAGTGGCGACGAAGTGGCCGAACACCTCCTGCGTGCCCGCGGACGCAGTTTGGTGGTTTGCGGCACGAACGACATTCATTCCCAGGTGCTGGTGAATTACATCAATCACCTTCTCGGCAACTACAGTGCAACTCTCGACATCGAGCACCCGTCCCGCCAGCGGCAGGGGGACGACCGCGCCCTCGCGAATCTGCTCGATGAAATCAAAACGGGCCAGGTGGCCGCGCTGTTGATTGACGGCGTCAACCCGGTAGCCGAGCTCCCGGACGTGCCCGATTTCGCTGGCGTGGGCCTGGTGGTCAGTTTCGCGGGCTCGCTTGACGAAACCGCGGAGCGTGCACACTACGTGTGTCCCGACCATCACTATTTGGAGAGTTGGGCCGACGCGGAATCAATCGCCGGATTGGTCAGCCTGACGCAGCCAGTGATTCGGCCGTTGGGTGCGACACGCTCGGTGATCGAATCTTTGTCGGCATGGCCCGGCCAGCCAATGAAAGCGTACGACCTGCTTCGCCAGCGGTATCAAGCCCAGTGGGATAGCTCGGTAGAAGCGGGGTTTATTGCAATGGAGGCCCCACGCGTGCCAGTGAGGCCATTCAGCATGGCGCCGGTGGAATCGGCGCTCGCCGCCGCTTCTCCGCAACCGGCCGCAGGATTCACTCTGGCGCTCTATCCTTCCGTCGCCATGCTCGAAGGCCGCCAGGCTTATAACCCGTGGCTGCACGAACTCCCAGATCCGATTACGAAGGTCACCTGGGACAACTACGCATCTCTCTCTCCGGCCGCGGCGGCTTCGCTGGGTATCAGCGATGGCGAGATCGTACGAATCGAAGGCGGCGCTACAGTCGAACTGCCGGCGGTGGTGCAACCGGGCCAGCACGATCAGGTGATCGCGGTGGCGCTCGGCTACGGGCGCAAGGCTTCCGAGCGTTTCGCCGGGCTTGGGCCACGCTGGATCGATCATCGTCCGACCGTGAATGAGAAGGGCCGGGTCGGCGAAAACGCAGCACCGTTTCTGGTTTTCGAGCAGGGCTCGCTCCACTACGACCGGCCCGGCATCCGAATTATCAAGACTGGCCGGCGCATAGAGCTGGCAGCTACGCAAACGCACCACACACTCACAATGCCAAAGGAGTTGGGCGGCGAGGTTCGCTCCATTGTCCAGGAGACCACGCCCGCCGAACTCGCCAAACCGCCCGAAGCGCCTGAACACCGCGACGAACTCTGGCCTGAAGACCATGCTTACAAAGGTCACCGCTGGGGCATGGCAGTGGATCTGAACGCGTGCACCGGTTGTTCCGCGTGCGTGGTCGCCTGCCAGGTGGAAAACAATACGCCGGTGGTAGGCAAAGACGAAGTGCGGCGCCGGCGGGAGATGCACTGGATCCGCATCGATCGTTACTATTCGGGACCACCCGAGAACGTCGCGGTGGCACATCAGCCCATGATGTGCCAGCAGTGCGACCATGCCCCGTGCGAAACCGTGTGCCCCACGCTGGCCACCGTCCACAGTGACGAGGGTCTCAATCAACAGATTTACAACCGGTGTGTTGGCACCCGGTATTGCGCCAACAACTGCCCGTACAAGACGCGGCGCTTCAACTGGTTCAACTACCCGCCCGAAGACCGGCTGGCAAATCTGGTGCTGAATCCGGATGTTACCGTGCGTACGCGCGGAATTATGGAGAAGTGCACCTTCTGCGTGCAGCGCATTCAAGAGGCGAAGATCGAAGCGAAGCGCCTGGGAGCGCCCATGAAGGATGGCGACATCCGCGCTGCCTGCGAGCAGGCCTGCCCCGCTGGCGCCATCGTCTTCGGCGACCTGAACGACCCGAAGAGCCATGTGGCTCGCCTGGCGCGCGAGGCCCGGCAATATCGCGTGCTCGAAGATCTCAACGTTGGACCCGCTGTGCGCTACCTCAAGATCGTGCGCAATCGAACCGGGGAGGGAGACAAGCAGAATGGCTGAAGTCTGTTCGCCACTCCGCATCCCGCTGATTGCCGGCCATAAAAAACCGGCCACTGTGACCGAGGACGTGTGCCGTCCCATGCTGCGGCCGCCTTCCGGGTTGTGGTGGGCTGGATTCACCTTCGCGTCCTCGTTGATGCTGCTCGGCGTGGCCGCGGTGAGCTACCAGATCGCGACTGGCGTTGGAACCTGGGGGCTGAATACAACAGTCGGCTGGGCGTTCGACATCACAAACTTCGTTTTCTGGGTAGGGATTGGCCACGCCGGCACCCTGATCTCGGCAATTCTTTTTCTGTTCCGGCAGAAGTGGCGGACTTCGGTGAACCGGTCGGCGGAGGCCATGACGCTGTTCGCAGTAATGTGCGCCGGCATCTTTCCCGTGATCCACACCGGTCGACCCTGGCTGGCATATTGGCTATTCCCGTATCCCAATTTCCGCGGGCCCCTGTGGATCAACTTTCGTTCACCGCTGGCGTGGGACTGCTTCGCCATTTCCACTTACTTTCTGATTTCAGCAACGTTCTGGTACGTCGGCCTGATCCCCGATCTCGCGACTATTCGCGACCGCCTCGCGCCGGGCTTACGGCAGCGTCTTTTCGCAGTCTTCGGCCTGGGCTGGAACGGTTCGTATCGCGTATGGCAGCACTACGAAGTGCTCTACCTGCTGCTGGCGGGGCTCGCGACGCCGCTGGTGATCTCGGTCCACACGATTGTGAGCTGGGACTTTGCCACCGCGGTGATCCCCGGATGGCACGCCACCATCTTTCCACCGTACTTTGTCGCTGGCGCGATCTTCTCGGGCATCGCGATGGTGCTGACGCTGATGATCGTGGCGCGCAAGGTAATGAATCTCGAAGACTACATCACGCTGCGTCACGTGGACGTGATGTGCAAGCTGCTGCTGCTCACCAGCAGCATCGTGGCGCTCGCCTACGGCACGGAGTTTTTTACTGCGTTCTACAGCGGCAATCCCTATGAGCAGTTCGTTTTCCGCAATCGCGCCCTGGGCCCTTTCGCTTGGGCGTATTGGACCATGGTGAGCTGCAACGTTCTGGTCCCGCAGTTGCTGTGGTTCCGCAGCGTGCGGCGTCGCGTCGGAATCGTCTTCGTTCTCAGTCTGCTGATCAATGTCGGCATGTGGTTTGAGCGCTTCGTCATCATTGTGACTTCACTGCACCGAGATTTTCTGCCATCGAGCTGGGCCTCGTACCGGCCCACCATCGTCGAGGTGAGCACGCTCGCGGGAAGCTTCGGTCTGTTCTTCACCTGCTTCCTGATTTTCTGCCGGATTCTGCCGGTGATCGCCATGGGAGAGGTCAAAGCCGTGCTCCACAATGCCGTGCTTCATCATGGCAACGGAAGAGGAGGTCACGCATGAACCGGCGCGTATTGATCGGCATCTTCGATAGCGAAGATGCCATCCTCGACGTCACCGATGCCGCTCGCCGGCGCGGCTTGAAGATTGTGGACGTGTTTGCACCTTACGCCGTGCACGGTCTGGACAAGGCCATGGGCCTTCAACGCTCGAAATTGCCGTGGGTCTGTTTCCTGTTGGGGCTTACCGGCGCGGCTTTCAAGGTTTGGTTTGAATACTGGACCACCGCATCGGACTGGCCCATCAACGTGGGCGGAAAACCGTGGAACTCGCTGCCCGCATTCGTTCCCATCACCTTCGAAGTAATGGTGCTGTTCGCCGGGATCAGCACCGTTCTTGCGTTTTTCGGCATGAGCCGACTCTGGCCCGGCCGGAAAACGATGATCCTCGATGCTCGCGTTACCAACGACCGGTTTGCCCTGGTGCTTGAGGAAGACAACGCCGCGTTTGACGTCGGAGAGGTCGAGCAGTTTCTCCGGGACCACCAAGCCCTCAGCGTCGAAGAGCGCGAGCAGGAAGTGGCGCGATGAAACTCAACTTGTTTCTTCTTACAATCCTGGTCGCTTCGGTGGCCGCGAATTTCGGGATCAACGATAATCCCGCGCATCGAAACTTCGAGGCAATGCCGGAGATGGTGCGCTCCATCGCGTACAAATCGTTCTCCGCGAACCCGAATTTCGGCGACGGCAAGACGCTGCAAGCGCCGCCCGAGGGAACCATCGCGCGCGGCGCGCATCCGCTGCACTACGGCACCAAGCCCGACGAGGCCATGCGGGCCGGCCGCGAGTGGAGCGCGCCGCCAAGCCCGGCCGCCGCACTGGAGCGTGGGGCGCGGGTGTACCAGATCTATTGCCAGCCTTGTCACGGCGCAGCGGGAAAAGGCGACGGACCGGTGGCGATGCGCGGTTTTCCACCCCCGCCCTCCTTTTTGGCGGAAAACGCGATGCATCTCGCCGACGGGCAGATGTTTCACATCGTCACCTACGGACAGAAGAACATGCCATCTTATGCGGCGCAGGTTCCGGCGGACGACCGCTGGCGCGTGATCGCCTACGTTCGCTCGCTTCAGGGAGGCACGAAGCCATGACTATTCCGTTTCAAGCCAGCATGTCGCCGGCGGCGCTGCGGTTTTTGCGCGTGCTCGCGCTGGCGGGAGTTGCGACCTTTCTGGCGGGACTGGCTCTCGCTCCCGCCCGCGTTTGGGCCTCGCTGCTGATGGGGGGCTATCTGCTCACCGGGTTCGGACTGGCTGGTGTAGTCTTCGTGGCGGTGCAGTACGCTTGCGGAGCGGGATGGAGCACCGCCTTCCGCCGTGTGCCAGAAGCCATGGCGATGATTCTGCCGCTCGGCGCCGGCGTGATGGCGGTCGCGCTCGTAGGGCATCCGTCCACCTACGGCTGGACCATTCACGCGCCACACGCCGGCTTTCAGCAGTTCTGGCTGCGGTGGCCCTTCTTCCTCGGCCGCGCGGCTCTGTACCTCGCGGTATGGATCGGGTTCGGGGTGGCGATCGTGCGCACCTCGCGCCGCCAGGACAATGATCGTGATTTCCGTCACACGCGTCGCAACGTGCGCCTCTCCATCCTCTTCCTGATCGCCTTCGCCGTGACCTTCTGGCTGGCGAGCTTCGACTGGGTGATGTCGCTCGAGCCGAATTGGACGAGTACCATTTTCGGCATCTACAACTTCGCCGGCATGTTCTCCAGTGGTCTTGCGCTTCTGGTGCTGCTTGTTCTGTGGCTCCGCCGCGCTGGCCCGCTGCGGGATTTCGTGAATGAAGAGCATCTCCACGATCTTGGGAAACTCCTCTTTGCGTTCTCCACCTTCTGGATGTACATTTGGTTCAGCCAGTACATGCTCATCTGGTACGCGAATATCAGCGAAGAGACGGTCTACTACGTGGCGCGCCTCCACAACGCCTGGGTGCCGCTGTTCCTGCTGAATATGATTCTGAACTGGGCGGTGCCATTCGCGGCGTTGTTGCCGCGGGGAACGAAGCGCAGCCCACGCGCGCTCGGCCGGGTCGCAGCCGTGATGCTCGCCGGACGGATTCTGGACGTTTACCTGATGGTGGCGCCACCCCTACAAGGCGCTCGCCCCCTGGCAGGAATTTGGGAAGTGGGCGTGCTCGGCGGCGCGGCAGCAGCTTTGGTGCTGGCCTTCTATCGCGGCATCCGCGAAGCTGCTCCGGTGCCCTTGAACGACCCCTATCTCGAAGAGAGCCTGCATTATTACAATGCGTGAATCTGCACCGGCCTGTGAGAACCTCCGCAAAGACCACCGGGCGATCGAGGAGCGCCTGGACATTCTCTTAGCCGCGCTCCTGCACGTCACTCCCGAACTCATTCCCGAAATTCAGGCGGCGGTACGCGATCTTCAGGATCTCGCCGCAATCCATTTCGAAAAAGAGGAAACGATCTTCTACCCAAAGCTGCGGCCGCTGGTTTCCGATGTCCTGGATCGCATGGACGTGCAGCATGAGGAGGTTCGCGAGCTGGAGCGGCATTTGGCGGAGTTGCTGGCGGAGCCGCCGCAAACTCCGGA
>Ga0310810_10002534_pt1 | contig 19666 bp, 17 predicted proteins | sample NCmetagenome_FD_207641 | JGI IMG/M metagenome (GOLD analysis project Ga0310810, IMG submission 207641) | Soil microbial communities from experimental microcosm in Duke University, North Carolina, United States - NC | ecosystem: Engineered > Artificial ecosystem > Soil microcosm > Unclassified ...
TGTCGACCGACGTGTCCTGTGCACGTGCCAGAGTGGCCGCGACGAGCATCAACGCGAGGAGCATCGCCGTCCGAGCGGCGCGTGACACAGAATGGCGAAGATTGGCTCGATTTCTCATGAGGAGCACAACAGGCTGCCTGAATAGGTATCGGCCGAAGCCAGACCTCGCCATTGCCCGGCGCGCCGGTCCAATCGCTCACGGCATTGAAGAGATCACCGGCAAGCCCAGTTCTTTCGCCGCCGCCTCCTGCGCCGCATCCAGCGTCAGAAACCGATCGATGCGTTCGGTGGCATGGAACCAGAGTGCGGTACGAAGATGCGCGAGATTCAGCGAGCGCGGGGTGGCGACGGCCGGCAGCAGATTTGAGGCGCAAAGATCGAGTGTGAGGTCTCGAAGCACGAACAGCGCCGTGTCCTGATCGACGCGGTCGATGCACGTTTTATACTGCTCGGCTTTCAGCGTGCCTTCGCGCGCCAGGCGGATCAGATGTCGGCGCGCCTCGAGGACGAGCAGCACGCTCGACAGGAGCTCCGCGCCTTGTGATTCGGCCGACAGCCGCTCCGACCCATCCTCGGCGAGGAGGATGCAGAGATACGCGGACGTGTCCAGATACAGACGTCGGGGACGGGACGCCACACCGGCCCGGACGCTCACCGATTCCCCCGGTCCTCGCTCAGCACGATCAAATAGCGGCCGCCGGTGCTGCGCCGAACCGCCGGGCGGAGACGTTCGGTCCCCACCGATTTGCCACGATGGACCTCATGAGGGTCAGCCGGCACCAGGCGCGCCACCGGCTCGTTGTGGCGCGTGATGATCAGCGTCTCCCCGGCCTCCGCTTCCGCTACCGCTCCCGACAGCCCGGCCTTCAAGTCCTGAATCGAGATGTGTTTCATGACCATAATTTTATCAAATTCTGGACCTAATATTGGACCGCCCTGCACGATGCTTCGCGCTACCCTCATCCATGCCCTACCGCATCGACTTCGCGCACCCGCCGGACGACGCGCTCGAGCAATTGATCCGTCTCGGCGCGCTGGATGTCGAATCGGTCGCAGGCGGGATCGCCTCGCTCATGCCCGACAGCGTCGAGCCCGAGACTGTAGCGAACGCGCTTGCGACAAGGATCATGTCCGTGTCGCCCGCTCGCGCACGCGACGACGGATCGGTCTGGATTCTCAGTCCTCGCCGCTTTCGGGTCGGACGTCTGACGGTCGCACCGGCCGAAGCAGCTCCAGAGTCAAATACGCTCAGGCTGTGTGACGGCCTCGCGTTCGGCACCGGTCTTCATCCCACCACGGCCCTCTGCCTCGAAGCGCTCGAATCGATCGTCGAAATCTCGCGCCCCGCACAGGTCCTCGACATCGGCACGGGCTCAGGCGTCCTGGCGCTCGCGGCGCTGATGCAGGGAATTGAGCAGGCGACAGGGCTCGACATCGACGCCGATGCGCTGCGCGTCGCATCGAAGAATGCGAACATCAACGGTCTCGCATCGCGCCTGCACCTCGTGCAGGGCAGCGCCGGCGCGGTGAGCGGGGCCTGGCCTCTCGTATTGGCGAACATTCTCGCGGCGCCACTGATCGAGATGGCACCGCTCGTCGTACGCCGTGTCGCGCACGACGGTCGGCTGGTCTTGTCCGGGATTCCTTCCTCAGTCGCTGCTGACGTCGAACACACCTACCACCGCGGCGGCATGCGACGGCTGAGCGCGGACACACGAGCGGGATGGACGACGCTGACCTTCGCGCCTTTGTGGTGAGCCGCGCGAGCGAAGGTCGCACGGTGAAATCGCTGCTCCTGGAGGGCGCCGAGCGAATCCTCAAGGCAGGCACGGAGCGTCCAGTCCGAAGAGTCAGGCTTCCGCTCGTCCGCTCGAAACGACCTGGCTCCTTACGGCTCGACAATGCCCGGATTTACGACGTCATTTCTTTTCCCTGACATTAATGTCTGGATCGCCCTCAGTCACGCCGGCCACGTCCACCATCTGGTGGCCCGCCACTGGTTCGAGTCGCTGGAAGACGGGGTGCGATTCTCCTTCTGCCGGTTCACGCAGCTCGGCGTCCTCCGCCTGCTGAGCGCGGAAGCGGTGATGGGTAACGACGTGTTGTCTCAGCGCGAGGCGTGGAGGGTGTATGACGGCTGGCTCTCAGACGATCGGGTCAGCCTGGTCGACGAGCCCCACGGACTGGAGTCGCGTCTCCGGCCGCTGACGCGCAGCAGGCGCGCGTCGCCGAAGGCGTGGGCCGACGCCTATCTCGTCGCCTTTGCTGAAACGTCCCAGATGACCCTGGTGACATTCGACCGTGCGCTGCACGGGAAAGCGAAACCGGTGCTCCTGCTCGCGGAGTGAAACAGAACCCTGAGTCGCGATAGACTTGACTATTAGGTATGGAATTCAGGCTGCAGCGCGTCTGGCGCGTCACTTCGTTAGAGGAAGCACAGCGCACTCGACCCGCGGTCCGTTTCTGGCTCTCCCGGCCGCCGGAGGAGCGCATCGCAGCCGTCGAGTACCTGCGCAGTCAATTCCATGGATCTGGCGCCAGACTTCGACGAGTTCATCGCGTCATTCGTCGCCCACGACGTTGAATTCGTGATTGTCGGAGCGTACGCGCTCGCCCTTCACGGCGCGCCCCGCTTTACTGGCGATCTCGACGTGTTCGTTCGCCCGACCGTTCAAAACGGATCTCGAGTTCTCGACGCGATCAAGGCGTTCGGATTTCCGATCACCGACCTGCAGCCTCGAGACATCGTGACACCCGATCGCATCCTCGAGATGGGAGTCGAGCCAGTGCAGATTCACGTGATGAGCGCCATCACTGGTGTCAGCTGGGACGACGCCTGGCGCGATCGATTGATGGCGCCGTGTGGACGCCAGGTGGTGCCGTTTCTCGGCCGTGAGATGTTCCTGCGGAACAAGCGCGCCGCTGGACGGCCGAAGGATCTGGCGGACATCGACGCGCTCTCCGGCCCAGACCAGAAATAGGTTTTTCACCCCGGGTCTGCGAGGCGGAAGGCGAACACGACAGCGAAGTGGAAGCTGCTTCGGCAAGCCAGCGCATCGCATGCTCGCGATGGAGCGGCAATCCCAGTTTCTCGAACTCACTGGCGGCGTCTTGCAGGAACGCGATTCCTCAGGCGGCGCCATCAGCAGGTTGAGCGGCAAGATGCCGTCCGAACCACATCTTCACCGTCGGCTGCAGCAGACGATCAGGCAGCGTCTCGCCAAAACGCAGTGCCTCCTCGAAGTGTCCGCGCGCGAGAGGTCGAACAAACCAGCCGCATGCGCTGAAACGGCGAGAGCCAGGCACGCCCACGTCGGACCGACCAACCCGTATGGCGAGATCATCCCCGAGCCGGCAGCGGTTCGGGTGCCGGATACAGTGCGGCACAGGCCGCAGTTTCGCCGAGCGCCTCGCGCCGAAAACGAGCGCGGGCTTTCGTGTCGAGACGATAACGGCCGAGGAGCGGAGCTGATGAAGTTACAGGATTGATCACCTAGCACATAGGCACGGCGATTCGACGTTTCCACGATCACGGACATCAGAGCCTTCCAGCCCCTAGATCTGCGCGAGGTGCGGATGATTCAGCGGCGCCACGGTCCTGGCCTGAGTCGTGGTTTCGATCAGGCGTTCACCGCGCTCTTGCCGACGACGACGCGTGTAGACCGCTCGCCCAATTGAGGACGATCGTGAGCGGCGCCTCCGTCGCGTCGCTGGGAACCTGGATCAGAAATCTCTGGCCGTCGCCGGTGACCGCGTATTGATCGAGAGTCAGTTCGATCGCCGCAATCGGCGTCTTGAACAAAGCCTGAGGAACCGCCGGTGCCATCGCGCTCCCGACGGTCGAGACTGCCGCCGACATCAGCATGCCGTCCTGCGTGAGATAGAAGATCTCCTTGCCATCGCGGCGCCAGCGCGGCTCGCCGCCACCCGCCGTCGACACACGCACTTTCTGTCCGGGACCTGGAAACGGCGCGATATAGACATCGTACTGGCCCGACTCGGTGGATTCGAACGCGATCCATCTGCCATCCGGGGAGAAATGCGGCTCGTCTTTGAGAAAACGATCGTCGAGCCAGGTAAGCGATCTCTGCGGATCGGCGAATGAAAGCATCCTGAGCATTGATCGAGTGCCGTACGCCAACCATCGATTGTCTGGCGACCAGTCCTCCGAGAATGCTCCGGTCTTCGAATCCATCAGTACCGTCTCTTCACCACTGGCCACGTCCTTGCGGTAAATGCTCTCGACACCCCGAGCGGCAATCGTGAAGGCAACAAACCTGCCGTCGGGCGACCAGATCGGATCACCTTCAGAGACAGGATCCGTCGTCAGTCGACTGGAGACCCCTCGCGCGATGTCCAGCAACCAGATGTCTCGATTTCCACCAAAGGATTCCGAACGCTGCGCGGCCACGAAGCGCCCGTCGGGTGAGAGCGAAAACTGGCCCCACAGTGCCTCCTCGCCAACTTGGGCGATGCGTCGTCCGGCACGATCGAACCACGCGAAGCGAAAACTTCTCGAGACGTCCGCTCGGTATGCCAGAACCCCGCCCTCGGAAACGGCGAACGCGGCGACACCGTTCGTCGAACTGGTCTGAATGCCGTTGGCCACCGCCACGGCGTCGCCGGTCAGCTCGAGACGGCCGACATCGAACGGCTGCGCCATTAACGTTGCTTGCCGGATGAACAGAAGATGGCCGGCCGAGTACAACCCTTTCGATTCGGCCACAACGATCTCTTTTGGTGGTTCGCCGTCGAGCGACCCAGCCACGGTTGCGCCGCCGGGCAGCGATTGATAGAGAAAGTGGCGGCCGTCAGGAAGAAATTGCAACACGCGATGCGAAGTTTCGTTCCGCGACGCGTCGAGCGTCGTCGCCGGCGCGACCGGCCCGCCGTTTGCCGACACGCGCGAGAGGCTCCTGCCACTGGTCGTTTCCGCGAAGACGATTGTGCCGTCGCGTCCCCATGCAGCCGTCGGGCCGTTGAATGCCTCACCCGCCCAGATCGTCTGCGCCGGCGCGGCTACCTGCGACACGTCGACTTTCTTCATCCCCATTGCCGTGAAAAATCCGACATACCGGCTGTCGGGGGACCAGAAGAGGCTTCCGCCGGGAAGCGGTCGTTCGGTCGAGGCGATAGGTCGACTCTCCGGCGAATCGAACGGCCGCAGCCACAGCGTGTTGGCCCCGTTGACGGGGGCCATGAAGGCCACCATCCGCCCGTCCGGCGACGGAAACGGCGTCACGGTGTTGGCGATTGAGAAGGTCGTCCGCGATGGCGGCGGAATCGTGAACTGAACGCGTGGCGGATCCATGATGGCGCCTGCGCGCGGATTGCGCCACGCAAGAAACGCTGCGCTCGCAATGCCCGCCAGCGCGAGCCCCCACGCCAGCCCTTCCCGGATGGCGCGGCGGCGCATCGGCGACGCCACAGCGACATTGGTCATCGCTGGCTCGGATCCTGATCGGATCGACAGGCCTTCGAGCGCAAAGGCGAGATCGGTCGCCGTCTGAAAGCGTGCGACGGGATTCTTCTCGAGGCAGCGATGCACGATGCGCATCAGCGCTGGCGGAATCGGCGATTCTGCGGCGGGCGGATCGGGCGGCTCCTCCTTCAGGATCGCCGTGATCGTGTCCATCGCGGTGTCGCCCTTGAACGCGCGGCAACCGCTGAGCATCTCGTAGAGCACGGCGCCGAACGAAAAGATGTCCGCGCGATGATCCGCAACAAGTCCGCGCACCTGTTCGGGCGCCATGTAGCCGGCCGTGCCGAGCACCGTACCCGGCTGCGTCGCCGGAGGCGTCGTCGGCAACGTCGTCAGGCCAGCGGCGACGGCATCCTTTTCTGTCAACTTGGCAAGGCCGAAGTCGAGAATCTTCACGCGCCCACCGCCGGTGACGAAGATGTTCTCCGGCTTCAGATCGCGATGGACGATGCCCTTATCGTGCGCGGCCGAGAGTCCGTGCGCGATCTGCACGGCACTATCGATGGCCTTTCGCACAGAAAGCGAACCATCATCGAGGCGGGCGCGCAGCGTCTCGCCTTCGAGCAGTTCCGAGACGATGAACGGTGCGCCATCGAACTCGCCAATGTCGAAGAGCGCGACGATGTTGGGATGGCTCAGGGCGGCGACGGTGCGGGCTTCCTGCTCGAAACGCTGTAGACGGTCGCGGTCCGACGAGAACGCCGCGGGCAGGACCTTGATCGCCACGTCGCGTCCCAGGCGCGGGTCGCGCGCGCGATACACGGCGCCCATGCCGCCCTCTCCTAACTTGCCGAGGACTTCGTAGGGACCGAGTCGTTGACCAACGAGGATTTGTTCCGGCAACAACGGATGAGTTGGACGGATTATAGGCGGACCGGTGTTGCTGCCGTGCGTGAATCGATCCAATCCGTAAGCAATCGGTAATAAAGGCTGCTCGTTCTTGACTTTCCTGCCACCTCAGCCATGATCACCGCACCGCCATGACTCACGAGTCGACGCCCACCTCATGATCCTCGCGGCGAAATTCCGACGATGAGTCTGGAGGCAGGAAGCCGTCTCGGCGCTTACGAAGTCCTCGCCAAGATCGGCGAGGGCGGAATGGGCGAGGTCTACAAGGCGCGGGATACACGCCTGGATCGCACCGTCGCGATCAAGGTGCTGTCAGCGGCGGTCGCGTCCGATCCACATTTCCACCAGCGCTTCGATCGCGAGGCGCGCATCGTCTCGCAGCTCAGTCATCCACACATCTGCACGCTGCACGATGTCGGCGAAGCGGGCGCGAGCCCGTACCTCGTCATGGAGTACCTGCCAGGCCGCACCCTCGCCGATCGCCTGGCGGAAGGCGCGCTGCGTGTCGACGAGGCGATTGCGATCGCGGTGCAGATCGCCAGCGCGCTTGCCGCGGCTCATCGCGCTGGCATCGTTCATCGCGATCTGAAACCGGGCAACGTGATGCTGGTGCAGGGGTCGTCACGTTCCGGTGCGCCGCTTGTCAAGCTGCTCGACTTCGGTCTCGCGAAGATCTCGACGGCGGTCGCCGTCGGCGAAGGTTCGTTCGCGCAGACGATGACGAGAGCGCCGGCGACGGCGGCAGGAACGATCCTCGGCACGCTGCATTACATGTCACCGGAGCAGATCGAAGGACGAGACGCTGACGGGCGCTCGGATATCTTTGCGTTCGGCGCGATCCTCTACGAAATGATCGCGGGGCGCCGCGCCTTCGACGGTACCAGCCCGGCGAGCGTTATTGGCGCCATCTTGAAGGATCAGCCGGCGTCGCTCACCGCTCCGACGACCGCGGTGTCGCCGCTCCTCGATTCCACTGTCACTCGCTGCCTGGCGAAAAGACCTGACGATCGCTGGCAGTCGATTGACGACGTCGCTATTGCGTTGGCGTGGGTGCAGCAGAAACTCGAAACCGATCAGCCGGTGGCCGGCGTGGCGACGCGATCGCGCTCCATGCGGTGGACGCCGGCCGCGTTCGTCGTGAGCGTAGCGGTCGCACTTGCCACAGGCTGGCTCGCATCGCGTCTCATCGGCGGTGAGCGGCAACGTGGAGCGACGGCACCGGTGACAGTCGCCCAAATCGCCGCACCGCCAGGCGTGATTTCGGCGTTTCACGATGGCTTCGCGCTGTCGCCCGATGGGGCGACGCTCGCGTTCACCGCGCGCGAGTCGAACGGCACTCGACAGATCTGGCTCCGTCGTCTCGATGCACTGACGGCACGACCGCTCGAGGGCACGACCAACGGGATGTACCCGTTCTGGTCACCCGACGGCGCGAACGTCGCGTTTTTCGCCGATGGCATCCTGAAACGCGTCGCGGCCGGCGGCGGCTCGGTGCAAACGATTTGTGCGACGCCGGGACAGTACCTGACCGGGTCATGGGGGGACTCGGGGGAGATTCTGTTCAGCAATTTCCTTGGCGCGAACTCGCACGTGCTCAAGGTGAGCGCGAGCGGCGGTACCCCGACGCCGATAAGAGAGCGGGCGCGCGGGCCGCAGTGGCTGCCAGGCGAAAAACGATACCTGTTCGTCGACTTCAAGAGCGGCGCTGTCCAGCGGGCGTCGATCGACGATGCCTCCGCACAGACCGTCCTCTCGTTGGATGTTCGTTCCATGGCCCCGCTCGACAGTGCGGCCGTCAACGCGATGAACTTTGTGTACGAACCGTCCGGGTACCTGTTTGCCAATCGCGGCGGCGCACTGACAATCCAGCGGATCGATCGCCGCACGATGACCGCAATCGGCTCTCCGCAGGCGATCTCGGGCCCCGCCGGCACACCCAAGGTGTGGTTTGCGGTTTCGTCGGCAGCAAATCGGCTGGTTGCTCTGGCGTACGGTCAGGCACCGGAGGCCGGCGATCCAGGCGACCCTCTGGCGCGGCTGCGTCTGGTGGATCGGAACGGTGCGTCACTCGGAGATGTCGGCCAGCCAGGTCGCTTTTGGGCGCATCGTTTTGCGCCAGACGGCCGCCGTGTCGCGGCAAACACCGGCGATGCTCAATGGATCCTGGGAGACCCTCGACCGACGCGGCTGCGCGACGATGGATATGCGGCAGTCTGGTCTCCTGACGGCACCGAATTAGTCCTCCACGGGGTGAACGGTCATCGACGGAAGCGTTTGGACCGCGACGTTCCTGAGGTCGCGCTGTCTGGTCTGCAAATAGACGATCTCGCGACGGACTGGTCACCCGACGGCAGATTGCTGCTGGTCACTCGGAATGGAAACCAGGATGCAACAAGCGAGGACATCATCACGTACGACGTCAATACGGGAGCGAAACGCGATGTCGTCGCGACGAGCGCAAACGAGTGGGCCGGAAGGTTTTCCCCGGACGGCCATCGGATTGCGTACACGTCGAACGCCGCCGGCCAGCAGGATATTTATCTCCGCGACGTGTCGGATACGACCGTCGTGCCGACGCTGATTGGATCGGGCATCCATCCCAGCTGGCGTCGCGATGGGCGGGAGTTGTTTTACCTCGGACCCAATGACGAGATGATGGCCGTCGCGATGACGCCTCGCGGCGAACCATCCGGTGCACCCAGGCAGTTGTTTCGCATTCCCGTGAACGACATCACGCGCGGTTTCACGTCTCCCTATGACGTGACGCCGGATGGTCAGCGGTTCCTGTTGAATATCCCCGAAGCGCCAGAGCCACTTCTGTACATCAGCGGCCTCGAGCAATTTCTGCGTGGGAAATAAGGGGCGCGGCCCTGCTTTTTCAGATCCCGGGTTCAGTTCGGCACGATCGTGAGCGGCGCCTCCATGGTGTCGCTCGAGACCAGAATCAGAAACCCTTGGCCATCGCCGCTACCGCGTGCCGCCAACACATGTTCCCCAGCGCCGGAGGTTCCGCGATTCTCATGGCGTCGGCAGCCGCCAGTTCTGCAGCAGGGTAATCGGCGCCGTTCTGGCACTGAGCGCGGTGTTAATCAGAAAGCGGCCGTCGCTCGAGATATCGTATTGCCGCCCCTGGCTGGTATCGACTCCCCTATTCACAATCCGGGTCTGGAATAACGCCACGGGGACGCCCGGCGTCACGGTCGTCCCGGATACGCTGATGGTTGCCGCCATCATGTGTCCGTCCGGCGAGATGTAGAAGAGTTCGTGGCCATCCTTCCGCCAGCGCGGATGAATACCGCCGTCGGTCGAGACCCGCCACTGGCCCGGCGCACCTTCGGCGAACGGTCGAATGTAGATCTCATGCTTGCCGGTCTCATTGGACTGGTAAGCGACCCAGCGGCCGTCCGGAGAGAAGGAGCCCCACCGTTCATCGAAGCGTGTCTGGAGGAACGCCCTTGGTTTTCGGTCGCCGTCGAGCGGGAGCACCCACAGGTCACGATTCGTCTCGGCCTCGATGGCGTGATACAAGAGGAAGCGCCCATCCGTTGACCAGTCGTTCGGGACTTTGTTGACGGTCGATGCGGCGAGTTCCTCATCCTTTTGACCGGCACCGTCCGATGACTTGCGAAAGAGTCGCAGGACACCGTCGGTGTTCGAGCTGAAGGCGATGTCGCGACCATCGGGCGACCAGAGCGGAACGCCGTCGAACACCGGACCAAACGTGAGCTTGCTCGCACGCGCGCTGTCTACGACCCAGACATCGGCCGCTTGCGCGGAGCCACGGGTGACTGCGACCCTCCGTGCGTCAGGCGAAAGACTCACGGACGTAATGCTCTCATCCGATTCGCCCAACCCGCCCTGCCGCTGCCCTGTCCGATCGAACCAGGTGAGTTGTCGGCGTTCCTGTCCGGTCGTGCGATACGCTATGGCCCCGGCCGCGGACACCGAGAGCGCGGGGCGTCCCAGTGCGTCGGTTTCGATGGGCCCGGCGAGCGTGACCGGTTCACCAACCAGCGCCGGCTTGGTCACATCCAGCCGTTGGGCGACGAGCTCCGTGTCGCGAAGCCACAGCACCCATCCCGGCGACAGCCAGACCGCCCCGGTCGCTGCGTCAGACGCGAGTTGCGGGGTCTCGGCGCTGTCCAACGACCCGAGGTGAATTCTTCTCGTCCCTTGAAACGAGCCGGCCGTAAAGAAGAATCTTCGGCCATCAGGCAGGAACGAGGGGAACTGCCGAACGCCTTCGGATGTCACCGGCGCGGGCTGGCCACCAGACGCCGAGATCTTGAAGATCGGCTCGTTGAGCGATCGGTTGAACAGAATGGTGCCATCGGCGTTCCATGTACCGCCGAGGCCAGCACCGGCAGGGGAGACGGCCGCGAGCGCTCTGGGAGCGCTTCCGCTCAAGTCGAGCACCTTCAATTGAGCGTCGGCAAAAAACCCTAACGACCGGCCGTCGGGCGACCAGAACGGTGCGCGGGCTCCGTCAGTGTTCCCCAGCGGCTGTGCGGACGTGGCCGTCAGCGATCGCAGCCACAGCCGCGACGGCCCACCGCCGTCTTCGGAAGCGACGAACGCGATCTGCCGGCCATCGGGCGATAACGCGAACGACGAGAGCGATTCCGATGGGGGCGTGACGATGTCGAGGCGCGTCTCAGGAGCAAGCGTGGACGATGTTTGAGGGGCACGCCGCCATACCGGAAGCGAGAGCGCAGCCGCGACGATGACCGCAATCGCCGCGATGATCCACGGCGCTCGAGCCGGCGGTGCAGGCGACGGGACAGTGCCCCGCACCGCGCCGGGCGAATCAAAGGCGCCTTCGATCGCCAACCGCATATCGCCGATGTCCTGGAGACGTTGGCGTGGATCCTTCCGGAAACACTGGTGAAGAAATGTGGCCAGCAGCGGCGGAAGCCTCGGTAGCCGACTCCAGTCCGGTTCGGATTTCATCACCTCCGCCAGGGTGAGCGACACATCCTCGCCGGCAAACGCACGGCTGCCGGAGAGCATCTCGAAGAGTACGCAGCCGAACGCCCAGATGTCGGCGCGCTTGTCTGCCGGGCGGCCGCGCGCCTGCTCGGGCGACATGTACGCAGCCGTGCCCAGGATCATGCCGACCGCGGTCATCTGCGCCGGTGATGTAATCGTTGGCGATTGCGTGACCGGTACGTAGTGTCCGGCTTTACCCGGACCATCCACGGGATCGGCGAGTTTCGCTAATCCGAAGTCCAGCACCTTGACGGTACCGTCAGCGCGAACCTTGATATTGGCCGGTTTCAGATCGCGATGGATGATGCCTTGTGCATGGGCCGCCTCGAGCGCATCCGCGATCTGGCGGGCCATCGGTAGCACTTCGTCGACCGGCATGGCGCCGCGCGCGATGCGATCCGCGAGGTCCGCGCCCTCGACGAGCTCCATCACCAGTGCGCGAATCGGTCCGGACTTCTCGATCGCGTAGATGGCAGCGATGTGGGGATGATTCAGCGAGGCAAGCGTCTGGGCCTCGCGCTCGAACCTTGCCAGACGATCGGGAACGCTGGCGAATTCTTCCGGCAGGACTTTGATCGCAACCTGGCGGCCCAGGCTCGAGTCGGTCGCGCGATACACCTCACCCATCCCGCCGGCGCCGAGCAAGCCAATCACTTCGTACGAACCGATGCGCGTGCCACTCGTCAACATGACGCTCTTATCTGTGTCCTTTGTGGCTTTTCTGTTCGGGCTTGTGCCGGGTCTCAGAATTTCGGGTTGACGACGATCGTAATCGGACCCACGTCAGCATCCACCACTTCATTGATCAGAAATTTGCCGTCGCGCGACACGTCGTACTCGAGGGCATTCGCGCCGAGCCCGCCGCTGTTGATGCGCGTCGAGAACAGCCTCACGGGCGCACCGATGCTGAGCGTGTCGGCCGCCGCCGTGATCGTGGTGGCCATCAGGGCGCCGTCCGGCGCGATGAAGTAGAGCTCCTTGCCGTCGTGGCTCCAGTGCGGCTGCACGCCGCCGTCTTTGGAGATCTGCCAACGACCGCCCTGGCGATCGCCGCCAAAACCTTGCACGACGATCTCGAGGCGCCCGGAGGCGTTGGTCTGGTACGCGATCCACCGTCCATCGGGCGAGAACTTCGCGATCGATTCCTCCGCCGGCGTCACCGCGACTGGCAAGCGCTTGTGATCCGGGCTCGCGAGATCGAGCGCCCACACGTCGCGACGCGACGTCGGATTGTTCTCGTAAAAGAGGACGAACCGGCCGTCCCTCGACCAGTCCTGGACAACGGTCGAGTACTCGTCGTCGAAGAGGCGTTCGTCCGTTCCCGGACGGTCCACCGATCCCGCGTACACCCCGAACCGACCCGAGCGGCTCGAATCGAAGGCCAGGCGGCGGCCATCGGGCGACCAGACGTTGATCGAGTCGAGCCCGGCGTCAAAGGTGAATCGCGTTTCGCTTTTGCGCGTCAGATCCACCAGCCAGATGTCGACGTTCTGATCGCCGCTGGAGCCTGCCACGACCTGTCCATCGGGGGAGAGAGTCGGGTATTCCAATGTCTTGACGCTGGCCTCTCCGACGCGGCCGATCGCGGTGCCAGCCCGGTCCCGCCAGACCAATGACCGGTGGCGGGCCGACTGGGCGCGGTACGCGACTAACCCGGTTCTGGACGTCGACACGGCGAGGCCCCCGGTGATGGCGGTCCCGAGCGCATTGATGGCGGTGACGCTGACCGATTCACCAATCAACGTCTCTCGCTCGAAGTCGAACCGCTGAGCCATCAGCCGGTCCGGTTGGAAAAACAACATCCGATCCGGTGGAGCGAACGCCGCGGCACCGATTCCGACGCCGGTAAGTTTCTTGGCTGAGCGCTGGTCGAGCGAACCGTAATAGACGCCAGCCGTTTCCGGCGTTCCGACGACCGAGTAGAGGTAATGACGCCCATCGGGAAGTACGATCGGATAGGCGTGCGTGGTGACGCCGGCGCTCAACTGAGTCAGCGGCTCCGGTGGCGTCCCTCCAGCGGCCGAGACTCGAAAGAGCGGGCTGGCGACACCCGGTGTAAACAAGATCGACCCATCCTTCGCCCAGGCAGCGCCAGAAGGAGCGGGCGCGTCCGCAATCGTCCTTGGTGATCCGCCCGCCAGATCGAGGATCAAGAGATTCGCCCCGGCGAAGAATCCGATCGATCGCCCATCCGGCGACCAGAAGGGAAAACTCGCATCTTCAGTGTTGGGGATCACCTTGGCGGATGTCTGATCGAATGAGCGGATCCATAGCTTCGAGCGACCAGCATCCGAGGCCGCAAACACGATCGAACGGCCGTCGGGCGCCAGCGCGAACGCTGCCGGATCAGAAGTCGGCGGCGTGACGATGTCGAAGCGCATCTCCGCCGGAGCGGCCGGAGACGATCCGCGCCAATACTGAGCGGCCGGCCACGCAAGACCGAGTGCGACAGCAAATGCGATCGCCGTCGGCGCCAGTCGCAGGAACCGCGCCGATCGCGTGACGGGCAGCGGTGAAGAAACGGTCGCACCTGTCGGACCGGTGAGTGCTGGGCTTTCGTCGATCACGAAGCGGATCGTGGATGCATCCGCAATACGCCGCACGCGATCTTTTTCGAGGCAGCCTTTCAGCAGAGTCCGAATCGGCGCCGGCGTCTTAGGCGGCAGCGCCGTCCAGTCCGGTTCGCCGCGGACGATGGCGGCCAGCGTGTCGGTGACGTTGTCGCCAGGAAACGCCCGGCGGCCGGTGAGCATCTCGAAGAGCACGCAGCCGAAGGCCCAGATGTCGGCGCGCCTGTCCGCCGGGCGGCCGCGCGCCTGCTCGGGCGACATGTAGGCCGCCGTGCCGAGAATCATGCCGATCGCGGTCATCTGCGCCGGCGAGGTGATCGTCGGTGATTGCGTAACCGATGGGACAGCCTGAAGGGTGTCGTCTACGGAATCAACCAGCTTCGCGAGGCCAAAGTCCAGGACCTTCACCCTGCCATCGTCACTGACCTTGATGTTGGCCGGTTTCAGATCGCGATGAATGATGCCCTGCGCATGAGCGGCCTCGAGCGCTTCGGCAATCCTGCGCCCAACCGGGAGGGCCTCGTCGAGAGGCATCCCGGCGCTTGACGCCTGGAGCCGGTCGGCCAGCGTCGGTCCCTCCACCAGTTCCAGAACCAGCGCCGACACGCGATCCGCGTCCTCGAAGCCGTAGATCCCACCGACATTGGGATGGTTGAGCGAGGCCAACACCTGTGCCTCGCGCCGGAAGCGCGCCAGACGTTGCGGGTCGTTCGCCACGTCGTGAGGCAGCACCTTGATCGCGACCTCGCGATTGAGTTTCGTGTCCTTGGCGCGATAGACCGTCCCCATTCCGCCTTCGCCAAGGAGGCCGGTGATTTGATACGGGCCGATCTGCGTGAATCGAGGGACCGCCAACGGATGGGTTGGCCTGATTATAGGCGCGTCTCAGTGGGTCCGCTCAGGCGAGCTTCGTCGCGCCCATCACGGCAACCGGCCAGGTTGACCACAACGAACCGTTGACGACGCGAGTGCGTATGCCGAGCGTGTTGCCGCTGACGCTGTCGGCGTAAGCGCGACGTACCTTGTCGGCGCCGCCCTCGACGGGAAACGACCGGGTCAACTGGGGCTCGAGCTCGATGTCCAGTCCGAATGCCGCTTCCTCGAATTCGCTGACGCGGTGAGCCGTAAAGAGATCGCGAAGTTCCTGAGGCGCGAGGGCATGGACATGTGACGGATCGCGCCACTGCTCGACGGCATCGAACCGCAATCCTTCAGGCGACGGGATACTGAGATCGGCCACCACCACCCGCCCGCCGGTCCGGCATACGCGGAACATCTCGGCCAGCGCCGTTGCGGGGTCGGCAAAGTGATGGAATGAATAGCGCGTCAGCACGACCGAAAATGATTCATCCGGAAAGGGCAGGGGCGTCGCCGTCCCGATTATCCACGTCACATTGCTGATCGCGAGCCGACTGGCGGTTGCGTGTGCTTCCTCGATCATCCGTGGCGTCATGTCGACGCCGGTCACATGTCGGGCATGTGGCGCCAGCGCACAGGCGACGACCCCGGGCCCGCACGCCACATCCAACACATCATCGACGCGCGCGAGACGTGCGGCTGAGCGAACCAGGTCCATGCCATCCTGGTGGATCGGCGCGGTGGCGAATGGCACGGCCTGCTTCGTGAACTGGTCGACGATGGTGCGATCGTGGGAGGTTGGCGGCATCATTGCAGTCTGGCCGAGAGGCGTGCGTTCGTCAAAATCTGCCGGATCGTGGTGCCGGTCACCTTTTCGGCGGTCGCGACTCTCTATACTGGGAAGGTGAACTCAATGGCGGGAACCTCAGCGGGACTCCTCGAGTGGACCGAGCAAAGCGACGAAGACATCGTCGGACAGGTTCTGGACGGCCATACGGCGCTCTTCGAGCTGCTGATGCGCCGCTACAACGAACGGCTCTACCGGGCGGCGCGTGCGATTACTCGCGACGATCGAGAGGCTGAAGACGTCATCCAGCAGGCCTACGTCAACGCGTTCTCGAACCTCCGACAATTCCGCGGGCAGGCTCAGTTTGCGACCTGGCTGACACGGATCGCCATCAACGAGGCCCTGGCTCGGGTGCGGCGCCGCGGCCGCTATGAGGCGTTCGACGAGGATATGCCGCCGGTGGAGATGCTGATGCCCACGAATCCCGCACAAGATCCCGAGCAGCAGGCGTTCACGGGCGAGCTGCGCGATCTCATCGAGTGGGCGATCGACACGCTGCCCGACGGCGGACGCGAAGTCTTCGTGCTGCGCGACGTCGAGGGCTTGAGCACCGCCGAAACTGCCGCTTCGCTCGGCGTCTCGGAGGATGTGGTGAAGACCCGGCTGTCCCGCGCTCGCTCCGCTCTGCGACGCGCCCTGATCGAACGGGTCGGCGCCATCGCACCGGACGTTTTCCGTTTCTATCGTCCCCGCTGCGATCGCGTCGTCGCGCAGGTGCTCGCGCGCATCGCCGAGATCTCACCGCCACGCTGATTCCGTCACGTTTTTGATCCTCGTCACTCTTATTACCAGGAGTGACCAGGATCATGCGACTCATTGCCGCGGCTTCAATCGTTTTCATCCTCACCATCGCGTTCGCCGTTTCCGGATCGGTTTCTGCGACCTCACCCCAGCCGGACCCTGTAAAGCCCGAACCCGTTCGCGCCGCCGGTTCAGACGATGGCCAGGCGATTTTTCGATTCGATACGTTCGGGGACGAACAACTCTGGACGGACGTGCTGCGAATGCATGAAGCGATTCCAACCGTCGATCCCGCAACGGCGCTGTCGGTTGGTCTCAAGGTGGATGTCGACGCGCTGCCGTCATCGGTGATCGAGGCGCTCCGACGGGGCGACGTCGATCTGACCGATCCGCGCGTGACGATCGAACTGCTGCGTCTCAATGCCGTGGTCGGCGTGAAGGGCACGGTGAACGAGACCGGTCAGCTCACGTCGGTCGGGATCACCTGCGCGCTCTGCCATTCGTCGGTTGACAACTCGTTTGCGTCCGGCATCGGCAAGCGGTTGGATGGCTGGGCGAACCGAGATCTGAATGTCGGCGCCATCGTCGCGCTCTCGCCGGCGCTCGACGACAGCACCAAAGCCGAGTTCAACACCTGGGGACCAGGAATGTACGATCCGCGCCATCACGCCTTCGACGGCACCAACATCATTCCCTTGAACAGCCCGTCGCTGCCGATTGTGATTCCGTCTATTTTCGGGTTGAAGGGGGTCGGCTTCGAGACGTTCACCGGCGATGGACCCATCTCGTACTGGAACAGCTACGTCGGCGTCGGCCAGATGGGTGGGCACGGCTCGTTCAGTGATCCGCGCATCGGGTTGTCGATCACGCAAGAGCCCGACCTGGTCACGCCGAAGCTGGCGGCGCTTCTCGACTATCAATTGAGCCTGCGCACGCCGAAGCCACCGACCGACAGCTTCAATCGCGAGGCGGCGGATCGCGGCAAGGACCTGTTCCGCGCCCAGGCGCGCTGCAGCACCTGCCATCAGGGCTCGAACCTGACGGACGTCTCGAGTGGACCGGATCGGAGGGTGCCATTCCTGCACGATCCGGCCGAAGTGGGAATGGATCCCGGCTATGCTGCCAGATCGGCAACCGGCCGATATCGAACCACTCCTCTGCGCGGACTCCTGCAGCACCCGCCGTACTTCCATGACGGTAGCGCGCCCGATCTTCTCGCCGTCGTCAACCACTACGACAGTCTGTTCGGACTGCAACTCACCGCCGCCCAGAAGAGCGACCTCGTCGAGTACCTGAGGTCGCTCTAACCTGGAGGAGTTCATCGCTGCGTTGCTCGAGCGGTGACTCAAGGAACGCCCTTCGTTGGTAGGTCGCGTCCGGCGTTAGCCGGACTTGCGAGATCCGGGCGGACACGACGACGAGTCCGCTCAGGCAGCGAACGGATTCTCGTCCGCGGTCGGGCCGTACACCGACGGCACCGACTGATCGAGGAGCCGCAGATAGACGAGCAGCTGGCCGCGATGGTGATACCAGTGGTTCAGCATGATCGCGCGCACGAACGCGACGCGCGGCATGGCCATGATGTCGCGGCCACCGCTCTGCAAGCGCCACGTCGCGGTCATCTCGCCATCGTCGAAGTGGCCAAGCGCGCGTCTGGCTTTCGCGACACTGGCGGTCAGCGACGGCACCAGGTCATTGGCGGTCGTTGCCTCGGGCTGGACGAATGGCGGCGGCTCAGGAATCGTGTCAATCGCGGCGAGCTCCGCGACATCGCCCGGAACGGTCGCGACGTGCAGGGCGAGTTGCCCGAGCGACATCGATTTGGGATGCGGCCGCCAGGAGAGGTGCGCCTGGGGAACGCGCTCGAGGACACGGCGCGTCGTCTCGGCTTCCTGTTCAAGTTCCGTGAGCAGTGCGTCGATCATCTTCATGAAATCCTCCTACTCGGCGGCCGCTTCGGCCGCTTTGCGGACGCGGGCGTGCAGGGCGGTCCATCCCGATGCCAGGTGCGGCCGGCGATCGTCGGGGAACGGCCCGACCAGCGTGTGGGTGAACTTGATCAGCGTGCCCTCGGGCGTCTCGGTCAGGCGATAGGTCAAGTTCGAGGTTGCCGCAGTCGACAGAAAGAGCGGTCCCCAGATTTCGAGCAGCAGCGGCCGCTTGATGCTCTGCACGAATCCCCACAGGTGTCCGTTGTCGCCGCCCAGATCGCGATACCAGCGGCCGCCCGGTCGCGGCTCCAGAATCATGGGCAGCGGTTGGCCTTCCGGCGTTTCGTTGAGCCGTCCCATCTGCGCAATCAGTGACGCAAACGTCTGATCGAGCGACGCGCGCACGCTGATTTCCTCGGTGATGGTGAAGGTCTGGTTTTCTGCCATCGGTGCTGTGGTAGTCATCGTTTCTCCTCCGCGTGGGTTTTGATGCGTTTGAGCTGCGCGCGCCAATACTGGGCGAACATCCCGCTCCAGTCGTGAATCGTGCGCAGCGTTTCTGCGTTGGTGCGATACAAGACGCGTCGGCCGTCGCGTCTCACGGTGACGAGGTTGACGTTGCGAAGCACCTGCAGATGCTTCGACACCGACGGCTGTTCGAACTCGAGCGCGTCGGCGATCTCGCCAACCGATCGCTCGTCGGCCGCCAGGAATTCGAGAATCTGTCGCCGCCGTGGTTCCGCCACGGCGTTGAAGGGATCGGAAATCGTCGAGGCGCGCGGCATGACCTACAGGTTATATATTCCCATATGGGAATATGTCAACCGGTAGTTTTTGACCGCACCGTTAGAGCCTCTTCGCTATTGGAAAGGCCATCGGCAGGACCTTTCGCGGCAGGTCGCGTTGAAGGCCAACCACGACGTCGGTCCAATTCCGCCCACCGTGTCGATCACCAAATGCCGTGATTTCGCCTCCCTTCGACGCGCCGAAACGCCTCGCCCATCAAGCCAAAAGCCGCAGAAAGGCTTCGACCGGCCCGCGGAGCGATCTTCGCAATGTCGATCGTTCGCTCACTCCACACGAGGGTCATGCAAAAACAGCATCTATTCGCCATCGCGGTCACGACGGCGGTCGTCCTGGCGCTCATCAGAACCACCACCGGTCAATCGAACGGCACGATTGCCAGAATCGATACCGGGCTCATCGAAGGCGTGGCCGCCGACGGCGTTCTTTCCTTCAAAGGCGTTCCGTACGCGGCGCCACCGTTGGGGCGTTTCCGTTGGCGACGACCACAGTTCGCCACGCCGTGGCAAGGCGTGCGGCAGGCCAGCGCATTCGGAGCTGAGTGCTTGCAGAAGCCCATGCCGGGCGACCCCGCAGCCAGCGCGCGCGCGATCGA
>Ga0310810_10002535_pt1 | contig 19663 bp, 20 predicted proteins | sample NCmetagenome_FD_207641 | JGI IMG/M metagenome (GOLD analysis project Ga0310810, IMG submission 207641) | Soil microbial communities from experimental microcosm in Duke University, North Carolina, United States - NC | ecosystem: Engineered > Artificial ecosystem > Soil microcosm > Unclassified ...
CGCGAGGCGCCGGATCAACTCGTCGGCCAACGCCTGCCGCGCGGTGCTCATACCCGTCCCTCCGCAACAGGCGCGCGCGGCGCCCGGATTTGCTCGAGATGTGGCCGCGCGGCCGCCTGGACGCTGCGGGATCCTTCCGCCGCCGCCGTCTCCAGCGCCTGAATCGCATCCGCGGTGCCGATCCGCGCGAGCGCCGCGGCGGCTGCGCGTCGAACTGCCGCGATCCTTCGCGGCGCCCACCAGTCCTTCCGGTTCAATACGTCGCGGAGCGTGGCGATCGCAGTGGGATCGCGGAATGTGCCAAGCGTGTCGACCGCGCGAATGACGATGGGCGTCCAGGCGCCGCGATGGCTCGTGTGCTGCACCAGATGCGCGAGCAGCGGAGCGACCTTCTCGTCGCGAACGCCGCATATTGACTGGATGATCGCTGCGCGTGCGCGCGGGCGAGCGGTGCTCAGGGCGCCCAAAAGCACGCGGTATCCGGCCTCACTGCCCGCCCGGATGATCGTACGCAGCGCCTCCCGCTGAACCTGCGCGTCGTCGCTTCCGAGGATGTCCGATTGGCTCGGAAGGGCGTCGCTGCCGCCCAGTTCGCGGAGCAGATAGAGCGCGGTGCGCCGAATTGCAAGGTTCGGTGAGGTGCGCAGCTGCTCGAGCGGCTTCCGGGCGCGATCGCCGAAGGCGACCAGGATCGACGTCAGCCGTTCGCGGGTCTGCGGCCGATCCTCGATCGACAGCGACTCAGCCAGCGGCCTCACGATGACGGTGCCGATCGAGAGACACATGGCTTTCGCCAGATCGAAGTGACCTTCGTCGATCGTGGCGAGATGAGCGGTGAGATGCCGCACCATCAGACCGTCGATCAACAGCTCGATGGCGTCCGTCGCGTGGGAACGCCGCTCGGACTGCGACTGGCCGGCTTCCTCTACGAGCACGGCGACGAGCTGCTGCGCGGCGTCGAAATCGCCCACGAGGAACAAGTCCTCGAGGAGCCGCACGACAGGCGTCATCAGCGTGCCCCAGCGCGACCCATCGAGATCGATGCGAAGCAGGTCGAGCAGCAGCGACAGGTCGAGCGATCGCAGCACGGTCGTCGTCACCGTCTGTTTCCAGGCCTGGATGCGCTCCGGCGGATCGTCGCCGGCCTCCTCGATCTCGATGGCGCGAAGCCGCGCCGCCGACAGCTGCCGGCCGTAGTCGGGTCCCGTCGATTCGTCGCCGTACTCGGCAATCAGCTCCTCGGCCGTCCGGTTCCAAAGCGTCGCGAAGTGGCTCGACTTGCCGAGCGAGGACTCGGCGGCGATGTTGCGCGCGAGCGCAAGGAGGCCTTCCTGATGATCCCGGTCTGGCGCCAGCGTCCGGAATGCTGCGGCAAGCCGCGTCGTCGAGGCGTTCGCGGCCACCTGGTGTGCGACGAAGCGCGCGATGTTGTCGTCGGACATCCGGTTCAGGACGGCGTCGACCAGCGCGGGGTCGTGCCCGTGAGCCTCGCCCACCAGGCTGAGGAGCACGTCGGGTGACAACTGTTCGAGCGACGCCGCGGCGGCCCGGAGCACGCGTTCGAGGCGGTCGGTGGCTTCGACCGGCACGCCCGACACGATCCGCCGCAGCGCCCGGATCAACGCGCCCGCCTTTGCGTCGACACCCGCCTTCTCTTCCGGTGCCCGCTCAACGGCGGCGACCAGCGCGCCGATTCCTTCGCCGTCTCGCGCCGTTTGGATGAGCGCGTCCGCCGCAGGATCATCGGCGGCCTCGCTTTGTCCGTCGAGGCAGTTCCGGACGATGCGATCCCACGTGGCGGATTCGCCGCCGGTATGCTCGCGAAGCGCTTCGGCGTAGTCGATCTCGCGCACTTCGACGTGGTCGCTGCCGGTGGCAGCCCATGCGCGCGCGAAGCCGCCTTGTTCGCGCAGCGCAACCGGATCGCGACCGAGCAGGACCAGGAAGCGGTGCCAGGCCTGCGGCGTGCCGCCGGGATGAATCGTCAACCGGCCAATCGCATGGCTGTGCAGCAGCGCCGCGAGCTCGGCGATCGCCACTTCGGCTTTCGGCGCGCCGCAGCCGTCAACGCGAACGTCCTCGGGTGTGATGGTAAGAGCCAGCGGCTCGGTCAGCGCATCTTCCGCTGTCAGCGCGACGATGCGCTTCAGCGTGGCGACGATGGCGGGGTGTCCCTCCGGATACAACGTGACCGCGCGCGCGGCGCCTTTGCAGGCACGTGCAAATTCGACGAGCCGAGCCGATTCCGGCGGGGCAGACGTCGACGGCGCAGTGGCGGGACTCACCGATTCCTTTATCGGCGGCGCGCCGTGTCGAGGCCATAGGCCTGTCGCGCCGAAGCTCGGTTCAAGCTTCCGAGCGAAGGCGGATATACTGCCCGGCGGCTCATGCGTGCGGTTGACGTCATAACCAGAAAGCGGGACGGCGGAGCCCTGTCGTTCGACGAAATCCAGTTCTTCGTTCGCGGCGTGACCGCCGGGACGCTGCCCGACTATCAGGCGTCCGCGCTGCTGATGGCGATCCTGCTGCGGGGCATGACGGCCGATGAGACCGCGTGGCTCACGGACGCGATGGTGCATTCGGGCATCCGCGTCGATTTGAGCGACATCCCCGGCCCGAAGGTCGACAAGCACAGCACCGGCGGCGTCGGCGACAAGACGTCGTTGATCCTCGCACCACTCGCGGCCGCGTGCGGTGTCATCGTGCCGATGATGTCGGGCCGCGGCCTGGGCCACACCGGCGGCACGCTGGACAAGCTGGAAGCCATTCCCGGCTTTCGCGTCGGCCTGACGCTCGACGAGATGCGGACGGCGCTCGAAAAAGTCGGCTGCGCGATGATCGGCCAGACGGACCAGATCGCGCCCGCCGACAAGAAGCTGTACGCGCTGCGTGACGTAACGGGCACCGTCGAGAGCATCCCACTCATCAGCGCATCGATCATGAGCAAGAAGATCGCCGAAGGCATCGACGCGCTCGTCCTCGACGTGAAGACCGGCAGCGGCGCGTTCATGAAGACGGTCAAGGAATCGCGGCGGCTCGCGGAATCGCTCGTCTCTATCGGCAACGCGTCGGGCGTGCTCACAGAAGCGGTCATCACCGACATGGACGTGCCGCTGGGCCGCGCCGTCGGCAACGCGCTCGAAGTCATCGAGTGCATCGAAGTGCTCAAAGGCCGCGGCCCGATCGATCTGATCGACGTGTCGGTGGAGTTGACCGGCCGGATGCTGCTGCTTGGCGGCGTCGCCAAAGATCGCGCCGAGGCGGAGCGCAAGGTCCGGGCCGCGATAGCGTCCGGCGCGGGGCTCGACCGGTTCCGGCGGATCGTCGAGCACCAGGGCGGCGATCCGCGAGTCGTCGACGATTACGAACGGCTGCCGTCCGCGCCGAGCCGGCACGTCGTGGCCGCGCCGAAGACGGGGATCGTCACGTACGTCGACGCCGAGCTCGTGGGCCGCGCCTCCGTGTTACTCGGCGCGGGGCGCGACACCGTGGACGCGTCGGTCGACGCCGGCGTCGGGATCATGATCACTGCGACCGAGGGCGACGCGGTCAGGGCCGGCGAGCCGGTGTTCGAGCTGCACTTTCGTGATCGCGCGCGGCTGCCGCAGGCGATCGAAATGCTGTCGCGCGCCCTGGCGGTGGGCGCCACGCCGCCCGCCCCGAGACGACTGATTGTCGGAGAGGTCCGCTGATGCTCGCGATCCTGCAACCGGTGTTCGGCGCGGCGGTGATCCTCGGCATCGCGCTGCTCTTTTCGACCAACCGCCGCGCGATCAACTGGATCACGGTCGCGTGGGGGCTGGGCCTGCAGGTCGTGTTCGCGGTGCTCGTGCTCAAGACGCCGGTCGGTCAGCAGGTGTTCGCGAAGCTCGGTGATGCGATCACCAAGCTTCTCGGGTTCGCGAGCGTCGGCGCGGATTTCGTGTTCGGGCCGCTTGGGACCAGCAGCGTCTGGGGCCGGGTCGCGCAGGCCACGCTCGGTCAGGACGCCGCGCGGTACACGACCATCTTCGCCTTCCAGGTGCTGCCGACGATCATCTTCATCGCGGCGCTCTTCGCCATCCTCTACTACTTCGGCGTGATGCAGATCGTCGTCCGCGTCTTCGCGGTCGTGATGCATCGGGTGCTGAAGGCGAGCGGCGCCGAGTCGCTGAACGTCGCCGCCAGCATTTTCATGGGGCAGACCGAGGCGCCGCTGACGATTCGCCCGTACCTTCCCGAGATGACGCAGTCTGAGCTCATGACCGTCATGACCTCCGGCATGGCCCACATTTCGGGCGGGATCATGGCGGCGTACATCTCGTTCGGCATCGAGGCCAAGCACCTGCTGACCGCCGTGATCATGACCGCGCCCGGCACGATCATGATGGCCAAGATGCTCGTCCCCGAGACCGAGGTGCCGAAGACCATGGGGTCGGTCAAGCTGGAGGTCGAGCGCACCGACGTCAACGTGATCGACGCGGCGGGCCGCGGAACGGGCGAAGGGCTGCAGCTCGCGCTCAACGTCGGCGCGATGCTCATTTCCTTCCTTGCACTGATTGCGCTCGTGAACGCCATCCTCGGCGCCGTTCCGTTCCAGGGTGAACCTTTGAGTCTTGGCCGGATGTTCGGCTGGGTGTTCGCACCGGTCGCATGGAGCATGGGCGTGCCGTGGCGCGACGCGCCGACGATCGGCAACCTGCTCGGCACCCGGATGGCGGTCAACGAGTTCGTGGCCTACTCGCAGCTGGGCCCGCTGAAGGCGTCGCTCGATCCGAAGTCGTTCACCATCGCGACGTTCGCGCTTTGCGGGTTCGCGAATTTCAGCTCGATCGGGATTCAGATCGGCGGCATCGGCGCGCTGGCCCCCAACCGCCGCCACGATCTGGCGCGGCTCGGCATGCGCGCCATGTTCGCCGGGACGCTGGCCAACTTCATGACGGCGACGATCGCGGGCTTCCTGCTGTAGGGCGATGGAGTACTACGATCAGGTCAAGGAAGCCGCCGACGCGGTTCGCTCGCGGATCTCCGAGGTACCGGCGATTGCGATCGTGCTCGGCTCCGGCCTCGGCGATTTCGCCGGCTCGCTCGGCTCCGCCGTGTCGATGCCGTACGCGGAGCTGCCGCATTGGCCCGCGTCGCGCGTCATCGGCCACGAAGGGCGGCTCGTCGTCGGGACGACACGCGGGCGGACGATCGCCGCGTTGGCCGGCCGGTGCCATGCGTACGAAGGACACGATCTCCGCACGGTGACGTTCGCGGTCCGAGTGCTCGGTCTGCTGGGCGTCAAGACGCTCATCCTGACCAACGCGGCCGGCGGCGTGAACACCGGCTTTTCGCAGGGCGCGTTGATGGTCATCGACGACCACATCAATCTCTCCGGGGACAATCCGCTCGTCGGCGCGAACGACGAGCGATTCGGTCCGCGATTTCCCGACATGACCGAGGTGTACTCCCCGCGGCTGCGCGCGATCGCCGATCGGGCGGCGGCGGCGATGGGCCTCACGCTCCCGCACGGCGTCTACGTGTCGCTGCTCGGCCCGAGCTACGAGACGCCGGCGGAAATCAGGTACTTGCGGACGATCGGCGCCGACGCGGTCGGCATGTCGACGGTTCCCGAGGCGATCGCCGCGCGCCACATGAAAATGAACGTCCTCGGCATTTCCTGCATCACGAACATGGCGGCCGGCGTGCTGCCGCAGCCGCTCGATCACGCCGAAGTGATGGAAACCGCGCGGCGCATTCGCGGACAGTTCATCGCGCTTCTGGAGGGAATCGTTGCCGAGCTCTGATGCGCTCGTCGACGCGGCGCGCCGCGCGCGCGAGCACGCGGTGGCGACGTTTTCGCAATTCAAGGTCGGCGCCGCACTCGAAACCGCCGACGGCGCGGTGATCACCGGCTGCAACGTGGAGAACGCGACCTACGGCCTGACGATCTGCGCCGAGCGCGTGGCGGTGTTCAAGGCGCTATCCGACGGCCATCGCGCCTTCACGCGCATCGCCATCGTCGCCGACACGGAGGCGCCGACGCCGCCGTGCGGCGCCTGCCGCCAGATCCTCTGGGAGTTCGGGGGCGATCTCGAGATCATCCTCGCCAACCTGACGCGGGAGGCCGGCCGCCATCGGCTGAGCGATCTGCTGCCCCTGCCGTTCGACGCGCGGCTCCTCTAGGACTCCGGAGCGCGAGGCTTTAGCCGAGCGTTCGGATAAGATCGACTCGATGCTCCCTACGATCGCGCGCGAAGGCGACGTCGTCGTCATGATCGACCAGCGGAAGCTGCCGGCGCAGGAGATCTACGTGCGCTGCAAGACCGCGAACGAGGTCGCCAAGGCGATCAAGACGATGGTGATCCGCGGCGCGCCGGCGATTGGCGTGGCGGCGGCGATGGGCATCGCGATCGGTATGCGCAAGAGCACGGCGACCGGCACGCAGAAGTTCGCCGCCGAGTTCCAGAAGATCTGCGAGACGATGGCCGCGACGCGGCCGACCGCGGTGAACCTGTTCTGGGCGATCGAGCGGATGAAGCGCGTGTTCGCCGAGTCGGTTCGAACGGGCGCGTCGGTGGACGAAATCAAGAATCGGCTCGATCGGGAAGCGCAGACGATTCACGACGAAGACGTGGCGAGCTGCCGCGCCATGGGCGCGTTCGGCGCCGAAGTCGTGCCGGCCGATGCGCGCATCCTGACGCATTGCAATGCCGGCGCGCTGGCGACCGCCGGCTACGGGACGGCGCTCGGCGTCATCCGCGGTGCGGTGGAAAAGGGCAAGCGCGTCGCGGTCTTCGCCGACGAAACGCGGCCGTTCCTGCAGGGCGCGCGGCTCACCGCCTGGGAGCTCGTGCGCGACGGCATCCCGACGACCGTCATTACGGACAACATGGCGGGTGCGCTCATGCGCCAGACGCCGATCGATCTCGTGGTCGTCGGCGCCGACCGTATTGCCGCCAACGGCGATACGGCGAACAAGATCGGCACCTACGCCGTCGCGTTGCTCGCGCGCGAACACAAGGTGCCCTTCTACGTCGCGGCGCCGCTCTCGACGATCGATTTGAACACCCCTGACGGCGATCGCATTCCGATCGAACAGCGCAATTCGCGCGAAGTATCACACGTCGGCTCGTCTCAGCTGGCGCCCGAGGGTGCCGGCATCTGGAACCCGGCGTTCGACGTGACGCCGCATCATCTGATCGCCGGCATCATCACCGAGCGCGGGATCTTCCGGGCGCCCTATACCGAATCGCTGAAGCGCGCGTTCGAGCAGGTGACGCTCGCATAACTGAGAGGGCTCTTGACCGCTGAAGTCTTGGCGGAGGCGGTTCAGCCGAGCGACCATGCGCATCCTGGGAATCGAAACGTCCTGCGACGAAACGTCGGCCGCCGTCGTCGAGGAGACGGGCGACGCGGCGAAGCCGTGGGCGATCCGGTCGAACGTCATCGCGTCCCAGGTGAACATCCATCGCGAGTGGGGCGGCGTGGTCCCGGAGCTGGCCTCGCGGCAGCACATCCGCGACATCTGTTGGGTGGTTGAACAGGCGCTCGCAGAGTCGTCGACCACATGGACCGATCTCGGCGCGATCGCGGTGACGCAGGGTCCGGGGCTCGTGGGCTCGCTGCTCGTCGGTGTCGCGTTTGCGAAGGCCTCCGCCGCGGCCGCGCACGTGCCGCTCGTCGCTGTTCATCATCTGGCGGGGCACATCGAGTCGCTGGTCTTGCAAAACGGCGAGATGCCGCTGCCCGCCGTCGTGCTGGTCGTCTCCGGCGGTCACACCAGCCTGTATCTCGTGAGCGAGCCGGTACACTACGAGCTTCTCAGCCGGACGCGGGACGATGCGGCCGGAGAGGCGTACGACAAGGTCGCGAAGCTGTTGGGCCTCGGCTATCCGGGCGGACCGGTGATCGACCGGCTGGCGAAAACGGGCAACGATCGCGCGGTTCCGCTGCCGACGACGCGCCTGACGCACGCCGATAGAAATGCGCCCGAGCTGAAAGGCGATCTGGATTTCAGCTTCAGCGGGCTGAAGACAGCCGTGCTGCGGTACGTCCGCTCGCGTTCGGCGCCTCTCACCGATGCGGAGATCGCGGACATGTGCGCCAGCTTTCAGCGGATCGTCGTCACCGCCCTGCTCGATCGCCTGTTCGATGCCGCCCGGCGGTATCAGGCGAAGAGCGTCGGCATCGCGGGGGGCGTGTCAGCGAACAGCCGTCTCCGCGGCGAGTTTGAAGAACGCGGCCAGCGCCGCGAGATGCCCACATTTCTCCCGAGCCTGCGGCTCTCGACGGACAACGCCGCGATGATTGCGGCGGCCGGTCTCCGGCGCTTCCGGCAGGGGAGCGCCGCGCCGGCGGACCTCAACGCGGACGCGGCCCTGGCGCTCTGACGTCTCATGCAGGTATTCACCGACTACCTGTGGTTCAACACGAAGAAGCGGCAGGAGTTCGTCCGCATCACGGACGAGGTCGCCGCGATCGTGAAGAAGAGCGGCGTCCACGAGGGCATCGTGCTCGTTTCGGCGATGCACATCACCGCCGGCGTGTACGTGAACGACTGGGAGGACGGGCTGATCCACGACTTCCAGGTCTGGCTCGAGAAGCTCGCGCCCGCCGGTCTCGACTACCGTCACCATCAGACCGGCGAGGACAACGCCGACGCGCACCTGAAGCGGACGATCATGGGCCACCAGGCGACGCTGCCGATCACCGGAGGGAAGCTCGATCTGGGACCGTGGGAGCAGGTCTTTTACGCCGAGTTCGACGGCCAGCGCAAGAAGCGCGTCGTGGTCAAAGTGATGGGTGAACCGGCGTCATGATCGCGTCGCGATTGCACCCGGACCGGCCAATTGTCAGCGTGGGAGCGGTCGTCATCGACGGCGACCGCGTCCTCCTCGTCAAGCGCGGACAGCCGCCGCTCGAGGGGCAGTGGAGCCTGCCGGGCGGCGCGGTCGAAGTCGGGGAAACGCTGGACGACGCGCTCGTGCGCGAAGTCCGCGAAGAGACCTGTCTCGACGTCCGCGTTGGACCCGTTGTCGACGTGCTGGATCGCATCACGCGCGACGCCGGCGGACGCGTCGAGTATCACTACGTCATCATCGACTACCTGTGCCGCCTCGTCGGTGGTTCGCTGGCCTGTGCGTCCGACGCCGACGAGGCGCGGTGGGTGGCCCGCGGCGATCTCGGCAGCTACGCGCTCACCGTCAAGGTGACGGAAGTGATCGCGCTCGCCTTCGAGATGAGCGAATGACTACGCCTTCGGCTTCCAGAGGAAGTACACCGGCACGCCGAGCAGGACGATGATCAGGCCCGGCCACGTGGTCGCGGTCTGATAGACGAACAGCACGATCAGGATCGCCGCGGCGCCGACGATGTAGAGCGCCGGGATCACCGGATATCCGAACGCGCGATAGGGCCGCTCGGCATCGGGCCTTGTCTGTCGCAGTCGAAAGAGGCCGGCGATCGTAAGAATGTAGAAGATCAGCGCGGCCGAAATCACGTAGGTGAGGAGATTGCTGTACAGGTTGCCGTACGTGTGCGTCGCCGCATCGTACGTGCGGGGTAGGACGAGAAACGCCGCCCAGATGCCTTCCAGCACCAGCGCCCACGCGGGCACCTTCGCCGCGTTCAGCCGCCCCGCCGATTGAAAGAAGAGTCCATCGCGCGCCATCGCATACGAGGCGCGCGCGCCGGCGAGAATCAGCCCGTTCGTGCACCCGAACGTGGAGATCATGATCCCGACGGCCATGATCGTCGGCCCGAGCCCCGGGAAGATCGCGTTCACGGTCGCGGTGGCGACGCGGTCGCCGGCCGCGTGCTGGACGCCGGCAAACGGCAGCGTGACGAGATAGGCGACGTTCGCGAGCAGATACAGACCGATCACCACGAATGTGCCCAGCGCGAGCGACAGCGGGATGTTCCGCCGCGGGTCCTTCACCTCGCCGGCGGTGAACGTGATGTTGTTCCACGCATCGGCCGAGAACAGCGATCCGGTCTGCGACACGCACACGGCAACGAACAGCCCGAACGCGGTCACCGCCGACAACCCGGGCACGATGTCGACCGCGCCGCGCACCGTCCAGAGATTGCCGAAATTATCGGCGACCGCCGCGTGATTCCACCCGAGCGCGAGCCCGACGACGATCAGCCCGGCGAGGGCGCCGGTCTTCGCCGTGGTGAAGACGTTCTGAATGATCTTTCCGTATTCGAGTCCGCGCGTGTTCGTCCACGTGAGCAGCGCAATCATCGTGATGCCGACGAGTTGCGTCGTCGACAGCGAGAGCGCGTAGCCGCTGGAGACGTGCACCGGCGGAATCAGGTAGTTGTCGTCCGCAATCCACGGGACGAGCGCGCCGAAGTAGCGGGCGAAGCCGACGGACACGGCGGCGATCGTTCCCGTCTGAATCACGAGAAACAAGGTCCAGCCGTAGAGGAAACCCCAGAGCGGCGAGAACGCTTCGCGCAGGTACACGTACTGTCCGCCGGCGCGCGGCATCATCGCGGCGAGCTCCCCGTACGACAGCGCGCCGACGACGGTGAGAACGCCGGTCAGAATCCATGCGCCCAGCAGCCACCCCGGGCTTCCGACCTGGCGTGCCATCTCCGCCGACACGATGAAGATGCCGGATCCGATCATCGACCCGACGACGACCATCGTCGAGTCGTAAAGCCCCAGCCCGCGATGGAACTCGGTATCGAGTACCGTCGCGGTCGTCGCCGCGCCATTGGCCATCCACGGCTCCTAGATTAAGATGCTGAAACTTATCATGAATCGCGACGACGCCTGGGCGCTGCTGACCGAATACACCAAGAGCGAGAACCTGCTGAAGCACGGCATGGCAGTGGAGGCGTCGGTCCGCGGCTACGCGCGCAAGTTCGGAGAGGACGAAGAAGGCTGGGGCATCACGGCGCTGCTGCACGACTTCGATTACGAGCGCTGGCCGACGCTTGGCGACCATCCGATCAAGGGCAGCGAGATCTTGCGTGAGAAAGGCTATCCGGAGTGGATGATCCGCGCGATCCTGTCGCACGCGATGGAGATCACCGGCGTCGCGCGCGAGAGTCTGCTCGAGAAGACGCTGTTCGCCTGCGACGAGATGTCGGGATTCGTGACCGCGGCGTCGCTGGTCCGGCCGAGCAAGAGCGTGCTCGACCTCGAAGCGAGCTCGGTCATCAAGCGCATGAAGGACAAGGCGTTCGCGCGCGCCGTCAGCCGCGACGACCTGCGCGCCGGCGCCGAGCTGCTCGGGCTGCCGCTCGCCGATCACATTATGAACGTCATCTCGTTCATGCGCGAACGCGCCGACGACCTCGGGCTGCGGGGCAGCCTGTGAGCGCGGACCTTTTGTTTTCACGCCTCCGTATATCGAAGTGAATGTCTGACACAGCGCCGGTCGTCTCTCTGGAGCACGTGTCGGTCCTGTACGGCCGGAACGCCGCGCTCCGGGACGTCACGACGGCGTTCGCCGGCGGTGCCGTCGGCCTGCTCGGGCCGAACGGCGCCGGCAAGAGCACGCTGATCAAGGCGCTCCTCGGTTTCGTGACGCCGACGTCGGGTCGGATGCGCGTGCTGGGCCTCGACGTCGCTCAGGCGCCCATGGACATCCGCGCGCGCGTCGGCTACATGCCGGAGAGCGACGCGCACATCCCAGGCATGAACGCCGTCTCCTTCGTCGCCTACTGCGGCGAGCTGGCCGGCCTCCCGCGCGCGGACGCCACCCAGCGCGCGCACGAGGTCCTGTTCTATGTGGGTCTCGGTGAAGCGCGGTACCGCAACGTCGAAACCTACTCGACCGGCATGAAGCAGCGCATCAAGCTCGCGCAGGCGCTCGTCCACGATCCCGATCTGCTCTTCCTCGACGAGCCGACCAACGGCATGGACCCGAAAGGCCGCGACGAAATGCTCGAGCTCGTGCACGATCTGGCGCACGGCAAGGGCATGCATCTGATTCTGTCGTCGCACCTCCTGCCCGACGTCGAGTACACGTGCGACGAGGTCGTGGTGATCGACAAGGGCACCGTGGCGGCCGCCGGTCCGATCGACGCGCTCAAGCAGCCGCGCGGCCGTGTCTACGAGCTGCGGGTGAAGGTGCGCGGTGGCACGTCGCTCGACGGGTTCCTCGCGCATCTCAAAGCCGAAGGCCTCGAGGCGCACGCCTCCGACGAAGACGTAATGCGAGTGTTCGTGCCCGGCGACGGCGGCGCGCGCGCGCTCTTCGCGCTCGCGTCGGCCAATGGCGTGCAGGTGCGGCATTTGCGGCCGAGCATTCCCACGCTGGAAGACGTCTTCGCTCACGCGGTCGGGGAAGAGTAGATGCCGATTCACGACCAGGGTTATCGCCGATACGGCGGGGAGCGCGCGCCGCGGGGGCAGGCGTGGAGCGTCATCACGCGTGCGGGACTGCGGACGATGCTCGCCAGGCGCACGTTTCTGGCGCTCCTGCTGATCGCGTGGGGGCCATTTCTGTTTCGGGCAGTGATGATTTACGCGGCGTACGGCGCCGCGAGCATTCCGCAGGCGTCCGCGTACTTCAAGCCGACGGCGGAGACGTTCCGCGGCCTCCTGGGCCCGAACAGCATCGAGGGCGTGCTCATCTTTCTCATCACGATTTACGTCGGGTCCGGGCTGATCGCGAACGATCGCCGCGCGAACGCGCTGCAGATCTATTTGTCGAAGCCGCTCAGCCGCACGGAGTATATCTTCGGCAAGCTCGCCATCCTGATGACGTTTCTGCTCGCCGTGACGTGGGTGCCGGCGATGGTGCTGCTCGTCATTCAGATCGCGTTTTCAGGCAGCTTCGCATTCCTGAAAGACAACCTGTTCCTGTTCCCGGCGATCACGATCTACGCCTTCATCGAAACCGCGCTGATGTCGCTGGCAATGCTCGCGCTGTCGTCGCTCTCGAAGAGCCCGCGCTATGTCGCCGTGCTGTACGCGGCGCTGCTGTTCTTCCCATCCGCCGTGTACGGCGTGCTCTATGCCGTGACGCGCAGCAGCGGCTTCTCGTGGGTGTCGCTGCGTGCCGATCTCGACCAGATCGGCAACGTGATTTTTCGCCTCGCGTCCGGATACGAGACCCCCTGGCCGGTCGCGCTCTTCGTCATCGCCGCCGTGATCGGCCTCGCGGCCTGGATCCTCGAGCGCCAGGTGCGTGGCGTCGAAGTCGTCGCATGATTCCACCGCCCATCGTCGCGGTCGTCTCGGCCGACCATCTCTCCAAGTGGTACGGGCAGGTGATCGGGCTGAACGACGTGTCGGTCGTCGTGCCGCCCGGCGTGACGGGCCTTCTGGGTCCGAACGGCGCCGGCAAATCGACGTTCATGAAGCTGATCACCGGGCAGCTGAAGCCGAGCAAAGGCGCGATCAACGTCCTCGGCGAACCGATCTGGCAGAACCCGGCGTTGTACTTCCGCATCGGGTTCTGTCCCGAACAGGACGCCTTCTACGAGAGAATGACCGGGCTCGAATGGGTCACCGCGCTGATGCGGCTGAACGGGGTGAGCGACACGGATGCGGCGGCGAAGGCGCGCCGCGCGATCGAAACCGTCGATCTCGTAGACGCGGCGGACAAGAAGATCGGCGCCTACAGCAAGGGCATGCGCCAGCGGATCAAGATGGCGCAGGCGCTTGCGCACGAGCCCGAGCTGCTGATTCTCGACGAACCGCTCGGCGGCATGGACCCGATTGCGCGCCGCAAGACGATCCGCATGATCAAGGACCTCGGCCGCGCCGGGCGGAGCGTGATCGTCTCGAGCCATATCCTCCACGAGATCGAATCGATGACGGCCAACATCCTGTTGATCAACCAGGGCCGCATCGTCGCCGAAGGGAACGTCCACCAGATCCGCGACCTCATCGACGAACACCCGCACACCGTGTACATCAAGGCGGACCAGACGCGCGCGCTCGCCCGCGAGTTCCTCTCGCAGGACGACGTGCTGAGTCTCAAATTCGAGGACGATGCGGTCGTGGTGCAGACGGCGAAACCCGACGCGTTTTATGCGCGGCTCACCGACCTGGCAGCGTCAGGCGAGCTGGGCGGCATCCACGAAGTCACGTCGCCCGACGACAACCTGCAGGCCGTGTTTCAGTACCTGGTCAAGTCGTAGCGGCGGAACGTATGCAGCAGAAACCACCATCCGTCCTGTCGTCGGCGATGCGAGTGTTCGACCTCTCGCTCGGCCAGATGCTGTGGTCGCGGCGGTCGGTGTTCCTCGGCATCCTCCTCGGCGGTCCAGTCTTTCTGGCGGCCGCCGTTCGCCTGATCGTGGAGATGTCGGCCCGCGGATTCCGGATCAACGGCGCAACCGCCTCCGGCTCCGCCGTCTTCGGGCTGATCATGTGGCTTCTCTACATCCGTTTCATTATTCCGATTCTCGGCGTGTTCTTCGGGACCTCCCTGATCGCCGACGAAGTCGACGACAAGACGATCACCTACTTGTTCACCCGCCCCGTTCCGCGTCGGGCGGTGCTGCTCGGCAAGTACTTGGCGTATGTGGCCTGCACAGTTTTGCTCGTGCTGCCGTCGGTCATCCTCGTCTTCTTCCTGATCGTCCCGATGGGCGGCAGCACGATCGCCGGCGCGTTTCCGTCGCTGGTGACCGACCTCGGCATGCTGGCGCTCGGGCTGATTGCGTATGGTGCGGTGTTCGCGCTGGTCGGGACCCGGCTGAAGCGGCCGCTCATCGTGGGCCTGGTGTTCGCGTTCGGCTGGGAGCCGGCGGTCATGCTCTTTCCGGGGTACCTCAAGCGGCTGACGGTCGCATACTATCTGCAGGCGCTCGTGAACCATGAGATGCCGCAAGACTCGGCAGCGAGCGTGCTGCTGACGCTGTTTCACGAGGTGCCGTCGGTAGCGATGAGTCTGCTCGGATTGGCGGTGATTGTGGCCGTTTCGTTGTGGTTTGCCGGTCGTGCGGTCGAAAATCGCGAGTATGTCTTGGAACAATAAGGGCTTACCTGCCGTATAAGGCAGTGGGACGGCTGTCTATGACGACGAAGACACGGTACTTCGTAATCGCTTCGCTCCTGGTGATCGGGGTCGGCCTCGGCACCGGGATGGTGGCGTATTACGTCGGGTTCCCCGCAGGGGCCTTCGCCGGCCGCGGCGGCCCGGCGGAGCTCGACTACGTCCCGCGCGACGCGACCGTTTTGGCGTACGCCGACGTGCGCGACGTCATGACTTCGGAGCTCCGGCAGAAACTCCGCAGCGCGGTGCCCATCCCTGAGAACGGTCAGCATGAGCTGGAAGCGCAGACCGGCATCAACATCGAAACGGACATCGACCGCATCGTGGCCTGTCTGTACCCGCAGCGCGAGTCAACGATTCCAGGCGCCGGCATGGTACTCATGCGCGGCCGCTTCGACGCAGGCAGGATCGAAGGGCTGATGCGCGATCACGGCGGCCAGGTCGAGGAATACAAGACGAAGCGAATGATCGTCGCGTCTGAATCGCACGGAATCCCCGGAGGCTCATTCGCGGTGGCCTTCGTGGAGCCGGGCCTTGTTGCGGTCGGCAGCGACCGCGTCGTGCGAATGGCAGTCGACCTGCACCAGGCCGGGAACAACCCGAACGCCGGCGTCGAGAGCATCACCGGCAACGAAGAGCTCATGAATCTCGTGCGCTCGCTCGAGACCGGCAATGCGTGGGCGGTCGGCAATTTCGATGCGCTGCGCTCGCGGACGCGACTCCCCGAGAACGTCCAGAACCAGATTCCCGCGATTACCTGGTTTGCCGTCAGCACGCACATCAACGGCGGCATCCGCGGCGTGCTGCGTGCCGACACGCGCGACGAGGAAGCGGCGAACAACCTGCGTGATGTCGTGCGCGGCTTCCTGGCGCTCGGCAAGCTGCAGGCTGGCGGGCGTCCCGAGATCCAGGCGCTCATGCAGTCGCTCGAGCTGGGCGGCACCGGCAAGACGGTGGCGCTCTCCTTCGACGTGCCGCTGCAGGTGTTCGACCTCATCGCCGGCATGCACCTGAAGGACCTCCCGAAGCATTGATCCGCGCGTGATACACTCGCGCCTCAACCATTCCGAGAGAGGCGCGAGTGACCAAGTTTTTCACGATTCTTCTCGTTCTCCTCGCCGCCGACGGCACCCGGACCGTCTTCGCGCAAACCGCTGACCTCGATCCACGGATCGTCGCCCTTGTCGGGTCCATCTCCCAAGAGCGTCTCGGCGCGACGCTCAAGAAGCTCGAGAGCTTCGAGACCCGCAACTCGATGTCGTCCACCGACTCTTCGACGCGAGGTGTCGGCGCTGCCCGTCAGTGGATCCTGAACGAGATGAAGAGCTACAGCCCGAAGCTTCAGGTCAGCTTCGACACGTACCAGGTCCCGAAGCAGGGGCGCATCCTGCGCGACGTCGAGCTGCGGAACGTGATGGCGATTCTGCCGGGCAAGAACCCGCGCCGCATTTACGTCAGCGGCCATTACGACACGGTGGCCCGTGCCGGCGGGCAGAGTGCGTCGAACGCATCTGACGGTCCGCGCGACCCTGACGCGCCGACTCCGCCGCCGGCCGACCCGAACGCGCCGCTCGACAACCTCGCGCCGGGCGTGAACGACGACGGGAGCGGGACGGCGTTGACGATCGAGCTGGCGCGCGCCTTCAGCCAGAGCGGCATCGACTTCGACGCGACCCTCGTGTTCATGTGCCACGTCGCCGAAGAACAGGGCCTCATCGGCGCGCGGCTGCACGCGCAGAAAGCTGTCGCCGAGAAGATTCCCATCGAGGCAATCCTCAACAACGACATCGTCGGCGGCGACACCGGCGGCAACGGCATCATCGACGGCGCCACGATTCGGGTTTACTCGGAGGGACCGGAAGATTCGCCGTCCCGTGAGCTCGCCCGGTTCGTCCAGCGCTGGGGCGCGCGGTACGTGCCGTCCCACCGTGTGCGCTTGATGGCGCGGCCCGACCGCTTCGGTCGCGGCGGCGACCATTCCGCGTATAACCAGCTGGGCTTCACGGCCGTCGGCTTCCGCGAGTCGCGGGAGAACTTCACCCGCCAGCACGACGTGCGCGATACGTTTGCGGGAATCTCGCTGGCGTATCTCGCGCAGAACGCCAGGGTCAACGCGGCCGCTGCAGCGACCCTGGCCCTCGCGCCGCCGCCGCCAGTCGTGACGAGCGACCGCGGGCAGCCGCTGATCACGCGTGCGCCGTCGGGCTACGACGCCAACCTGAAATGGACCGCCGCGCCGGGCGCTGCCGCGTACCGCATCTTCTGGCGCGAGGCCTGGGGACCGGACTGGCAGCACGACCTCCTCGTCGGCAACGTGACGAATGTCGTCCTTCCGAACATGCAGATCGACGACTTCGTGTTCGGAGTTGCGGCAGTCGACGCCGCCGGCCACGAGAGCTTCGTGACGGCGTACGTCACTCCGCCGCGCGCGAGCACACCCATTCGCACGCAGGAACAGAAGAGCGGTCAGTGACAGGTCAGTGGGGCGGGTAAGGCAGGGAGGCGCGTGGGGCAGTCAGTGGATGAGGGCGGCGGGCTCCTGAACAGACTGCGATCATCAGGCCCGGTGTTCCTCGGCTGCAGCGACGTCGACCAGTGCATTCCGCTGGGGCACGTCCGCGATCGCCGCGCGGACCCGATGGCTCGGCTCCACGAACTCGATGCCGGCACGATAGAGGATGAGATCCTGGTCGACTTCCGCGATCCGGCAGTGTGCAACTCGTCCCTTGGTGACGATTGAATGGTCGCCGAGCGCGAGCCGAAAATCGTGCAGCGAGTCGAGCTGCAGGGGAAAGGCCGTTTCGATCTGTGCGCCGCCGGCGCTGATTTCCTTGATCGTGACGGGTTGGAAGACCTTCACTTCGCCGTGAAGATCTCCGAGGACCGGGATCCGTTCCGAATCGCGTTTGTCGGTCAAAACGGCGGGCGCCGGGCGCGCCCGCCAGTTATAGCATCAATTCATCCGAAGGGCGGGTTTCGCGGTTGGGAACATCGCCTCGGAATCCGACGGTTCGTCGGCGTCCTCGTCGGCCTCCGGGACGGACTCGGTTGTGTACGTCAGCACCGGAATCGCTCGGGTTTCCTCGTCGAGTTTCAGCATCGACAGCACCTGGAAGCCGTCCGCGCTGTCGACTTGCACACACAGAATGACCAGATCCGGCTGCACGCGTTTGATCTGCGAATACGCATGCTGGCTCGACTCGACGAACACGACGTCGTAGTGACCGGCCTCGAGCGCCGTGTCGAGCGCGTCGAGAATGCCCGAATTGCCGTTCACGATCACCACTTTCTGCGTGATCCGCGCCGGCGCAGCGGCAGCCGGCCGGTCGGTGGCAGTGGCGGAGGTGGTCATCAGCATCGTCAGTCCGTCTCCTCGGACATTTCTCGTCAATTCAGGATTCATGCCACACGCGATTGCGCGAATTTGCGCCAAAATCGCGGATTCTGCCATGGGCGCCGGCTCGACCAATGGAGGCGACCACCAACGGTTCCTATTGAGACGGAGACGTAAGCCGCTGTGTCCATGGTTCTTTGCGCCGTTGGAGCCCTGGAACGGAAAGATGAACTTTTTGCCGCGTGGTGACAGTACGCTGTAGGGCCGCATGCGGATCGCGGTCATTCCAGGCGATGGGATCGGCGTCGACGTGACCGCCGAAGCGGTCAAGGTGCTGCGGCGCGTTGGCGACGTCTACGGGCGGGCGCTCGACCTCGAACCGCTCCCGTACGGGGCGGACTACTACCTGCAGACCGGGATCAGTCTGCCGCCCAACGGCTACGACATGCTCCGGGACGACTTCGACGCGATCTACATCGGTGCCCTCGGCGATCCCCGGATCCCCGACATGCGGCATGGGCGCGAGATCCTGCTCGGCACGCGGTTCGTCCTGGATCTGTACGTGAACCACCGGCCCGTTCGGCTCCTCCACGAGCGGCTCTGCCCGTTGAAGGACCGCGGCCCCGACGACGTGGACTTCGTCGTGTTCCGCGAGAACACCGAAGGGCTCTACGTAAACGTCGGCGGACGCTTCAAGCCCGGCACGGACGACGAGATCGCGGTGCAGGAGGAGATCAACAGCTACAAGGGCGTCCACCGCATCGTCAAACACGCGTTCGAGTACGCGGTCGAGCACCGGTTGACCAGGGTCGCCATGGCGGACAAGAGCAACGCGATGACACACGGCCATGCGCTCTGGCAGCGCGTGTTTCGCGAGCTGGCGCCGCAGTATCCGGCCGTCGAGGCGTCACACATGTACATCGACGCGCTCGCGATGCAGATGGTGAAAAACCCGGCGCAGTTCGAAGTGATCGTCACCAACAACATGTTCGGCGACATCATCACGGACCTCGGCGCGCAGCTCCAGGGCGGTCTGGGGATGGCGGCGTCCGGCAATCTGCATCCCGGCCGGACGTCGATGTTCGAGCCTGTGCATGGCTCGGCGCCGAAGTACGCCGGCAAGAACGTCGCGAATCCGGTCGGCGCGATCCTCTCGGCCGCGCTGATGCTGGAGTACCTGGGCTGGAAAGACGAGGCGGCGGCCGTGGAGACGGCGGTGAAGCAGTCCGTCGTGACCGGAAACGGAACCGCCGAAATCGGCGGCACGCTCGGCACGCGGGAGACGGGCGACTACATTGCGAATCAGGTTGCGCGCGAGGGACGATGACGATCAGAACGGTTGGCGTGCTCGGTTGCGGACTGATGGGATCCGGCATCGCGCAGGTGGCGGCGG
>Ga0310810_10002537_pt1 | contig 19658 bp, 17 predicted proteins | sample NCmetagenome_FD_207641 | JGI IMG/M metagenome (GOLD analysis project Ga0310810, IMG submission 207641) | Soil microbial communities from experimental microcosm in Duke University, North Carolina, United States - NC | ecosystem: Engineered > Artificial ecosystem > Soil microcosm > Unclassified ...
GAATGAATCGCGGCGGCGAGCTCGCTGGCGCTCGCGAAGGGATCGACGGGCACGCGGGCATTTTACCCGCGCGAATCTCTTCCTAGCCTAGTGCAGCGTACGGACGAAAGTCCGGCCGCGCAGCACATCTTTCGCGCTTGGCCGCTCGTACATGAAGTCGAGCAGCGCCACGGCGATCTCGTTGTAGATCTGCTCGCACTGCTCGGCGTTGATGAATGGATAGACGCCGATGTCGGTGACGACGAGCTCGCGCTCGAGCGCGAGCGAGCGCAGCTCCTCAGGCAGCGCCGACGAATCCTGCACGGTGAATCCCTGCAGGTGCGGGCAATGCTCGAAGATGGTCTCCAGCCGTACGGCGAGGTCTTCCTCGACCGGCGGCTGCTCGGCGTTAAGGCTTCCCAGCTGTGCGGGCTTCATGGTCCCCTGTGCCGCAAGGACCATGCCCGTGTAGGCCGGCTATCAGTGCAAATAGCGGACGAACGTCTTGCCGCGCAGCAAGTCCTTGGCCTCGGGCCACGACGATACGGCCGCGGTGATCGCGGATGTGATGGCGTCGTACACCTCGTCGTATTGCGCCTTGCCCAGGCGCGGCGCGAGCGCGATCTCGAAGATGAAGAGCTCGCCTGCTAGCGTCGTTGGATCGATGTGATCCGGCAGGCCCGAGCGGTCGCGCACGCTGAACCGGAAAAGCTCCGGACAGCGCGCGAATACGGTCTCGACGCGCTGGTACACGCGCTCCTCGATGGGCGACATGCTGCCTCCCTGAATTTTTCTTTCCCCGCGCAAACTATACTTCGTGCATGGAGGGTAACAACGCATTTCTGCTGCAGGCTGCGGTCTATTTCGCAGCCGCGGTGATCGCCGTGATGGCGGCGCACAAGCTCGGTCTCGGGTCGGTTGCGGGCTACCTGCTCGCCGGCATCGCGATCGGCCCGTGGGGCCTGAAGCTCGTGCAGCAGCCCGAAGCAATCCACGCCTTCGCCGAGCTCGGCGTCGTCTTCCTTCTTTTCGTCATCGGGCTCGAGCTCGAGCCGCATCGCCTGTGGAGCCTGCGCAACCGGCTCATCGCGCTCGGCCTCTCTCAGGTGCTCGGCACCATCGCGGTGATCGCCGGCGTTGCGCTCATCTTCCGTGTCGACTATCGCGTCGCGCTTATCGCCGGGATGGCGCTCTCGCTCTCCTCCACCGCGCTCGCGCTGCAGCCGTTGAACGAGCGCGGCGCGCTGGGCACGCAGGGTGGGCAGGGAACGTTCGCCATCCTTCTCTTCCAGGACCTCGCGGTGATCCCGATGCTCGCGGTGATGCCGTTCCTCTCCGAGTCGGGCGCCTGGTCCGGGTTTTCCTGGCAGGGCATAGGGTTTGCCGTGGCGGTGGTCGTCGGCACGCTCGTGCTCGGCCACTTCATCGCGCGGCCGGTGTTCCGCTTCATCGCGCGCACGCGGTTGCGTGAAATTTTTACCGCGTTCGCTCTGCTGCTCGTGATCGGCATCGCGCTCCTCTTCGAGCAGGCGGGCCTGTCGATGGCGCTCGGCGCCTTCCTCGCCGGCGTGCTGCTCGCGGAATCGGAATATCGCCACGAGATCGAAGCGGCGATCGACCCGTTCAAGGGCCTGCTGCTCGGCCTGTTCTTCATCTCGGTCGGCATGAGCGTCGACTTCACCGTTCTCTTGCAGCGACCCCTGGTCGTGGTCGCGCTCATCGTCGGCCTGTTCCTCTTGAAGGGCGCGGTGCTATGGGTCATCGCGGGACGGGCACGGCTGCCGACGAGCGAGCAGCCGCTCTTCATCCTGCTCCTTGCGCAGGGCGGTGAATTCGCCTTCGTCATCCTGGGGCTCGCCGTGACGAACGAGGCGATTCCCGAGCAGACCGGACAAGCCATCACGCTCGCCGTCGCGCTATCGATGCTGCTCACGCCATTCCTGCTCTTGGCCTACGATCGTTTCATCGCGCCGCGCTTCACCGACAAAGTGGTGCGCGAGGCCGACGAGCCCGAGCCGAGCAAGGTGATCCTCGCGGGCCTAGGCCGCGTCGGACAGGTGGTGGCGCGCCTATTGAATGCAAGCGGAGTGCAGCCTACCGTGCTCGACGACGACCCGGACCATGTCGAGCAATCGCGCCAGTTCGGCTTCCGCGTGTTCTATGGCGATGCCACGCGACTCGACCTGTTGCACGCCGCGGGCGCCGACAGCGCGGACCTCCTCGTCATCGCCCTGGACGAGCGCGAGTCGATCACGCGCCTTGCGCGCACCGCGCGCAAGCATTTTCCGAAGCTGCGCATCATCGCCCGCGCGCACGACATGCGGCAGATGTTCGAGCTGCGCGACATGGAGGTCGAGATGATCGAGCGCGAGACCTGGCTCGCGGCGCTGAAGATCGGCGAGATCGCCCTCGCCGTCGCCACCCAGGACCCGGAGAAAGCGCAGCGCGCTGCCCGTGCCTTCGCCGAGCACGACCACGTGGTGCAGGCAAAGCTCTACGCGGTCCACAAGAGCGCGCCCGACGCGCACATCACCGTGTCGAATGAGCTGCGCGACCAGCTTAAACGCACGCTGCAGGAGGACACGACCGAAGTTCGGGGTAAACTCGCGCCATGAGCGGTGGCGGCGGCGGACACGAAGCACCTCCCAAACCGGCAGCGGGGCATGCGGCACCGGCCAAAGACCCGTACGTCGAATTCGCGGAGAAGATCTACATCAACCTCGCCGCGCGCGTGTACGGCACGCTCGCCGGCGGCGACCAGAAGAAGCCCGACCCCAAGGCGCTGGCCGCCTTTTGCTTCAAGCTCGTAGACGCGTTCGAAGTGGCCAGCAACGAGACGCCGCGCAGGCTCGCCGAGATCGAGGCGCGCAACAAGGCGTCGGTCAAGCTCGACGAGGTCGACCTTTCCTCGGTGTTCAAAGCTACGGCGGCGGCACCCAAGCCGGCGGCTGCGGCGCCGGCAGAGCCGGCCAAAAAGTAATCTGACTTTCGTACTGGTTCACGGTGCGTGGGGCGGCAGCTGGATGTGGCAGCGGCTCGCGCCTGTCCTGCGCAAGGCGGGTCACGAGGTCCTCACGCCCTCGCTCACCGGCATTGGCGAGCGCGCGCACCTTGCCTCCCCTGCGGTCGACCTTAGCGCGCACATCGCCGATGTCCTGGGCGCCATCCGCTACGAGCGCCTGAGCGAGCTCGTGCTCGTCGGGCACAGCTATGGCGGCATGGTGGTGACGGGCGTGGCCGATCGCGCGCCCGAAGCGATCAAGACGCTCGTGTACCTCGATGCCTTCGTGCCGCAATCCGGCCAGGCGCTCATCGATCTCTTGCGCCCCGAAGTGCGCGCGCATTTTCCGAAGGAGGCGGCCTCGGTGCCGCCGCTGCCGCCGCACGCACAGGGCATGAACGATCCGAAGGAGATCGCGTGGGTCGACGGCCGGCGCGATCCGCAGCCGACCAAGACCTTTACCCAACCGCTCAAGCTCGAGGGCAACTATCGCGGTCCGCGCGCCTACGTCTATTGCACCGGCTATTCGCCGACCAGCTTCACGCGCTTCGCCGAGCACGCGCGAAACGATCGCGCCTGGCGCTACCACGAGCTGCCGACGCACCACTATCCTCATGTCTCGATGCCGCTGGAAACAGCCGGCGTCCTGCTGAACTACTCCTAGGAGGACATATGAAACATGCCTGGCCTCTTCTCGCTTTCCTCGCGGGCTGCGTTACACCGGTCACCAAGGAGGAAATGGCGACCGCCGACTATGGCCCGGCGCCGACGGCCTATCAGGACGAGATCAAGAGCTGGCTCTCCCTCAGGCTCACCAGCCCGAAGGACGCGGTGGTCGAGTTCCGCAACGAGCCGAAGCAGCTCTACCAGCGCGGCACGCCGGTACGCGGCGAGCAGTACGGCTGGGGCGTGTGCGTCTTCATCAACGACAAGAACAAGGCCGGCGCCTACGACGGCTTCTATCCGATGACCTTCGTGCTGCGCAACGAGAAGATCGTCGCCGCGAACGGCGGCACCGACGACAACGTCATCGGCGCCACCTACGCGCGCGAGCAGTGCGAGCACATGGGCTCGCCCTTCAAGAAGTAACTACGGCTTGCCGATGAAGTCGGCCTTGCCGACCTCCACGCCGTTGTGCCGCAGGATGTTGTAGGCGGTCGTGACGTGGAAGTAGAAGTTCGGATAGGCGTGGCCGAGTAGGTACTGCATTCCCTTGAAGCGGCGCTCGCCGCTTCGCATCTGCAGGACGATTTCCTTCTCGTCGCTGCCGTCGATCTTCGACGCGCTGACCGACTCGACGAAGTCGATCGTCTTCGCGATGCGTGCCTTCAACTCCGCGAACGTCTGCTCGGTGTCCTCGTATTTCGGAATGTCGATGCCGGCGAGGCGCGCCACGGCGCCCTTCGCGGTGTCGCTCGCGATCTGCACCTGCCGCGTGAGCGGGAACATGTCCGGGAACAGGCGGTAGCTCGTCAGCGCGGCCGGCTCGATTTTCTTCGCCGCGCAGTGCGCCTCGGCCTTCTCGAGGATCGCCGAGAGGTTGCGCAGGATGTTGGCAAAGCGCGGCGCGGAAGCCTGATACATTGAGATGGGCATGGCAGAAGACTCCAGGAAGAAGGCCGGGGATTCTAAGCGCTTCTTCTACGGCTGGTACATGGTCGGAGCCGGCTCCGCGCTTCAATTCCTCCAAGCCGGCCTGATGACGCAATCCTTCGGCGCCTACGTCGCAGTGCTGCAGGCCGAGCGCGGCTGGAGCAAGACCGCGCTCTCGGGCGCCGCGGCGCTCCAGCAGATGGAATCCGCGATCCTCGGACCCTTCCTCGGCTGGTTCATCGACCGCTTCGGCCCTCAGGGAATGATCCGCGTCGGCGTCGCCGTCTTCGGCCTCGGCCTCATGCTTCTCAGCCAGACCGACACGCTGCCGACGTTCTACGCCGCGTTCCTCGTCATCGCGCTCGGCGCGAGCTTCTGCGGCATGTTCCCGATCAACACCGCGCTCATCCACTGGTTCGAGCGCTGGCGGGCGCGCGCGCTTTCATCCATGTCGATCGGCCTCGCGTTCGGCGGCGTGTTCGTTCCGGTCGTCGCGTGGTCGCTGCAGACCTACGGCTGGCAAACCACGGCGTTCGCCTCCGGTGTCATCGCCATCGTCATCGGCCTGCCGCTCGCGATGGTGATCCGCCGCCGGCCCGAGGATTACGGCGAGACCGTCGACGGCCTGCCACCGCACACCTACGTTGAGGGCGCGCCAGCACCTGTCGACCCGCGCCGCGACTTCACTGCGTCGGAGGCTGTGCGCACGCCCGCGTTCTGGCTGCTTTCGCTCGGCCACGGCTTCGCGCTCCTCGTGGTGCACGCGGTCAGCGTTCACTCGATCACGCACATGAACCAGGGACTCGGCTATTCGGTCGAGCGTGCCTCGCTCGTCTATACGCTCCTTACGGTGTCGCAGATGGGCGGTGTCGGCATCGGCTGGCTGATCGGCGATCGCTACGACAAGCGCCTGATCGCCGCCACTTGCATGCTGATGCACATGACCGGCCTCCTGCTTCTCACCTACGCCATCACCGTGCCGATGGTTCTCGCCTTCGCAGTGCTGCACGGCGCGGCGTGGGGCTTGCGCGGTCCGTTCATGCAGGCGCTTCGCGCCGACTACTTCGGGCGCAGCGCGATCGGCATGATCCTCGGCTTGTCTTTGATGATCGTGGTGGTGGGCCAGATCGGCGGCCCGATGATCGCGGGCATCTTCGCCGACCACACCGGCAACTACCGCGTCGGCTTCACCATCCTCGCGCTTCTCGCAGGACTCGGCTCGGTCTTCTTCGTGCTGGCGAAGAAGCCCGAGCGGCCGCTCGCCTAGAAGAACGCGATCGCTCGCGCCTCGATGCTCTGCCGCGGCGGTGCGCCCGCCGGAGTGCTGGGATCGTCGAACGATGTGTGTGGTGTGAAGCGAGCGCGCCCGTCCTTCAGCGAATCAAAAACCTTGAAGACGATGGCCTCGTCGCGACGCATCTCCGGGAAATAGAACCAGCGGTGCGCCGGGTTGTACTTGAGGCGATAGGTCTGCCCAATTCGATTCGGGTAGCGGCGCTCGGCGATCAGCAAGTCATCGGGCGCAACTGAACGCGCGTCGGTCATGGCAAGGGGGTTGGAGCGGATCGGGTCGGCAATGGCTCGCCACGCCTGGATGATGGCGAAGCGCCGCTCGAGCAGCTTCTCGGCTTCGTCGCCCATCAGGTCGCGCACGCGCTGTGGGCCCGACCATTCGGTGTAGTCGTTGTGCGCGGAGAGCACCGGCTCGCGGATCAGCTTCGTCTCGCGCTCCGTCTCACTGCCCGAACGCAGGGTGTGATCGAAGACGATCACTCGGTTCGCCCCGGCGACGCGCTTGATCAGCGCCTCGACTTCCGGGTAATAGACCTGCTTCAGCTCCTTGGCGTCGAAAAAGTCACGCATCGCCGTGCGATGCTCGACAAGGACGAAGCCGTTCTTCTCCAGCGCGAGATCGCGTGCCTCGCGTCCATTTGATATTTCAACGCGATGGCGTTCCTCGCTGCCGCTCGTGCGGCGCCGGATGTTGTTCGGCCCGAACGTCTCGTTGACAAGTTTTTCACCGGTGTCGCGGGTGTAGGTGATGTCGGCTTGCATGCGTCCATTCTAGAATGGACGAAACCCCATGAGCCGCCGCCGCGACTTCCTGCGCCTCGCCGCTCTCGCATGGCCCTCGCTTGCCTGGGGCCAGGCGAAGAAACCCGAGGGCATCAGCGTCAACGACATGCAGGGCCAGCTTTCGGGCACGCTGGTCTACAAGATCGTCACGCCCGACACGATCGACGGCGTGCAGGAGGCGATGAAGCTCGCGCAGGCCGAGGAGCGCAACGTCTGCATCAGCGGCGGGCGCCACTCGATGGGCTCGCAGGCCTTCGCCGCCGACGGCGTGCTGGTCGATACGCGCAAGCTCTCCAAGGTGCTCGCGCTCGACAACGACAAGGGCCTGATCGAAGTCGAGGCCGGCATGGAGTGGCCGGAGCTCCTCGAGACGCTGCACAGGACGCCGTGGACGTTCCACCAGAAGCAGCGCGGCGTCGACCGCGTCACCATCGGCGGCTCGCTCTCCGCAAACATGCACGGAGCCGAGCTCGCTTCCGCGCCGTTCGTCTCCGACATCGAGTCGTTCAAGCTGCTGACGGCCAAGGGGCAGGTCGTCAACTGCAGCCGCACGGAGAATGCGGATCTCTTCCGCCTCGCCATCGGCGGCTGGGGGATCTTCGGCTTCGTCTACTCGGTGACCCTGAGGCTCGTGCGCCGGCGCAAGCTCGAGCGCGTCGCTGAAATCCGGACCATCGACGGCCTCGCCGCCACTTTCGTCGATCGCATGCGCGACGGCTTCGTCGCCGGCGAATTCCACCTGAACCCCGACGAGCTCTCGCCGGATTTCCTGCGCCGCGGCGTCTTCGTCGGCTACCGGCCGGTCGGCGACGAGCGCCCGATGCCGGAAACGCCGCGCGAGCTCGGCGAGGTCGACTACCGGCAGCTACTCTTCCTCGCCCACACCGAGAAGAGCAACGCGTTCCGGCGTTACGCCGACTTTTGCGTCGCCTCGAGCGGCCAGCTTTACTGGTCCGACGACGTGCAGATGGCGCACTACCCGGAAAACTACCACCGCGACATCGACCGGCGGGTCAGCGGCCGCGGCAGCGACATCCTCACCGAGATCTACTGCACCCGCGAGGGACTCGAAGCATTCCTGGCCGAAGTGCGCTACTACGCGCTCCGTGGGCGCACCGACCTCATCGCCGCCAGCGTGCGGCTGATCGAGGCGGACACCGAAACGTACCTGCCTTGGGCGCGGCAGCCCTATGCCTGCGTGACGTTCAACGTGCACGTCGATCGCACGAGCACGGGCCTCATCCGCGTCTCCGATGCGCTGCGCGCGATGATCGACATCGGGCTCAAATATGGCGGCAGCTACTCCCTCGCCTACCATCGCTACGCGCTCCGGCGCCAGATCGATGCGTGCTATCCGAAATTCGCCGACTTTCTCCGCCTGAAGAAGCGGCACGATCCAACGGAGATTTTCCAGAGCGACTGGTACCGGGCTTACAAGAAGCTCTACTTCGGCTAAAACACCCTCGTTCGTCGGCACTGGCTGCGTTTCATTCCGCCAATTCGGCACTTCGTCGCCATGGCCGGGAAAACCCCCTTTTTCGGGCGGATAATCGCGCCCTCAAGATGAATCGAAAAGCCAAGTGGGTGATCGCGGGGGCGATTTTGGGGCTGGCAGCCATCGTCGGCGCCGGGGCCGTCACCGTCCAGCGCCGCCAGGCGCAGCAGGAGGCCGAGCGCGCCGGGGGCAAGCCGGCGCTCGAATTCGCCCAGTCCGACCTCGTTCGGCTGCAGCGTCGCAAGCTCACCGTGGAAGCCGAGCTGCCAGGCACCCTGCAGGCCGTCTCGCAGGCGACCGTCCGCGCCAAGGTCGCGGCCGAAGTGAAGCGTGTGCTCGTCCGCGAGGGCGACAAGGTTGAGATCGGCCAGACACTCGCCGAATTCGATACCGCGACGCTGAAGGCCCAGCTCGCCGAGCGCTCCGCGGGACTCCAGTCGGCCAAGGCCGACGCGGCGACCACCAAGCGCACGCGCGACGCGAACGAGAAGCTCCTCAAGCAGAACTTCATCTCGCAGAACGCCTACGACCTGACCGAGGGTGCCTACCAGACGAAGATCGCCGCGGTCGAGCTCGCCAAGGCGCAGCTCGAGCAGACGCAGATCATGCTGAACGACGCCATCGTGCGCGCGCCGATCAGCGGTGTCATCTCCAAGCGCTGGGTCCAGCCCGGCGAGAAGGTTGGCTTCGACGCGATGATGATCGGCATCGTCGATCTCTCGCAGCTCGAAGTGTCGGCTCAAGCCTCGCTCGCCGACATCGCCCAGATCACGCCCGGGATGCCGGCGCGCGTGCAGATCGAGGGCCTGCCCGACCGCACCTTCGAGGGAAGAGTCGAGCGCATCAACCCGAGCGCCGAGGCCGGCACCCGCTCGATCAATGTCTACGTGTCGCTCGCGAACGAAAACTCGATCCTGAAGGCCGGCATGTTCGCCCGCGTGCGGCTCACCATGGAATCGGAGCGCGATGCGACGGCGCTGCCCGTCTCCGCCGTGCGAGGCGAAGGCACTCAGACCTTTGTCTGGATCATCACCGGCAACCGGCTCGAGCGCCGGCCGGTGACCATCGGCACCCGGGACGATCGCGCCCACCTGATCGAGGTGCTCTCGGGCGTGCAGCCGTCGGAAGACGTGCTCGCCACGAAGTTCGACAACCTGCAGCACGGCCAGGCCGCGCGCATCAAGGGCCTCGGCGGCGCGCAGATCGTCGAACCGCTTACCCCCAGCACCACCACCCCGGGCTAGTCCTATGTGGATGACGCGGGTCGCGATCAACCATCCCGTGTTCGCCACGATGGTGATGGTCGCCCTCTCGGTGCTCGGCATCTTTTCCTACGAGCGGCTGCGGGTCGAAGCGATGCCGGAGATCCAGTTTCCGTTCGTCTCCATCTACGTCGCGTATCCGGGCGCCTCGCCCGAGCAGATCGAGAACGACGTCGCCAAGCCGATCGAAAACGCGGTCAACCAGGTGGCGGGCGTGAAGCGGCTGCTCTCCGCCTCCTACGAAGGCTTCGGCTGGACCTGGATCGAGTTTCGCCTCGGCGTCGAGCAGGACCGGGTGACGCAGGACGTGCGCGACAAGGTGGCGCAGATCCGCGCCACGTTCCCGCGCGACGTGAAAGACCCCGTGGTGACGCGCGGCGGCGACGAGAACGACGCGCCGGTCGCGTTCTTTGCGCTCACCGGCGAAGGCCGCACAGGGCGCGACCTCACGACGCTCGGCGAGCAGGTGGTGCAGAAGGGCCTCGAGCGCGTGAACGGCGTCGGCCGCGTCAAGCTGGGCGGCACCGTCACGCGCCAGATCCAGGTCCGCGTCGATTCGGCACGCCTCATCGCGCTTGGCTTGACCGTGGATCAGGTGGTGGCGGCGCTGAAGGCCGCGAATATTTCGGTCGCCGTCGGCTCGGTGGCGAACCGCAGCGCCGAGGCGATCGTGCGCGTCGATGGCCGCATCAGCCAGCCGAAGGATTTCGGCCGCATCATCGTCGCGCGCAGGAACGGCGTGCCGATCCTCCTCTCGCAGATCGCCGAGGTGGTCGACGGCGAGCAGGAGCGCACCACGCTCGCGCGCATCAACGGCCAGCCCTCGGTGAGCATCCAGGTCTACAAGGCGCAGGACGCCAACATCGTCGAAGTCGGCGCGGCTCTCAAGCGCGCCGCCGACGGCGTGCGCAAGCAATTGCCGCAAGGCGTCGAGCTCAAGCTCCTGCGCGCGAACTCCGACTTCGTCGAGCGCTCGGCCGACAACGTCAAGCACACGATCATCGAGGGCGCGCTCCTGACGGTGCTCATCGTGTTCCTGTTCCTGGGCTCGTGGCGCAGCACGATCATCACCGGCCTTGCGCTGCCGATCTCGGTGATCACGACCTTCGTCGCGCTGTATGCGCTCGGCTTCACGCTCAACTACATGACGCTGATGGCGCTGTCGCTGTGCATCGGCCTCCTGATCGACGATGCGATCGTGGTGCGCGAGAACATCGTGCGCCACATCCACCTCGGCAAGAACCACTACGCGGCGGCACGCGAAGGCACCGACGAAATCGGCCTCGCCGTGCTCGCGACCACGTTCTCCATCGTCGCGGTGTTCACCCCGATCGCATTCATGAGCGGCATCATCGGGCAGTTCTTCTACCCCTTCGGCATCACCGTCGTCGCGGCCGTGCTCGTCTCGCTCTTCGTCTCCTTCACGCTCGACCCGATGCTGTCGGCGATCTGGCGGGATCCGCCGGAGGGCGCGCGCGGCCTGCCGGTGGTCGGCGGCATCCTGCGCCGCTTCGACGTCCTGCTCGAGTCGCTGCACCAGGTCTATGACCAGCTGCTGCGCATGGCGCTCGCCCACCGCATCGTGACGATCGTGATCGCACTCGCAAGCCTCGGCATCGCAGTGCCTCTGGCGAGCATCGTCGGCACCGAGATGATGCCGCAGGCTGACGAGAGCTTTACCAGCCTCAAGCTCACCATGCCGGTCGGATCGAGCCTCGAGTACGCCGACGAGCGCGTGCAGCGCGTGGAGGAAGTGCTCCGCGGCATCAAGGAAATCGACGTCATCGATACCTCGATCGGCACCGAAGGCGGCAAGAACACGGCGCGCATCAACCTACGCCTCGTGCCGCGCGCCGACCGCAGGGTCTCGCAGAAGGACATCGAGCGGCTGGTCCGCAAGAAGCTCGCGGCGCTGCCCGGCGTGCAGCTGTCCGTCGGCTTCCAGCCGGCGATCTATGTGGCGCTGCTCGGCAACGACGACCTCGAGATGCAGCGCGTGATCGGCGACTTCCGGCAGAAGATCGCCGCCATCAAGGGCGTCACCGACATCGACGTGTCGCTCAAAGAAGGCACGCCGGCGCTATCGGTGAAGCTCAAGCCCGAGCTCGCGGCCGAGGCGGGGCTCACCAACGCACAGCTCGGCACGAGCCTGCGTGCGTTTATCGCCGGCGAGAACTCGGGCTACTGGCTCGCGCCGGACGGCCAGAACTACGAGGTGATGACGCAGCTGCCGCGCGCCTCGCGTACCGCCATCGAGGACATCGCCAACCTCAACATCGCCACCGGCCGCGCGCTCGCCGACGGCTCGCCGGAGGTGGTGCCGCTGCGCTCCGTCGCCACCATCGAGCGCGTCTTCAACCCCGAGAACATCCGCCGTCAGGATTTGCAGCGGCGCATCGCGCTCTTCGCGAACGTGGAAGGACGCCCGGCCGGCGACGTCGGCGAGGATGTGAAAGCGCTGGTGAAGTCGTACTCGCCGTCGCTGCCGCCCGGCCTGCGGCTTTCGGTTGGCGGCCAGATCGAGGACCAGGATGACGTGAACAAGGCGATGGTCGCGGCTCTCGCCATGGCAGTGATCTTCATCTACATCGTGCTCGCCTCGCAGTTCGGCAGCTTCATCCAGCCGTTTGCCATCATGGTGTCGCTGCCGCTCTCGGTGGTCGGTGTGATGCTCGCGCTGCTCTTGACCGGGACGACGCTCAACATCTTCTCGATGATCGGCATCGTGTTCCTGATGGGCCTCGTGACGAAGAACGCGATCCTGCTGGTCGACTTCGCGAACCAGGGGCAGCGCAGCGGCTTGAGCCGCAACGATGCGTTGCTCCAGGCGGGCCAGATCCGGCTGCGGCCGATCCTGATGACGACGACCGCGATGATCTTCGGCATGCTGCCGCTCGCCCTCGGCCTCGGCGAAGGCGCCGAGCAGCAGGCGCCGATGGGCCGCGCGATCATCGGCGGCGTCATCACTTCCACCCTGCTGACCCTCGTCGTAGTGCCCGTGATCTACACTTATCTCGATGCACTCGATCGCAAGCTCCGCCCTCAATCCCGTGGCGAAACTGCGGGCGCGGCCCCGCTCGGCTCGAAGCCGGCAAGCCCGCATGAGGAGTAGCGCAGCACTAGCGCTTTTTGTTTTGGCGCTGCCCTGCGCCGCGCAACAGAAGAACCCGCAGATCGAAGCCATCGTCGGCGCCGTGCAGCCGGCGCGCATCGAGGCCCGCATCCGGAAGCTCGTCTCGTTCCATACGCGCCACACGCTCTCGCGCACGGATTCGGACACGCAGGGGATCGGCGCCGCGCGGCGCTGGATCAAGTCCGAGCTCGAGGCGTGCAGCAAGGCCGGCGGCGGCCGCCTCAAGGTCGAGTTCGATTCCTTCATGCAGCAGCCGCAGCGGCGCGTGCCGCGGCCGGTGGAGATCGTGAACGTCGTCGCCACGCTCCCCGGCACGCAATCGCCCGATCGCATCTACGTCGTGAGCGGCCATTACGACTCGATCCCCGGCGGCGACTATTCGGATACGCAGGCGCAGGCACCCGGCGCGAACGACGACGCCTCCGGCACCGCGGTCTCGATGGAGCTCGCCTGCGTGATGGCTTCCCATCGCTTCGATGCGACGCTCGTCTTCATGACGGTCGCCGGCGAGGAACAGGGCCTGCTCGGCTCCTCGCATTGGGCCGCCGAGGCCAAGAAGAAGAACCTCGACATCGCCGGCATGATCACCAACGACATCGTGGGCAGCTCGACCGGCGCCGACGGCAGCAAGCACGAGAAGACGCTGCGTCTCTACGCGAGCGGGCTATCGGCCGTCATCAACGCGAAGAGCCCGATGCTCGACCAGATCGCCCGGTCGGGCGGCGAGTCCGACACGCCGACGCACGAGCTTGGGCGTCACCTCAAGGAGATGGGCGAGCGCTACGTGCCGGGATTCACGGTGGAGCTGATCCCGCGGCCCGACCGGTTCCTCCGCGGCGGCGACCACCTGCCCTTCCTCGAGCGCGGCTACGCCGCGGTGCGCTTCACCGAGCCCGCGGAGAACTATCGCCACCAGCACCAGTTCGTGCGCATGGAGAACGGCGTCCAATTCGGCGACCTGCCGGAGTATGTCGACTTCCAATTCGTAGCCAACGTCGCGCGCATCAACGCTGCAGGCCTCGCCTCGCTCGCCTTCGCGCCGGCCGCGCCGCGCGACGCGGGTATCGAGGTCGTGCAGCTCGAGAACGACACCACGCTGCGCTGGACCGCGAACACCGAGCCGGACCTCGCCGGCTATCGCATCGTCTGGCGCGCGGCCGGTGCGCCGCTCTGGCAGGAATCGAAGGATGCCGGCAACGTCAACCGCATCACGTTGCCCATCTCCAAGGACAACTACGTCTTCGGCATCATGGCGTTGGATAAGGAAGGCAACGCCAGCCCGGCGAGCTTCCCGCAACCCTGGCGCCCGGGCGCCACGGCTTCGATGCCGCGCGAAGAGCGCGCCATCCGCAAGGAAACGATCGTTCGCGCGACGCCCGCGCAAGTGTGGGAAGCCTGGACGACGAGCGCCGGCATCCAGTCGTTCTTCGCGCCCGAAGCAGTGGTCGACGCCAAGCCCGACGGCGCGTTCGACCTCCACTTCGACCCTTATGCAAAACCGGGTCTCAAGGGCGCCGACAACATGCGCTTCCTCTCGCTGCAGAAGGACCGGCTGGTCTCGTTCACCTGGAACGCGCCGCCGCACCTGCCCGAGGCGCGCACGCAGCGCACCGTGGTGATCGTTCGCATGGAGCCCATCAACGACAAAGAGACGCGCGTTCGCATCACGCACACCGGCTGGGGCGACGGCGGCGAGTGGGACAAGGCATATGACTACTTCGACAACGCCTGGGGTCGCGTCCTCGCCAACCTGCAGAAGCGATTCGTCGACGGCCCGATGGACTGGAAGCCCTGGCTCGAAAGCCTTAAGGCCAAAAAGTGATGGATCCAGAGGGCAAGCGGCTCCCGATCAAGGTCGATACGACGTCGAACGGGGAGTTCGTGCCCGTGCCTTTGTCGGCACGCAATCGCCTCGGTAACCGCCTCGCCCATGAGGCCGCCACCGAGCGGGCAAAGCGGTTGGGGCTCAGCCGGCGACAGTTCCTGATCTCGGCTTCCGGCGCGGCGAGCACGCTCCTCGCCTTCAACGACGCCAACGCAATGAGCGGCGGCTACTTCGATGTCCCGCCGGCGGCGGCGATGGACCAGCAGCTCGCGCAGGCGACGGTCGGCGCCAAGCGCGAGTTCATCTTCGACGTGCAGGGCCACTTCGTCGATCCGAGCGGCGCGTGGACCAAGAAGGCCTCGCCCAGCGCGTTCAACTGGGCGAACACTTCCTGCACCAAGACGCCGCACCTCGACTGCCTCGGGCCGGACGAGTTCGTAAAGGACGTGTTCCGCGACTCCGACACCGACATGATGGTGCTGTCGTTCGTACCTTCCGCCCCGGATTCGGAGCCGCTCACCATCCAGGCGGCCGACGCCGTGCGCCAGATCGTCGACAAGATGGGCAAGCGCCTGCTCGTGCATGGCCGCGTGCAGCCCAATGAGCCGCGCGATCTCGATCGCATGGCGGAGCTGAGAGACAAATGGAAAGTCGTGGCGTGGAAGACGTACACGCAGTTCGGCCCCGGCGGTAAGGGCTTCTACCTCTCCGACGCTGTCGGCACGACTTTCATCGAGAAGGCGCGCTTGCTCGGCGTGAAGACTATTTGCGTGCACAAGGGCCTGCCCTTCGGCCCGCGCTCCTACGAGCACAGCCAGTGCAGCGATGTCGGCGTGGTCGCGAAGCGCTTCCCGGACGTGAACTTCCTCATCTACCACTCGGGCTTCGTCACCGACGTGAAGGAGCTCGCCTACGACCACGCCGCCAGGCGAGACGGCATCGACACGTTGATCCGCTCGCTCGTCGACAACGGCGTGAAGCCCGGCTCTAACGTCTACGCCGAGCTCGGCAGCACCTGGCGCTTCCTCATGCGCGAGCCCGAGCAGGCGGCGCACGGCATCGGCAAGCTCATCAAGTATTGCGGCGAGGACAACGTGCTCTGGGGTACCGACTCCATCTGGTACGGCTCGCCGCAGGACCAGATCCAGGCCTTCCGCACCTTCCAGATCGGAGCCGAGCTACGCGAGAAGCACGGCTATGCCGAGATGACGCCGCAGCTAAAAGCAAAGATCTTTGGACTCAACGCCGCGAAGGTCTATGGCGTGACGCCCATCTTGCATAGGGCGAGCGAGGAGCGGGCCCCGCATTTCCTGACCTACGGACCCAAGAGCCGCAGGGACTTCTTCGACTTCCTGCGCAGCAACGTCCTCTAGCCCGCGAGCTTGAACAGTCGCTCGGCGTTGGTGCGGCCGATTTTCTTGCGGTCGTCCTCGCTGATCGGGCAGGCATCGAACCAGATCGCGGCATGGTCCACGTTCTCGAACGGCCAGTCGGTCGAGAACATGATGCGATCCGATCCCACCTCGAGCATGGCGTCGATGAGCGTCTGCGTGCGGAAATTCCCCGAGGTCGTGAGGTAGAAGTTCTCCTGCAGATATTCGGCGAGCTTGCGCTTCGCCGGATAGCGCGGCGGCGCCTTGGTCCAGGCGTTGCGGTTGTCGCAGCGCCAGATGCTGTACGGCAGGCCCTCGCCGAGATGTCCCAGGATGATTTGCAGCTTCGGATGCCGATCGAACAGCCCGCTCGCCATCAGCCTTAGCGCATGCACCGCCGTCTCCTGGCCGAAAGCCCACGTCGGGCCCATGAGCCACGGATGGCCCTCGTAGATCTGCGAGGCGCTCGGCAGCGGATTCCTCGGGTGCAGGTAGAACGGCACGTCGAGCTTCTCGCATTCGGCCCAGAACCCGGCGTAACGCTTGTCGTCGAGGTAGACCATCGAATTGGGGTCGCCGATCTGGGAGAACCCGTTGACCAGCGCGCCACGGAAGCCGAGCTCCTTTACACAGCGCTGGAGCTCGCGGGTCGCAGCGTCCGGATCCTGCATGGCGAGCGCGGCGAGCGCCTGGAAGCGCTCGGGACGCTTCTTTACTTCCCGTGCGAGGAAGTCATTGGCGCGGCGTGCTGTGTCCGTGGCTTTTTTCGCGTCGGGGATGGCCTGCACGGCGGGCGCATTGAGCGACAGGATCATCATCTGCATGCCGTGCTCATCCATTTCGCGGATGCGCCGCTCCTGCATGTCCATCAAACGTGATTCGAGCTCGCTCCAGACACTGTCCGCCAGGAAACCTTTCGAGTCGGAAAGGGTGTCCGGAATGGCGAAATGCTCTTCGAGCCCAATCTTGCCTTGCATGGTCGTCTCCTCTAATGGCATGTTAATGGCCATCACGACTGACTAGTTAGAACAATGGCCCAGGAAGAACCCGGTTCCACCGACGCGGCATACGACCCCGCGGTCGCGCTGAAATTTTTCAAATCGGCGGGCAAGCCCGCGACGATCGGCGAAGGCGAGACGATCTTCGGCGAGAAGGAGCGCGCGATTCCCCTGCTGCGCCGGCAGAAGATGTATCTCCTGGTGAAGGGCGACGTGGCGCTCGTCAGCAACAAGAAAACCATCGGGCGCGTGCGCGCCGGCGAGATCTTCGGCGAGATGGCGGTGATCTCCGCTGCGCCGCGCACCGCCGCTGCCGTGGCGAAGACCGAGTGCCGCGTGATCGCGCTCGACGACAAGGAGTTCGAGGCGGCGCTCGGCAAGCATCCCGAGTTCGCGGTGATGCTGATGAGCGTGATGATCTTCCGCCTGCGCGCCACCATCGCGCAGCTGAAAAGCCGCGACGCGCTGTCCGAAGACGCCCGGGTCAAGGAAGCGCGCGCGTTCGACCCTGAAGTATTGAGCCACCTGGTCGAGGGACTGGCCGACGACCCGCCGATCTTCTACCAGCAGGGCGCGCCGATCGTCACCGAGGGGCAGAAGGGCCTGCGCATGTACGCGATCGTCGAAGGCCGCGTGCGCATCACGATCCAGGGAAGACTGGTGGAGCTTCTCGGGCCCGGCGGCGCGTTCGGCGAGGCAGCCCTCGTCGATGCCGCGGCGACCCGCATCGCGGATGCGACGGCGGAAACCGATTGCACCGTGCAGGCGATCAGCAAGAAAGCGTTCCTCCAGCTCGTCAAGGTGAGCCCGGAGTTCGGCGCTACGATGCTCTCATCGCTCGCCAGCCGCCTGAGATTCCTGACCGCGCGACTCTAATCGCCCGGCGCATCATCCACATCGACATGGACGCGTTCTACGCGTCCGTGGAAGCTCGCGACAATCCCGAGATTCGCGGCAAGCCGGTCGCCGTCGGCGGCTCGCCGGAGTCGCGCGGCGTGGTCGCTGCCGCAAGCTACGAAGCAAGGACGTTCGGCGTGCGCTCGGCGATGCCAATGTCGCGGGCTGTCCGCCTTTGCCCAGACCTTGTGATCGTGCACCCGAACTTCGCCAAGTACCGCGAAGCTTCCGACAAGGTAATGGCGATCCTGCATTCCGCGACGCCGCTGGTCGAGCCGCTATCGCTCGACGAGGCCTATCTCGACGTGACGGAAAACGCCTGGGGCGAGCCGCTCGCCATGAACGTCGCCAAGCGCATCAAGCAGACGATCAAGGACGAGCTGCAGCTCACCGCCTCCGCCGGCGTCGCGCCGAACAAATTCCTCGCCAAGATCGCCTCCGGCTGGCAGAAGCCCGATGGGCTCACGGTGATCGCGCCCGAGCGCGTGGAGTCATTCCTGCAGAAGCTGCCGGTCGAAGCGCTCTGGGGCGTCGGACCGGTCACGGCGAAGAAGCTGCGCGCGATCGGCATCGAACGCCTGGTCGATGTCAGAACAGCCCCATCGGAGCTACTGGAAAAGACTGTCGGCAGCCTTGCGGACTGGCTCGTCCAGCTCTCGCACGGCGTCGACGACCGCACCGTCGAGCCGAACCGCGAGACGAAGTCGATCTCCTCGGAGACGACCTTCGCCAAAGACCTTACCGACTGGCAGGAGATGAACCGCGAGCTCCAGGTGCTGGCGGAAGACGTATCAGACCAGCTGAAGCGCAAGGGCCTGCGCGCCCGCACGATCACGATCAAGGTGCGCTACAAGAACTTCAAGACCGTGACGCGCAGCCACTCGGCGGAATACTTCACCGACTCCCGTGTGGATATCGTGAACCGCGCGCAGACGCTCCTCGAGCGCACCGACGCACAGCAAACGGCGGTGCGCCTGCTCGGGGTGGGGGCACATTCGCTAAAGGTGGCTGAACCGCCGAGCCCTTGAGCATAGAATTTCGGCCAAGGAGGATTCAATGGCCGTCAGGCTCATCACCGCAGTTCTCGCCGCATTTTTCTTCAGCAGCGTCCAAGCACAAGAAGCGCTGCGCATCGGTTTCCTGACCGTGCGCACCGGCCCGCTCGCCGCCGGCGGCAAGCAGATGGAAGACGGCATCAATCTCTTCCTCAAGGAGCGGAACAACACGCTCTCCGGCCGCAAGGTCGAGATCATCTTCGCCGACACTGCCGGCCAGCCGGCGCAAGCGCGCACCAAGGCGCAGGAGCTCGTCGAGCGCGAGAAGGTGCATGTGCTGGTCGGTCCGCTCGCCACGTTCGAGGCGCTCGCGCTCGATTCGTACGTGCTCGACGCGAAGGTGCCGCTGCTGCCGCCGATGTCGGCCGCGCAGAACGACCTCGCGCAGCAAAAGAAGAGCGACTACGTGATCCACACCTACGGCACCGCCGCGCAGGCCATGTATCCGCTCGGCGACTACGCCGCGACCAAGCTCGGCGTGAAGCGCCTCGCGATGATCGCCGACGACTTCACCTACGGACACGAAGGCGCCGCGGGCTTCCAGAAGGCCTTCGAGGATGCGGGCGGCAAGGTGATCCAGAAGCTCTGGCCGCCGCTCAACGCGCCCGACTACGGCTCGTTCATCGGCCAGCTGAAGACCAACGTCGACGGCGTCTACGCCGGCTTCGCCGGCTCGAACCCGCTGCGCTTCCTTCGCACGTATCGCGAGTACGGCCTGAAGCCGATCGTGATGGGCAACCCGACGCTCACCGACGAAGGCATCCTCAAGAACATGGGCGACGAGGCGATCGGCGTCTATAGCGCGAGCTGGTACACGGTCGATCGCGCCGATCCCGACAACCAGAAGTTCGTCGACTCCATCAAGCGTGAATACAAGGTGACGCCGGGCTTCTACACCGCGGCCACCTATACCTCCGGCCTCTGGATCGAGGAGGCGATGAAGCTCGTGAAGGGCAAGTTCGAGGACAAGG
>Ga0310810_10002538_pt1 | contig 19649 bp, 20 predicted proteins | sample NCmetagenome_FD_207641 | JGI IMG/M metagenome (GOLD analysis project Ga0310810, IMG submission 207641) | Soil microbial communities from experimental microcosm in Duke University, North Carolina, United States - NC | ecosystem: Engineered > Artificial ecosystem > Soil microcosm > Unclassified ...
CTGCATGTCACTAGTTGACACCCCGTCCGGCGTCGTTCTCATGTGAGGTACGATTTGGCTTGCACGTTTCAATTCCCATTTAAGCGTTAACTTGGGAGAATTGGTCAACGACTTCGCGCAGCGAGACCCGTGGCTGCGTTACTGAATCGTCGGTGATCCATTGGGGTCAGTTTCAACCGCGAATGCGTCTATGCGCACCGCTGACGCAAAAGCGCCCACGTCTAACACTGACAGGGCATCGAGAAACGCTTCCGCGAGAATCTCTTCGATGATTTCCACACTTTGACCGGCCACTTGACACGCATACGCTTTTGGAATCCTTCCCACGCGCGTGCGACAGGAGGCAAACATGTTTGTCGCAGTCTCCAGGACGCGGTCGCCGCTGACAAGTTGACCCGCCGCGAGTTCATATTTCAATTTCATCACGCGCCCCCTGTAGTCTTCGTGCTTCGTCATCGCTTCAACTAGCGCTTCCCGATCTTCCCGTTTGCGCGAAGCCTGGCTAACTGTCCGCGGGCGTATCTCACTCGCCATAATTGAATCGCAAACGTCCCGATCTAGTCGCCGATCCGGCAGCAACGGCAAAACGCCCCGCTGAACCAGTCGCGTGATGTAACTCGGATCACAGCCGCGGTGCCGCGCGTAAGCCGCCATCGAAAGAAATTTAGCGCCGTTTTTCTCCATTTAGCCCGCCTTAGTGATTGTTGAAAATTGATATTCCACTTTTAGGTTCCGCCACGGCTATGTCGTGGCTCGAACTACACCGCACTTGGACCTTCGCAGAGGGACCCGTCGAATCAATAACATGCTGATTCATCTCGCCGTCGCCATGGCCTGACGTAGCGCCGCGTTGAAGTTCTCTTCGAAGGTGCGTTCCACTTCTGCCCTCCCCACGTTCTCGAACTTGAACCGTGGTGCATAGTGTGGGGCGGGTACGAAGGCCAGTAGTAGCACCATGCTCTTGGGTCCGGTACGCTTCCAGACTCCGGGTGCTACATGGGCAGTCTTAGGGTTCGTCTTAGTGGCCACGAACAGTGTGCCTGCCATCTTCAATCGCGGCCTGCCTCTCGTCTTTCTCCCGAGTGGCGCTTGCTGTGTTGGGTCGAGTACGTTAGCGCGTAACGCATTCAGGATTGCAGTCATGGTGCCTCTGCTTATGTTCCCGTAAGCATCAAAGGCAACGCCGGGACCGGGTACTGCATACATGCCCGCAGGCATCAGCCCTCTAAATTCCAGTGCTTTCTCGGAACGCTTCTGGCGTCTGATTCCGCCTTCGATTTCTGTAATTAGGTACTTTGAAGCAGGCGTTCCTTTGGCTGCAGAGTCTTTTATTCCAACTACTGCTGTGAGGTTGTACTTGGTCGAGGGAATCACGTAAATCGAAGACAATGTGAATGGCGTAGGTCTATCGAAGACGCGCATCATCTCCTGCTTTAGCTTTGCTTCCACTTGCCGCGCGGTTCGATTGATTGCAACTGATGCTGCATAAGGCACTTGCCTGCGCTGAAACAAATCCAACGACCGGATTGCATTCGATACGTCGACTTTGACGGTGATCATGCGTGGGCCTTTATAACCATCATGCGTGGCTGACTCTCGCGCATTTGCTGCGATTGGGCAGCCCTCATTGCTGCCAATCGTTGAGTGCGACGTTCGTCGCGGGCATCGAGTTGACGTTGACGTTCCCAGCGTTCAGCACGCCAGCGTCGCCAGTCCCGCAATCCGCCGGTGCCTGCCCAGTGATGCAGTTCTGAAACTGAGGTCGTAATCGGAATGCCTTGCTGCCTTAGTTGTTCGGGGTTCCAGCCCAGAAGCCGGGCGCAGTGTTCGAAGGTCAGAGGCCAGCCTTCATTGCGTACTTCTACAGGTGGTCCTGCCACGCCCCAGACTGCGAGACGCCGCGATAGTGGGATAAAACTCCAATCGGTACGCGCACGGATGAAACGGATTGCGATTGCTGCATTCTCCCGGTTCACGCCGGTCGCATCCCGAAAGGCGGAACTTAGCATGCGATAGGCGAGTAGTTTTAATGGGTGGGTTTGTTCGGCAACGCGTGGCGTGCGTAATTCGTCGTGGCGGAATGCCCTATCTGCACTAGGCGAAATGAAGTAGGCCATCGCCCAACACGTACACCCGTTGGCACGAATCGGTCACGGTTGTGCATCGGCTGTAGTGCCACATGATTCCGACAGTTGCACACGTATGGCACCACACTTGGGCACTGGCAAATCCGAAGCTGACGACGTATCTGTGGCACCATATCCAGCCGTTGTAGTGTCACGTAAATTAGTCGCGCGCATTTCTATGTCACTACGCTTACGTCGCCTACGTCCCATACCGCTGGCCTGAAATGCTTTCGCGATAGCTTGGAAGTATGCTGTTCCCTCCTGTCGCCGCGCTTCGCACTGTGCGAGATACTTGTCGCGTTTCGCCGTCCAAGCCTCTTCGGTCAGTCCACACTTAGCAAAGTTCTCTATCGCTTCAGCGATCCGAAGATATTCAGCCGGTTTGGACTTTTCGGCTTCTGCCTTCCTCTGCCAGTCCGCATCAGCTAACGCCGCCACACTCACGGGTTCCGGCTTTGGCGCTTGTCTGTTCCAAAAGGCTCCCAGTTTCTCTGCGTACTGCTTTCGGTAGTAAGTTTCGCGGGCACGAAGAAATCGCTCCACTTGATAAACCGCATAGGTGTTGCAAGTTTTGGCCAGCCATTGATACCTATCGAGGGCCGCCAATAAGTCACCGGAATCCCCAAGAGAGGCGAGAACTTTTTGGCGAACCTTGCCGCCTTCGCGATGGTTCTCGACCAGGGCGTAATAGGTTTTCCCGCGCAGTTGCTTTGCTCTAACGAATGCCATCGGCTTCCCCTTTCGCCTTTTCCAGCAGATCAATCCGCCGATCCAACTCGTTAATCAATTCGTTCTCGTCGTTTTCAGTCAGAGGCCTGTTCAACTTTGCTCGCTTGTCCGCAAGAATCTTAACGAGGCAGCGAATGTCTGGCTGACCATAGGAACGCCAGCCGGCCGCTTTCCTTCGGCGGTCCTTCTCAGTCTCGATAGGACCTGTGTAGGCGTAGGTCTGGCTTCGAGATACCCGAATCAGATCGATGATTTCTGCGACTTTCGGGAAGTACTTGCCTTGTCGGAGATGCTGTCGAAATGCCGAATCAATTTCCTTTTCCGAGTAGACGCGGAGTTCCTGCTTCCAAAATTCGACTTCGCCTGGGGCCAACTCCTTCGCCATCATCGTAGCCGTCAATGCTAGGATTTTGGCCAAAGCCAAGTCCCGCAATGATGGCTGATTGATTGTTCCGTGCGAGTTCTTGAGTTTTTGTAGGTTCGCTTCCATTGGATGACCACTCGCTTTCGTTTTCTAAATAGCTTTCGGCGTTAAACCAACTTGCTGGGTAGGGCGTGTACTTGCCGCGATTACCGTCTGGGGATCTGGCGTAGAGAGAGGTTCGCTCGAGGAGATAAGAGGCTGAGGCGCGTTCGTCTGCGAATGGTTCGCTTCCGCGTATGCCTCCTTTGAAGAGTCGCGTGAGCGCTTTCCGAATTGCTTTTTTTGCTTCGGCGGGTTTCTTCTTTCGAGGGTAGGCTTCGTAGATCGAATCCACCTCGCTCGAAAGAGCGAGAGAGGGTTTGATCTTGTTCTTATGTTCTTGTGTTCTTGCTTCCTTATTAACCTCCCCAAGTTTGGGGAGTACAACTCCGCTGTTTTGGGGAGTCATGGCCCCCAGAGTTGGGGAGTACTTTTCAATTGACTCCCCAGATTTGGGGAGTACTGACTCCCCATTTCCGAGGAGTACTGACCAGCGAATCGGGTTCGTTATGAAATATTTCTTGCCCTTTGTGCGGACGAACTCGGTGCGGATGTATTTCTCACGTTCGAGAAGCGCTACATGCTTTTCAATCGTTCGCGCCGGCATCCCTTGAAGTCTGACGCTGATGGTTTCGTAGGAAATCGGTTCGCCGTTATTCACGGCACCGGTATCTGCTTCACCGTTGCTCGGCCGACGTTGCTCGTGAATCATCCACAGGAAGAGAAGCCATGCGGGTCCGAGGCGCTGATAGTGTTCCCACGTCAGGAGCCCGCTTGAAACGGGGAACCATCGCGCAGGTCGACGTGTTTCCGCAAGTGGCCTTATATTCGGCATGTTGGCTCCTAAATTTGGCCGCTCTGCGGAAGCGGGGGATTTTGGCGTGGAAGCCGGCAGCTTTCCACGCCAGTTGTTTTTAGAAGGAAATCTCCTCAGGTTTTTCAACGGATTCGCCGTATGGAAGACAGCCGCGCTTGACGAGCTCATCCATTGCGTACTTGAACTGGCCCCACGTCAAACTGCTGTAGTAGCGCTGGTCCTGCGCAATATGGGGAAACACATCGTCATAGGAAAGTCGGTCCCTAAGTCGTACCGAATCTGGAGCCAGTGATAGATGTACGCAATGAGGCATTCCGTACAGTGGTCCATGTCTAGCGTGTGCTTGTCCAACGTGTGCCTAGCTTGGGTTCCTGGGGTGATTGGTTCAGTGTTATCGGTCATGGTGTTCTCCTTGATTAATCTCTCGCCCTTGGACTAGGAACTTGTTAGGCGTGGTCCTCACTGGGATCGACACGGTTAGCTTCTAAGAACGCGATAAGGTCGTCTTCCGCGTACCGAATGCTGCGCCCACACCGGATATAGGCGGGTCCGATGCCCATGCCTCGCCAGTTAGCCATGGTTCCTTGGGGTTTGCGGATGAACTCACTCGCCTCTTTTGGGTCGAGTAGTTTCTTGCGGGAAGTTGCAACCATTGGAATCACCTCGCGTTGACTTACGTTGCAAGGTGAGAATCAGGCAGGAGGGATATGAAAATCTACATCCGGATCATCCAGATCATCCGGAACATCCGGATGTTTTATTACTTACCTTCCTTCAACTGGCGGTCCTTGATACTGCGCCAGGTACTTGCGGCGTCAAATGGCTTACCATAGGTATCCACGTAACGGGGAAAAAGCACACGCATTGCGCCAACTTCATTCTTGGCTTTAATCTCACCGTTCTTCCACATTGCAATTGCTTTGTCTCCCAGGGCGCGGGCGGCACCAGCCCACTCGATTGGAGCCGCTTCCGCCTTTCCCTGTTCCCTTGCACAATGAATAGCCTCCGCCATTCTCCGGTCAGATTCCTTCACCCCTTTGAGATTGTTGTATTCCTCTCGTAGTTTCTCCATCTCAGTGGCAAAGGTATGACTCTCAGCCCTTGTTAGCCTTCTTCCGATAGTCATGACTTCCCCCCTTCGAGTAGTCCGGCGACGCCCCCAGCAACCAGCATCGCGTTAGTGGCACGCCTTACCGCATCACGTACCGGGTCGAGATCCAAACGGGCGTAGACCTTCGTTGCCTCCACGCTTTCGTGTCCAAGCGCTTTTCCAATTACGGGCAGACTGGCCCCAGCGCCAGCCATGAAACTGCCTAGCGAACGTCGCAAATCGTGCAAGCGTAAGTCTGCGAGTTTGGCGCGTTTCAGAATCCGCTTCCACGCGGTCTTCGGTTCAACCAAGTGACCAGTCTTGCCGTTACCCGGGAAAACGAACGGCCCGGTTGCGCTGGCCTTGCGGTTCGCGAGAATCTCGGTTACGGCGGGCACGAGAATGACGGTGATGTCTTCGTCAGCCTTTGCCTTCTCTGCTGGAATCGTCCAAGTGGCGCGTCGCCAATCGAGTTCCTTCCACTCCATTGACTCGACATTTCCCCGGCGTGCCCCGGTCAGCAGCGAAACCAAAATGTAGTCACGGATTGTTTCGTTCAGTTCTTCCGCAAGTGCGGCAAAAAACCGGGGCAATTCATCGGCTTCGATGAAACGCTTGCGACTTCTCTCCTTGAACGGCGTAATGCGTTCGGCCGGATTCGTGCCCTCCCATCCCCAATCGTTGCGGGCCCGATTGAACATGGCGGACAACAATTCAATCACTCGGTTGGCCGCATACTTCCCGCTAGTGCGTCCGATGTGGGAATGCAGGGTAATCACATCCAACCGGCGGAGGCTGGAAATCTTGCGCAAGCGCCAGTGGTGCAAGTGAACGTTGAACATGCTGACGTCATCGCGCCACGTCTTCTTCTTTTCCTTGGCATACAGAGTCAGGAAAGTTTCGAAGAGTTCTCCCAACGTCATTTCGTCGCGTACTGAACGCCGGTCAGCTGCAGGATTCTGGCCCCGGTCAATTGCCGTATTCATCTCGCGGGCACGCTTGCGTGCTTGGATCACGGACAGGTCACTGCACAAACCGATGGGGACGCGTTCAGGACGGCCAGCAACGAAACGATAGAGAACGTAGGCCTTCCTTCCAACTGGGCTGATGGCAACACACAAGCCGCGCACTTCGTCGTCATACACGTAGCTACGCTGGCCATTCGTTGGCGTCTCGAGTTGCGCAATGCGCCTCTCGGTGAAGTGGAATTTCTGAGGGGCGGCCCGCTGCCGTGCTAGGCCGGTGCTAGTTTGGGTCGTTTTATGGCGTGTTCTAGCATGATTTTGTGTGAACACCATAGACCCCAGCGTAGGCCGGAAGTGACAGGAAGTAAAGGATTATGTTGCTTTGTGTGGGGTTGTGTGTAGAGTTGACAATCTGACTACGAACCAGAAGGTCGGGAGTTCGAATCTCTCAGGGCGCGCCATGTTGTTCTACTCTCACTGCAGCTGCCAGTTCTGGCCCATCCTGATCGGCACGCCCTGCAACCTTTCAGCTCTTGTGGACGAGAGATGCGTTGGCCAAACTGACGCGGATGAAGGTCATCCAATAGACACACGCATGGGCCGGAGTTCGGGAGGACAAGATGCGGAAACTGTTCGTTGGCATTGCCATTTTCATAGGAGTTTTAGTAGCGGGGATACTCGTATTTGCAGCAACATTCAATGTGAACCATTACCGCTCGACCATTCAGTCGCAACTCGAAAGGCGATTTGGGAGGCCAGTCACACTAGGCAAAATGCACTTAAGCATTTTCCCGCCGCGGTTCCGCGTTCAAGATCTTGCGATTGCCGACGATCCAAGCTTCAGCGCAGACGCTCCGTTCGTCAAGACACAACAACTGGATGTTGCGGTCAAGTTGATGCCACTTATGCATAAGCAAGTAGAGATCACGTCGCTGGACCTGTTGAAACCAAATGTGAACCTCATTCGAAATCTGAATGGGACATGGAACTTCGCATCTCTCGGCCATCCCGGCGGCCCTCCCACGCAGCAAGAGCCTGAAAACCCAAGTGGGAACCGAGACAAAGAAGGAAATGCAAAGGCTACTACCCAGGGACAGAGCAATCCCACACCGGAGCCTCAGCCGGAGTCAAAGCAGCAACTCAGCATGGAAGAACTGACAATCCGCGACGGACAAATCTCAGTCCTCGATCAGAAGAAAAGCAAAACGCCTTCGCTTTATGACCACATCGATGTCACGCTGAAGGACCTATCTCCCGACAGCCCGTTCACCTTGGACGCGGCTGTTCACATGGCCGGTTCGGGTACACAAGAAGCGAGGCTACAAGGGAAAGGCGGACCGATTGTGAGTGAGAAACCCGAGGCGACGCCCTTCGACGGAAATCTAAATCTTAAGCAGGTGAAGCTCGGTGATCTTGCAAAGTTCTTGAATTCACCGGTTCTCAATGGCACCGATGGTGTGATCAGCGGCGATGTGAAGCTGAGCAATAACTCTGGAAAGCTTACTGCGCACGGCACAACAGACATACAGTCAGCGAAGGTGCAAGGCATGGAGCTGGGTTATCCGATCAGCGCACGTTACGAGATTACGAATGACTTGAATGCGGACCTGGTTACAATCCACAATCTCGCGCTGAAGCTTGGGTCGACTCCATTCGATATAGCCGGAACGGCAGACTTGAAATCAACGCCGGCGATTATTGATTTGTATCTGCGAGCGAAGGATATTTCGATTGTTGAAGCAGCGAAGCTGGCCGCCGCGTCTGGGATCGCCATCTCGCAGGGGACAACGGCGACGGGTAGTCTGAAAGCCGACATTCATGCCAATGGCCCGGCGAACAAACCCGCTCTCAACGGCAACATTGTCGGAACGAATCTGCAACTGTCGGGAAACGGGATCAATCAACCGATTCAAGTTCCTTCGATTAACCTTGCGTTAAGGCCAGTGACCATTCAATCGAATCAATTTGAAGTGAATTCAGGTGCAACCAAACTTCTCGCGCAGATTGCGATCCATAACTACTCGACTCCGGGAGCGACGGTAGACGCGGCGGTTCGCTCCTCGAATGCGCAGCTTCCAGCAATCATCGCGATGGCCAAGGCTTATGGAGTGAAGGCGGCTGAGAAAGTAAACGGTGCAGGCAACATCAACTTAGATATGAGAGCGTCAGGCGCCTTGAAGTCGATAACGGTGGCCGACATTACGCGAGCAATGAACGGAACTGTCAATCTGGACTTGAACGATGTTACGTATTCCGGAGCGAATATCAGCCAGGAGTTGTCGTCTATTGCGAAATTCCTAAACCCGAGTGCAGCGACGCAAACTTCAAACGGGGTGACAAAGATTCTTAAAATGAACGGAAACGTCGTTGTCAAGAACGGAATTGCGGAGACAAACAATCTGAATGCGAAGCTCGATATTGGGAATCTTGGTGCAGTCGGCACAGCGAATCTCACTGATGAGAGCCTGAACGTACGGATGACAGCGGTCTTGACACAGTCACTCAGCCAGAAGGCTGGCGGCAATAGTGTTGGGGGTTTTATGCAAACCGCGCTCGCCAACAATCAGGGTGAATTAGTGATACCAGTACTGGTTACCGGAACGTTCTCGCAGCCACGGTTCGCTCCCGATCTCCAGCAGGTTGCACAAATGAAGGTGAAGCAGTTTATTCCAAATCTTAATAATCCATCATCGATTACAGGCGCGCTTCAGAACTTGATGGGAGGAGCGCCAGCTTCTTCGCAAGATTCGCAGCAGAATCAACAGACCGGACAGCCACCCCAGGCGAATCCGCAGAATCCAGTGCAGCAAATTCTCGATATTTTCGGGAAAAAGAAAAAGTCCGATCAGCAGCCGCCAAAGTGATTCTGAGTTTTACGAGCGAGAAGATTAGGAAATAGCCGATAGTCTAGAGTGCGGATTCTCTTCTATCTAGCCAGAGCGCGGAACAGCGCTAATGGTCCGAGAATGCCAACGGCGATGCCGTATCCGAGATCGGCCCAGACGACACGGGCGAGATTAAGGACATACAGCAGCGCGGCGAATGGCAGGCTGATGATGGCGAGTGGGTTTCCCTTTTTTGCCAAGGTGGGCGCTTTGTCCCATAGGTTGGACAAATCCGCCGTTGACGGGAATGCATGCATACCGATGGACAGCCCCAGCCAATAGAAAAAGTATGCGAGTGGGTCCGTCACCTTAAGTTCCCAGACTGGGAGGAAGGCTGCGGAACAAAAGATCACGCACAGCGTGGTGTTCACGAAGAAGGGCCCAAGACTTACGAAGAACAATGCAGTGAAATTCTCCGTTTCTTCGTGCACGACGTAGCCAGCCGGATTTCCGAACTGAAAGAAGCAAACGTCATAAACCTGCAACTTGAAAAGCTTGCAGAAGAACAGGTGTCCGGTCTCGTGGATGATGACACCGGGGAAGCTGAGCGCTGCAATGATGGGACCGGGAATGAAAAACATGCTTTGCCCTCCTACTTCCCTGCTGCCTGACCCTGACGAAATCGGCGATCGTATTCCGGCTTGTCGATGATTTCGCGACTCTGTAAGCGGTACCGAATCCGCTCTTCGTATTCGCGAAAGTTCTCCATTTGTTTCGGATCCGCTTTCGCCCGTTCTTCTGCCTGTTTGAGCATGTCCTCAGCTTGCTTCCGGAACTCCGCATTGCCAGTAATTGCGTACTTGCACGCGAATGCACTAGCAACGGCAGCCGCTGTGCCGGATTCCGGATACTGCTTCCATTGCTTTTGCTCCAGTTCCAGAAAAGCATCGTAATCTTTGCGTTCGAAGGCGGCGCCTGCATCCAGCTGTGTTGCTGCCTCAGACAGTCCTTCGGCCTCAGGATAGGCACTCGCGGCATCGTGCATAAGCTTTGCCGCCTCCACGTCATGACCACCCTGTTTCGCGAGTTCGGTTGCTTTGTTGGCTTTGTCAGCGGCACCGATGGCGCGATCCCACAGTGCCTTCACCTCGAGGTAGTCCGAATCATTTGCATCTTCGAAATAACCTCCGTTGTGGCCTTGAATCGCTTTATCAGCCGTGGCGACATCACCGATCTTCAGCGCAGCTTTTGCAGCCAGGAATACTGCTTTGTCGGAACGGGGAGCGATTTTGAGAGTCTCTTCAAGATAAGGGAGCGCCTTGGCGTATTGTTTCTCGTCAACTAAGCGTTCGCCGATGTACAGGCTTTTTCCGGCCTTGAAGTATTTGCGTCCATTCGAAAGCGCGATCAACAATAGGGCAAGGACAACGGCCAGACTAGCTTTTAACCACTGCGGGTAAGGCCAACTGACAACTTGCGGCGCGCAGGTTGCACACAGCGGAAGCTTTCCAATGACGGCGTGATCTTTGCTATCTCCGCTGTAAGCACCGCAGCGAGCACAGATAGAATTGTCCGTAAGTGAGGTGTATTCGGATGGTTGGCCCTTCTCAGCCGCCTCTTTCGAAGCCTTCCAGACGCAGGGCTCGCAGTAAGTCTTACCTTGGAAGCTATAGAACGAACGGATAGTGGTGGTAAGTCCGCAACTGTGACAAGTGGCTTGGCGCATTCAGGCGAATTATGCGCCTGTGCGGATGAATGCGAAAGGACAAAGGACTAATCTTTAGTCCATATTACCTTCCCTGCAAATATTGTCATTTCACACTTCATGTCCTTGACAACGTCGGTTGGGACTGTGTACCAGTCGCGGTCCCACACGGCGAGGTCGGCATCTTTGCCGATTTCGATGGACCCAATTTTGTCTTCAAGAAAGAGCTGATGCGCCGCCCAGATCGTGTAGGAGCGCAACGCGGCATGAATGTCGACTGCTTCGGCTCTACCAAATGGTTGAGGGCCGTATGTTCCATTCAGAGTTTGACGAGCTACCGAAGACCAGATGCCGTAACGCGCGGGGAATGGCGTCACGGAGTAATCGGATCCTCCTGCCCAGGAAATTCCCTTTTTTAAATACGTTTGTAGCGGGATCAACCGTTGCGCACGTTTTTCGCCCAAGTTGTCCGCATAGGCTCCGAGCCACCACATAAATTCGGCTTGCGCTTCCGGATACGCGGCATCGTACCGTCTTTCCAGCTCAACCATGGTTCCAATCGCATGGTCGGTTGGTAGATTGGCATGGATGATCCCATGTCGCAGTGCGGGGGTGGGTTTGGCCTTTAAGACTTCATCGTAGGTGTCCACAACCCAGTCTATGGCTCGGTCGCCCACGGCGTGAGTGCTCACGTGAATGCCCGCATCGTGAATCTCACTGACCATTTGCCGATAGATCTGTGGTTCTATCGCGGGATAGCCCCTGTTTCCAGAGTCGACATCCTTCCAGTTCTTGTTCCAATCGTCATACATCCACGCCGTACGAGCGCTTCCGCTGCCGTCCATGAACAACTTGATCCCGCCGGCGATGAGCAGATCGTTGCTACCCGCTGCGTGCGGACGAGGTAATTGATTGAGCCGAGCGATTACTGGACGCACAGACTCGAGCGTGGTTCCACCGTACCAGAGCGTAAACAGATGGATGGTGAGCTTGTTGTCGTTGAGGAGCTTGGTATAAGCGGCCCAGTTCTCTTCATGGATCCCGGGATCTTTTATGGCAGTCATGCCCTCACGGTGAAGTGCATCCATCATGCGGAGATAGCCGTCGTACAGTTGTGATGGAGTTGGCGGAGGAATCAGCGTGCGGACGGGCTCCATCGCAGATTCCTTCAAGACCCCGGTGGGTTGTCCGTTAGCATCGCGATCGATCGTGCCCGCAGGCGGATCTTTGGTCTCAGCGGTAATTTTCGCGAGGCGCAGAGCCGCGCTATTACCAACACCGTAATGCCCAGTGGTGTGCGTGAGCCAGACGGGATTTGCCGGAGCCACGGCATCAAGATCTTGCGCACGTATATAGCGGTGCTCTGACAGCTTTCCTTCATCCCAGCCGCGACCCTCAATCCAATCGCCCGGCTTGGCCTTCGACACCCGTTCCTTCACCATGCGCTGCACGTCTTCAATGGTCGTCGCGTTGCTCAGGTCGACTGAATAGAGTGGCGAGACGTCGGCGAAATGCAGATGGGCATCGATCAGGCCGGGGGTGACGGATCGACCGTGAAGATCGACCAGTTGTGTGGATGGTCCTGCGAGCTTGCGGATCTCAGCAGTCGTACCGACAGCGAGAATTTTGCCGCCACGAACGGCCACTGCTTCAACGACCGAATCCTGGGCATCCATAGTGAGAACTTTGCCGTTGAAGACTACGAGGTCGGCTGGCTGCTGTGCTTGTGTGCCGATAGATGTGACAAGCACCAGCATGACTGCAAGACATCCCAGTTGTTCTGTTCGCATGGATCGCAAGAGTAGCAGAAGGAGTGCTAACGAGCGATATGGTCACGCAGCCACGTTTTGCATCGCTTATTCCGGCCAGATTCCGAGTGCGGTCTTGCTGAGGATCTGAGTGCGTATCTCTTCAGTGAGCGGCAAGGCCCGGAAGTCGTCGAGGTTTTTCTTGATTTCGGGCACCGCGGGTCCAGGCCAGTCCGTGCCGAAGAGCGTTTTGGAGGCAATCTCGTCGAGGCGCGGGAAGTACTGGAGAAGCGTCTTCGGCGGAATACCGCTGATATCGAGAAACACATTCGGATGCCGCCGAATCAGGAAAAATGCGGTCTGCATCCACAAGGGACGGCCGCCGTGCGCCAGCAAGATCTTGAGCTTCGGGAAGTCAACGGCGACATCGTCGACGTACATGGGATCACCGTACTTGTTGCGCGCGCCTGGAAAGATAGATGTTCCAGTGTGGAACATCACGGGCACGCCGTTCGCCTCGGCTGCCCGGTAGATGATCTCAAGTTCTTTGACGCCGCTCAGGTAGTCATTGGGAAAGAGAAGTTGGTGGGGCGGATGGATCTTGATCATGCGAATGCCGAGTTTGAGGATCTGTTCGACATCGGCGAGGATGTTGGACGTGTGACGCGGATGCAGACTGCCGCATGGAATCAGCCGGCGAGGATTCTCTTTTACATAATCGGCGACAAATTGATTTACACCGTTGGTGAATCCGATCACTTCCGGTGCAACATAATTGATGAGTACGGCGCGATCTAGGCCTGCTTCATCGAGATGTTTGAGAAATGATTTCGGAGAACGGCAGAACTCGGCAATCTGATCGAAGTTGGCGCGCTTCTTCTTCATCAACTCAAGCGCGTGAGGCTTGAACATCTCAAGCGGCTGGATATGGATGTGGCAGTCAGTGATCAAAGGCAGTCGTTGGTCCTTGGTCGTAAGCTCTGTCTTGCGCTATCCGCGATCCGCTATCCGCAACATCCTACTCTGTGTCACGGCTCGGTCGCACCGGAGCGAGAGGACTTTTGAGCGAATGATGGTGAGTGACATCCAGCAAATGCCTAGCCACCACCTGTGACTTCCAGTAGCGCTCGCTTCGTGAATACGCGAATCATCTCGCGACGATACTCAGGGGTAAGAGCAGATGTCGTCAAGGGCTTGGCGGTTTTGGCAGCGAGAACCCCGACTTTGTCCGCGAGCTCCGCTGTAATGCTTTGTCCATTGAGCGCTTCTGCCGCTCCTTGCACCAAGAGCGGCGCGGGATTAACGGCGGTGATCGCAACGCGAGCGTCGGCGATGTGTGCGTTGGATCGCCTCATGACTAAGGCCACACCGGCAAGAGGATAATCGATGGAGCCGCGAACGCGCAGCTTCCGGTAAATGCCGTTGTATCCCGCTGACGATTGAGGAAGGAATATCCGAGTTAGGAGCTCATTCGAAGCAAGCTTGCGATAGTTGTCTCCGATTCCGGTGTAGAACTCGCTGAGCGGGAGGCGCTTAATGCCAGATGGTCCCGCGATTTCTACTTCGGCCTGAAGGCACAGTAAGGCGGGAGGGGTGTCTCCAGAGAACACTGCCCAGCATTTTGTTCCTCCGGGAGCTACGTGACAGAGGTCGCCGTCTTTCTTGATGCAAAACCCGCATCCCTTACGCCATTGAAGAGACTGGTTGTACCAGAGGCAGCGAGTGTCGAGACATATGTTGCCGCCAATTGTCCCCATGTTGCGGAGGACGGGTGATGCGACGGTTGCGGCGGCTTGCGTGAGTACGGGATAGTGCTTGCGTAAAAATGTGGACTGTTCAATCTCGCGCAGCGAGGTGAGCGCGCCGATCTCCACACCCTCGCCAGCTTGCGTGTGGATGCCCCGCAGCTGTGAGAGGTGACGTACGTCCAAGATGTATTGCGGTTCGAACAACTTTTGCCGCATTGAAGGGATAAGGTCGGTGCCTCCGGCAAGCACGCGAATGCGGTCAGCGTGTTGCGATAACAGGCCGACTGCTTCCTCAATGCTGCGCGGCCGTAGAAGTTGGAACTCGGAGAGGCTCAATCCGCTCCTCCCTCGGCATGGATCGTGCGTCGCGCGGGATCCAGTGCATGGCGTTCCGGACCTTTTCCTTTGAACCACAAAGCACCCCCGTGCTCGCGGAAGCGGACGGGAGATGTTGGATCCACACCTTCGGTCAGGTTCAAAGACTTCGCGCTCTTCTTGGTGCGGAGTGCTGCGAGAACACGTTCAGGCGTGAACGGACACTCATGCAACCGAACGCCGACTGCATCGTAGATGGCGTTCGAGATGGCAGGAATTGTAGCTGCGAGAGAACCTTCGCTCGACTCTTTAGCGCCGAAGGGGCCTTCCGGGTCGATGCTCTCGACGATGATTGCTTCCACTTCGGGTGACTCGACAGAGGAGGGACTGCGGTATTCGAGTAGGCCCGGATTCATGAGCATGCCATTTTTCCAGACCATCTCTTCAGTGAGAGCCTGCCCCATGCCCATCCAGACAGAGCCGATGACCTGGCCTTCGACCGATACTGGGTTGAGAGCGCGTCCGCAGTCGTGGGCAGCCCAAACTTTGTGGACAGTTACTTCGCCCGTGTCTTCATCGACGGTAACCTCAGCAACTTGTGCGGAATAGGAGTAAGCGGGAGAGGGTCCAACGCCCGCACCCTTGTGTTTCCCGCCCCGCGCTTCCGGCGGAGGCGCGTACGAACCTGTTCCGGTGAGCGCGCCGTGAAAATCAATAGCAGCAACGACTGCCTCTTCGAAACTCATAGAGTCTTTCGGGCCTTCGTCTTTTCGCTTTTGCTGAAGTGATCCGCGAAGGATCTGGCCCTCGACGCGGCCAGAGACAGAGGGTTGAGTCGACAACGCGGACGCCACAAGGGCATCGGTTGTGATGGAGGACTTTTTCACGCTGTCGTCGCGGAACGCAAGGTCTTCCGGAGCACAGCCCATCTTTTTCGCAGCTGCGGCTGCGATTTGTTTCTTTACTTCTTCGGCAGCACGTAAAGTTGCGTTGCCGTTCATGAAGGTGACGCGGCTCGAATAAGAGCCAATGTCGATGGGGGTGAGGTCGGTGTCGGCAGCCACAACGTGCACGCGGCTCAAGGAGCATCCGAGAACTTCAGCGGTAACTTGAGCGACCATAGTGTCTGAGCCCTGGCCAATGTCGGAGGCGCCCGTGTAGACGACGACTCCGCCGTCACGGTCGATCTTGATGTTCACAGTCGAGTGCGGCATGTCCGAGCGAATGATGGAATTCGCCGCGCCGCTCACGTAGTGACTGCACGCAATGCCGAGGCCACGGTTCTTGGGTAATTTCCCTTTTCGCTCCGTCCATTTTGCACGCGTGACAACTTGGTCGATGCATTCTGGCAAGCCGTAGCTCTGGACTCGCAGGCCATTAATTGTGATGCAGGGCGGTTGGAGCAGATTACGACGGCGAATTTCCGCGGGATCCAGTTTGAGGTGCGCTGCAATTTCATCCAGCTGCGATTCGAAGGCGAAGCGCACATTGACTGTACCGTGGCCGCGCATAGCCCCGCAGGCAGGCTTGTTCGTCAGTACGCGATAGCCGTCGTACTGGATGTTGGGAATGTCATAAAGCGCTCCGAGAAGCGCACCCGAGTAAAGAATCGTAACCACTCCGTAGGAGCAGTAGGCGCCGCCATCTTGCACGACGCGAGCTTTCACTGCGGTGATACGACCGTCGTTTTTAACTGCGGTTTTCAGATCAACAATCGTGCGGGGACGGCCACGATGCGCCCAGAAGACTTCCTCACGTGTGTAGGTGATTTTGACCGGTGCTTTCGCCTTGCGGGCGGCAATCGCGGCAATGATCTCGAGCGGAATGACTTCACTTTTGCCCCCGAAGCCTCCACCGACGAGCGGCTTGATGACGCGGATCTGCTGCATCGGCATTTCGAGGACGAGCGATAGCTTGTGCTGCAGGTAGTAAGGCACCTGCGTAGACGACCACACGATAAGACGACCCGGCTTGCCGGTATGGGGGTCCAATTCGAATGAAGCGAGGGTCGAGTGCGGCTCCATGGCCGCATGAGTCACTTCGTTGGCGAGAAAGCGGCCTTCCGCTACGTAATCGGCTTCCGCGAATGCTTTCTCAGGATCGCCGAAGGCGTGGTGATAATCTTTCTCGACATTGTGTGGCTTGTTGTCATGGATGAGGTCGGTCTCGGCCCGCATGCTCTCTTCGGGATCGAAGTAGGCGGGCAGCAGCTCGTATTCGACGTCGACGAGCTCAAGCGCCTTTTCAGCAATGGATTCTGAAACAGCAACGACGCAGGCAACGTTGTCGCCCACATAGCGGACTTTATCGAGAGCGAGAGCGTGTTCGTCGTGTCCAACGGGAAGAATGCCGAAAGGATTAGGTGCGTCGGGGCCGATGACTACTGCGATGACGCCCTCCAATGCTTCCGCGCGAGATGTGTCGATGCTTTTGATACGGGCATGCGGGTAAGGCGAATGCAGGATTTTGCCGATCAGCATGCCGGGGAGCGAAAGGTCGTCCGCGTATTTGCCTGCGCCGGTGGTCTTCTCGGCGGCATCGATCATGGCAACGGATTTACCGATGGTGGAGAAAGTCGTTGTTGGTCGTCGGTTGTCGGTCATCAGTTCTCAGTTCCCGTTGGCAGAGAGAAAACAGATTCCTCTCTCATCCTCGCTTTCGCTCTGGATGGTTCGGAATGACAAATTTCGAAAAGACACCGTACTACATGCTTGCTAAGCCCTTCTTCTCGGCGTCGATTGCGGCTTTGATCGCCTGGTACATCTGTGTGTATCCGGTGCAGCGGCAGAGATTGCTCGAAAGTGCGCTTCGAATGTCTTCGTCCTTGGGGTCAGGATTTTCCGCGAGCAGGTGTTTCACGGTGATGATGAACCCGGGAGTGCAGTATCCACATTGCGCGCCACCCCAGTCGCCATAGGCCTTCTGAATTGCCGCGAGACTGCCGTGCTCACTGATCCCCTCGATCGTGGTGATGGATTGTCCTTCGCAAGATGCCGCCAGCAGCGTGCAGGAAAGCATGGGCGTACCGTCAACCATCACGGTGCAAGCGCCACACGAGGAGTCGTCACAGCCGCGTTTCGAGCCGGTGAGGCCCAGGTCAACGCGGAGTACGTCGAGCAACAGAGCGTTCGGCTCGCTAGCGAGTTCGTGTGTGCGGCCGTTGATGGTCAGTTCCAGGAGTTGTTTCTTCATCTCAGTACTCGGGATTCATAGTCGAGAGCAAGCGTTAAAGCTTCCCTGCTTCTGACAATGCTGCTTTCGTCTTTATTGATCCGGCGCAGATTTCACCTTCCTCAACCCCGTCGAGCCACTCGCGGAGTTCACGGGTGCGCTCGGTTACCATTTTGGTCAGTTTTCCCGCTCGACATTGCGGATAGATAGTGCCGTAGTAATTCGCGTCTGCAGAGTGAGGAAAAATCGCATCCAGTTCCGCTTCACGGACCCTCAGCCAAGCCCGCTGGGACGCTCGCAATTTTGCGATGAACGATGCATCTTCGGCATATCTCTTCAGAACAGCCTGATATGTCCGGTTCAGTTCTTTGTCCGCCGTCTGAAAACTTGTTCCGGCGCAGGCGTTCATCTCGGTCTGCGTTTTGGCGGCTGCACAGTCCGGAGTCGTCTGGGCATGGGCCACAATAGGCGCGACCGCAAGAACCAGACCGAGGAGCCACTTGTTCATGAACACTCCTAGTAGATCGGGATTTTGGGATCGACCGTGCGGGCCCATCCGTCGATGCCGCCACGCATCGATTGCACCTTTCCAAAACCCTGCTGGCGTAGCCAGTTGGTGACGCTCAACGACCGCATCCCGTGATGACACACCACGATGATGTGTTCGTCTGGATCCAGTTCCTGCACCCGAACAGGAACCTCACCCATTGGAATGTGCTTCGATCCTTCGATGCTGGCCTTCTCGAATTCCCACGGCTCACGGACGTCCAGAAGCGTGAAAGTCTCTCCGCGCTTCTTTAGTGCATTTACCTGCCCTACGCTGATTTCGAAGTCCATTTGAGAGTTCACAGTGAAAGTTCAAACTTCCCATCGATGCAATTCGGTGGAAGACTAACGGCGAACAAATCAGTGCATGCCGAAAGATCAGGCCTCCGACACCAGGGAGTGGAACACAGTGCTTAAGCTGACAAGAGCGGCTAGTGCCCACACGATAGCGGATGCAACACGCAAGTGCCGGACATCGTTTGGTGTGGCGCGACTCCAAACAGCCACAATAAAACCCATCGTGAAATTCGCGAATACCAGCGCAAAAAAAGCGCGCTCACGCCAACAATGGACTTCAAAAATCAGACCACCCGCTAAAACAACCCAGACCGCATACGTAATGATGGTCCAGTAATCGTGCGGCCAATCAAACTCTCCGCTTTGAACGTGGCTGTACGAGAGGCGCGCGAAATACAAGCAAGCTAAAGCGGCCACTACTCCCCACAATCGAGTGCCGCACATGAGGTGGGCAGACTTCTTCCGCACTGAAGGGACGACTACCTCGCTCTCCACCGTGATTCCCTCTTTTCGAGAAATGCCCGGATGCCTTCAACAGCATCTTCGGTCTTCATCAATTCTTCAAGATAAACCTTTTCGGCCCGGGCAAGGCCCTTATCGAAATGCATGGAGTCCCAGGCGTAAATGGCTTTCTTGGTTACGGAGAGCGCGACCGGACTGAGGCACTTCAGATGCTCGAGCGTTTCGCCAACAAGTGCGGGTACTTCGTCAGCGATGGCGGACTTATTCGCAAGGCCTATCGCCACGGCTTCGTCGCCGGAGATCGTACGTCCGGTGAGGATGAGCTCTGTGGCTTTTTTCTGACCGATGAGCGCGGCCAACGCGGTGCATGCAACCGGCGGGTAACATCCAAGCTTGATCTCAGGAAAGCCCCAGCTGGCGTCGCGAGAGGTGAATACGATGTCGCAGACGACCGCCAACTCGGCGCCTCCACCAAGACACGCGCCGTGAACGGCTGCGATCGTCACTTTCCTGGTGGCGACTAATGCTTTGATGACGCCGTGAAATTTCTCGAGCATCGTATTGACTTTTTCAGGGGTGTGGGCGGCAACGTCGACTCCAGCAGAGAATGCTTTGCCTTTCGCGCCGAAAACGATGGTAGAA
>Ga0310810_10002540_pt1 | contig 19645 bp, 12 predicted proteins | sample NCmetagenome_FD_207641 | JGI IMG/M metagenome (GOLD analysis project Ga0310810, IMG submission 207641) | Soil microbial communities from experimental microcosm in Duke University, North Carolina, United States - NC | ecosystem: Engineered > Artificial ecosystem > Soil microcosm > Unclassified ...
CCCTGCTGCTGCTGGCCCGCGACTCCGAGAAAGGGATCGTGGGCAGCCTTACCCTGGTCCTGTTCCGGATCCCCACGGGTGTGCGGGCGTGGATCGAGGACGTGGTGGTGGACGAGGAGTCGCGCGGGCGGGGCGTGGCCGAGATCCTGTGCCGGGACGCCTTGAACCGGGCCTGCGCCGTCGGCGCCCGCACCGTCGACCTGACCTCCCGCCCGTCCCGGGAGCAGGCCAACCGCCTCTACATGCGCCTCGGGTTCGTGCCGCGGGACACCAACGTCTACCGCTGGTCCGGCTGACCGACGGGGTATCGCAAGTGAGCAGAATTGTACCGTCACGGTACATTTCTGCTCACTTGCTGCCGCCAACGGCTCCCGCCGTACCATGAGAAGGTGACCCTCACCGGCGTGGGGCCGGCGGCGCTGGTGGTCGGCCTGGCGGCGGCCGCAGGGGCCACGGCGGCCGGGGCGGCGGGGAGGTCCCGACTGGCCGCGTGGGCGACCGCGGGCGCCTTCGGCGGCCTGTCGGTCGCCCTGGTGGCCCTGGTCGCCGCCCTGGTCGGCAACGACGGCTCGCTCACCTACGTCGCCGACCACACCAGCCGGGCGACGTCGGGGCCGTACCGGGTGGCCGGGCTGTGGGGCGGGATGGCGGGCTCCCTGCTGTTGTGGGCGTGGCTGGCCTCGGTGTGGGCGGTTGCCACCGGGGCCGCCGTGCGCCGGCGGGCGGCGGAGCTGGCGGGCGTGACCCAGGCCGTCCTCGCCGCCAACGTGGCCGTGCTGTGTGCCCTCCTGGTCTCGGCCACCCACCCCTTCGCCCGCCTGGCCGTGCCGGCGATCGACGGCGGGGGGCTGAACCCGGTCCTGCTCCACCCGGCGATGCTGTACCACCCGCCCCTGCTGTACGCCGGGGCCGTCGGACTGGCGGCCCCGTTCGCCCTCGCCGTGGCCGGCCTCTCGTGCGCCAGCCAGGACCGGTGGTTGCCGCTCGCCGCCCGCTTTGCCGGGGTGAGCCTGGTCCTGCTCAGCGCCGGGCTGCTGGCCGGGGCCCACTGGGCCTACGTCGAGCTGGGCTGGGGCGGCTACTGGTCCTGGGACCCGGTGGAGAACGGCGGGTTGCTCCCCTGGCTGGCCGCGGTGGCGTTCCTCCACGCCGCGGTGTCAGCCCGCCGGGGCCGGGGCTCCGCCCGGGCCGCAGGTGCGCTCGCCGGGCTGGCCTTCGCCCTCGGGCTGCTCGGGGCCTTCCTGACCCGGTCGGGGGCCACGGGTTCCGTCCACGCCTTCGCCGAGGCCCGCACCGTCGGGCAGATCCTGGCTGGGACCCTGGCCGTCACCCTCCTGGGCATGACCGTGCTGGTGGTCCGGGCGCCGCGGGTGGCGCGACCCCCGGCCGTGGCCCCGCTGACCAAGGCCGGGGCCCTCGTCGCCAACAACGTGCTGCTCGTCGGGACGGCGGTGGCCGTCGGGTTCGGGACGCTCTACCCGGTGGTCGTCCGGTGGGTGACGGGCGACCGGGTGGTCGTCACCGGGCGCTACTTCGCGGTGGTGGCCGCGCCGCTGGCCGTCGTCCTCCTTGCCCTCCTCGGCGCCGGTCCCCGGATGCGATGGGGCACCGTCACGCGATGGCGGCAGCTGCCCGGACGCCTCTCGCCGGGTGCCGCGGGCGTGCTCGCCGCCGGCGTCGCCGCCGTCGCCCTGCCCGAGCCCCGCCCGCTCGCCGTCCTGCTGATCGGCCTGGCCGGTGCGTCGGCCGCCCTCACGGTCGCGGGATGGCGACAGGCCGGCGGCGCGCCCTGGCGGGTGGCGCACCTGGGCGTGGCCGTCGTACTGGCCGGTGTGGCCGGGACGACCACCGGCGCCCACGTGACCGCCTCGCTGGCGCCCGGCCAGGAGCTGTCGGTGCGGGGCCGGACCGTGCGCCTCGAGGAGATCGTCCCCGTCGCCGCGCCCGACCGTGGCCGGGCCGCGGAGGCCCGGATCGTGCTCCGCCCCGGTGTGGTGCTGCGGCCGCAGGCCGTGCTGTCGGCCACCGGCCAGCGGGTCTCCGTCGCCGCCCTCCACTCCACGCCGCGGGCCGACGTCCAGGTCGCCCTGCGGGCTGTCAGCGCGGGCGGGCAGGTGGCCGTGGTCGACGTGAACGTCCTGCCGCTGGTCCAGCTCGTGTGGTGGGGCGGCCTGCTCGTCGTGGCCGGCCTGGGCCTCGGGCTGCGTCAGTCCGGCAGGCGGGCGGCGAAGGAGTCCCCGCCGGCCGACGACGAGCCCTCGGCCTACCCGCTCCCCACCACGCGCAGGAAGGTCACCCTCAGCACCCGGGGGCCCACGACCCAGTAGGACTCACTGCTCGCCCCGTTTCTTGCGGAGCAGGCGGTCGATGGTGGGCGGGGGCGACGAGGGAGGCGGTGGCGGCGGCGCCGACTTGGGGGGGCGGGGCGGGGGCCGGGCCCGCTGGTGGCCGGGCCGGGCCGGGACGCGGGAGCGGACCGCCTCGAGCAGCCGCCGGCCGCCACCGCGCACGGCGGCGGCCCCCGAGCCGTGGAGGGCGACCCGGCTGAGGGCCACCGCTACCGGCCACAGGAGGGCGGCGGCCACCAGCAACCAGCCGGCCAACCGGACGTGGCCGTGGCCGGCCCGCAGCTCGGCCACGTCGAAGGCGTGGGCCGGGTCGATGGCGCCTCGGCCACCCGACAACGCGGACACGTTGGCCAGCGCGCCGGGGTCGGGCGGGCGGATGGCGTACTCGGCGGAGTACGACTGAACGGCGACGGTGCTGGCCGACAGGAGCGTCCCGCCGGCCCCCTGGACCAGGACCCCCACGCCATAGGATCCCGCGGCGGTGGCGCTGGCCTCACCCACGAACGTGGTCGCCGACGTCCGCTCGAGGGCCAGCTCCTGGCTCCCCCCGTCCGGGGTCGCGACCCGGGCCAGCGCAGTGGAACCGTCCGGCCAGTCGGCGGTGGACTCCGCCGTCACTCGCAGCCGGCCGTCGGCCAGCTCGGCCCGCACGCCCGCGCCCGACGCGCCGGCGGGCGGGAAAGTGTCCTTCACCACGGCCGACCAGAACCGGGTGTACCCGTCCCAGCTCGCCCACTGCTGGGACCAGCGGGCCGAGGCGTCGCTCGTCCACGACGTCGCCCGCCCCAGCCCGATCTGCCACGAGGCGAGGAGGGGGTCGTCGTCGTCGCCGATCTTGAGCGCGGTCTGGGCGGACGCCTTGGTGGTGGTCCCCAGCCAACCCAGCAGCGGTGGCGTGGCCACCAGGTCCCGGACCGGCTGGGCCTGCGACACCACCGTCGGGTAGCGGACCTCCTCGTTGACGATCCGCCGGGAGGCGAGCAGGGCCTCCTGCATCATGATCTGGGGCACCTCGGACAGGTCGCGCTCGTTGTAGAACCGGCCGCGGCCCGCCTCGGCCACCTTCGACAGCGTGTCGGTCGCGCCCGTCTCCCCGGTGGCGACCACCGACACGGTGATGCCCGAGGCGGCCAGGTCGGCGGCCTGGGCGACGAGGGTGTCGAGGCCGGCCTGGCTGGTGAACCCGTCGGTGAACAGGATGATGTGCTTGAGCCGGGCGTTGGCCGCCTTGAGGGCGCTGCCGGCCTGTTGGAGCGGCTGGGTCAGGTCGGTGCCGCCCGCAGGCTGGAGCCCGCGCAGCCCCTTGGTCACCACGTCGTCGGGCGGCAGGGCCTGGAGCGGCACGATCCAGCGCTCCTCGGTGTTGAACGCCAGCACCCCCACCTGGTCCTGGGCGTTCAGGGCGGCGATCGTGCGGGCCGCCGCGGCCCGGGAGATGTCGGTCTTGTTGACCCCGCCGTCAGCCCGGTTCCCGCCGCCGACCAGCCCGTTGGGGCCGACGGTCCCCGAGCAGTGGCAGGCGCCCATGGAGCCGCTGCTGTCGATGGCCAGCACCTCGGCCACCGACGCTTGGCGCTTGGGGTCTTTCACGTCGCTGGTGACCGGGAGCAGCTTCTCCAGGTCGCTGCCCAGGTAGCCGCCGAGGGCGTAGGAGCGGTCACCGCCGACGGTGACCAGGCCGCGGCCGAGGTCCCGGGTGGCGGCGGCCAGGGCCTGGACCTGCTCGGCGGCCAGGGCCCGGGCGTCCACGTCGACCAGCACCGTCGAGGAGTAGGTGGCCAGCTGGTCGATGCCGGGCAGCTCGGCCGGGGCGACCACGTCGACCGGCACCCCACCGGCCCGAAGGGCGGCCGCCAACGTCGCCCCCTCGCCCGGCATGCCCTCCACCAGCAGCACCCGGGCCGGGCCCTCGATCTGGACGGCCGCGAAGCCGGTGTCGTTCTCCTTCACGGCGTCGGCCGCACTGTCGATCTGCAGGCGGTAGCTGGCCAGGGCGCCGGTTGCGCCGGCCGTCTGGGCCAGCTCGACGACGCTCTGGCCCGCCGGCAGTTCGACCGCCCGTTCCTCGACCGTCTGGCCGTCGCGCTGCCACGTGAGGCGGACGGTCTGGGCCTGGCTGGCGTCGACGGTGGCCCGGACGGTGAACGACTCGCCCTGGCGGACCAGTCCGGGCGTGTCGATCCTGGTGACCGCCACGTCGGGGCCGCCGGCCACGTCGACCGGGTGGACGTCGACCTGGATGCCCTCCTCCCGTAGGCGGCGGGCCTCGGTGGCCGCGTCGCCCTGGGTCACCCGCCCGTCGGACACCACCACGATGCGGCGGCGGGCGTCGGTGGGCAGGACGGCGCCGGCCAACCGCAGGGCGCCGGCCAGGTCCGTCCGTGAGGTGTCGACCTTGGTAGCGGGCTGGAGCAGGCGGGCCCGCTCCTGCACGGTGAGCTCCAGTCGCGCGTCGCCGCCGAAGAAGGCCACGCCGGCCAGGGCCCCGTCGGGCTGGGCGGCCAGGGCCTGGCGCACCCAGTCGGTGGCCGCCGCCTTGCCCGCCGCCCCCATCGAGTCCGAGCCGTCGACGAGGAACATCACCGCCACCCGCGAGCCGGTGCGGGGCAGGGCCAGGCCGGCGAGGGCGGCCGCCAGCAGGGCGGCGACCACCACGCGAGCGCCCACGGCCACCCGCCACTGGCCGGCCGACACCCCGCGGCGCCGCCTCGACACCCACGTCTCGGCGGCGAGGACGGCGAGCAGGGCGAGGACGACCCAGCGCAGCTGGGGGCGCTCGCCCCGCGCCCGGCGCTCGCCCGGCAGCGGGGCGCGGACGGGGACTGGCAGGGTGTCGGCGGGGGCGAGGGACGACTCGGCGGGATCGGGGTTGACGGCCAGGGTCAGGTCGGGCCGACCGTCCTGGTGGACGGTCCAGAACCCGGCCCTGTCGGCCAGGGGCGCGGCGGCGCCGGCAGGGAGCGAGAGGTGGACGCCGCCGGGCGCGTCCACGGTCAGCGGCGCGCCGGTGGCCACCGGGAGGGGCTGGCCGACGCGGACGTCGCCCGGCGGAAGGCTCGCGCCGGCCAGCTCGGTGACCATCCGGTCGCCCAGCAGGGGGAAGGCCACCTGCACCGGCAGGTTGCTCTGGGCCAGGGCGAACCCGAGGTAGGCGAACGGGCGGCCGGCCCGACTGCCACGGAGCAGCAGCGGCGTACCCTCGGCGCCGACCAGGACCTCGTCGCCCGGTGCGTCCAGGCGCTGGGCCGTCGCGACCCCGACCTCGGAGAGGTCGAGGCCCGAGAGCAGGGCGTCCTCGGCCCGGACCAGGGTGACGGCCGGGCGGTCGACGTCGCCGGTCACCCGCACGCCGGGAGCGCCCCCGGGCGGGGCGATGGCCAGGTAGGGCGCGCCGGGGTCGGCGGGCACGGCCACGCCGTCGTAGACGGCCAGGTCGAAGCCGGGGGCCGGGCGCGACGCCGGGCTGCGCTCGACCTCCAGCGACGGGAGGGCGGCCAGCAGCCGGTCCAGGTACACGTCGTCGGGGCCGGCGAGGAGGACTTTCAGGGTGCGCCGCCGGCCGGCGACGGCAGAGGCGTGGTTGTCGGCGGCCAGCAGGTCTTCGCCTTCGAGGAACGCCTCCACCCGGTCGCCACCGGGCAGGTCGACGGCCCGCTCGACGGTGGCGCCGGCCGGCAGGTCGACCCGTTCCCGGTGGACGGTGCGGCCGTCCACGTCGAGGCGCAGATCCTGGGTGGCCGCCGGCCCGCCGGTGTTCCGCAGGGTGACCCGGGCGTGCAGCCCGCTGCCCTGGGGCTCGACGGTGAGGCGGGTGATGGCCCGGTTGGTGGCCCGGCTGCCGATGCGCTCGTAGTCGGTGCCCGCCGGCAGCAGCGTCTGCTGGACGTCGGTGAGGCCGCCGTCGGACAGCAGGACGAAGCCAACCGGGGCGCCCGGGGTCTCCAGGCTCTCGGCCAGGGTGAAGGCGGTGGCGAAGTCGGCCGCCCCGGCGGTGGTCCGGATCCCGCCGAGGGCGTCGTCGAACGCCCCCCGGTCCGGGCTGGCGGACAGGACGACGCGGGGTTGGGCGTCGGCGACGACGATGCTGGCCAGCCCGTCGCCGGGGACCTGGGCGCGGAGGCTACGGGCTCGGGCCTTGGCCGCCTCCAGCCGGTCCGGCCGGCCGTCGACCGCGGCCATGGAGCCGGAGGCGTCGACGATGAAGACGGTGTGCCGGGCCAGGTGGGCGGACGTCGTTCGCACCGGCTGGGCCACGGCGACGGCCAGCAGGGCGACGGCCAGCAGCTGCAGGAACAGCAGCACGCTCGGCCGCAGCTTCTGCCAGGGCGCAGCCACGGAGACCGGCTTGGCCACCTCGCGCCACAGAAACGTCGAGCTGACCTCCACCGCCGGCCGGCGGGGCCGCAGGACGTGCAGGGCCAGCACGGGCAGGGCCAGCAGGCCCAGCCACAGCCCGGCAGGGTTGGCGAACCTCATCGCCCGCGCCCGCCCCCCGAGGGGGGTGTCACCGCACTACACCGGCGGTGCGCCAGGCGCCCAGGAGGGCGGCTTCGAGGTCGTCGGTGGTGAGGAGGCGGACGTAGCCGGCGCCCACCTGGCGGCAGCGGGCGGCCACCCTGTCCAACCACGCCGCCACCACCTGCCGGTACTGGGCGACGGTGTCCGGGGCCAGGCTCACCGCCACCCGCCCGCCGCTCTCCCGGTCGACCAGCTCCAGGTCCCCCGCCAACGACGGCCGGAGCTCTTCGGGGTCGAGGACGTGGACGACCACCACGTCGCCGCCCCGTGACGGCAGCCGGCCCAGGGCCAGTTCCCACTCCGGGGTGAGCAGGTCCGACACCACCACGGTCAGGCCGGCCGGGCCCGGGCGGGCCAGCAGGGCCGAGACCGCGGCGGCGAAGGGGGTGTCGCCGGCGGCCTCCAGCCGCTCCAGGTGGGCGAAAAGGGCGGGAACCGCGCCCCGGCCGGCGAAGCGGGGGCCGGCACGGTCGAGGGGGAACGTGTGCACGCTCACCGGGTCGCGCCGGGTGAGGGCGACGAAGCCCAGGGCGGCGGCCACCCGGGCCGCGGCCGCCAGCTTGCCGCCGCTGCCCATGGAGGCCGACGTGTCGACCAGGAGCCGCAGCTGCAGATCCTCCTCGGCCTCGAACAGCTTCACGTTCAGCACCCCGAGGCGGGCGTAGAGGAAGTAGTCGATGCGGCGGAAGTCGTCGCCCGGGTGGTACTGGCGGTAGTCGGCGAAGTCGACGGACTGCCCATGCCGGACCGACCGGTGCTCGCCGGCGAAGTGGCCGGCCAACCGGCGGCGGGTACCCAGCTGCAGCGCCTCCAGGCGGGCGAGGAACGCCGGGTCGAGCAGGGCCACCGGGTCAGGGCGCCCCGCGCAGCCCCGTCGGCGGATCGGGGACGGCAGCCAGGATGTCGTCGACCACCGCGTCGGCCGACACGCCGTCGGCCACCGCCTCGTACCCGAGCACGAGCCGGTGCCGGAGGGCGGCGTGGGCCACCGCCCGCACGTCGACGGCCGCCGCGTTGGGCCGGCCGTCGAGGAGGGCGGTGGCCTTGGCCGCCAGGATCAGGGCCTGGGCGCCGCGGGGCGACGCCCCGAAGCGGACGTACCGCCGGACGGCCTCGGGCGCCTCCGGCTGGTCGGGGTGGCTGGCCACGACCAGGTCGACGGCGTGCTGGACGACCGTCGACGCGGCCGGGACCTGGCGGGTCAGGTCGACCATGGCCGACAGGATCAGGTCGTCGGCCACGGGCTCCACGTCGACCCGGTGGTCCCCGGTCGTGCGCTCGACGACCGCGGCCAGGTCGGCGGCCGGCGGGAACGGGACGAGGACCTTGAGCAGGAACCGGTCCAGCTGGGCCTCGGGCAGGGGGTAGGTGCCCTCCATCTCGATCGGGTTCTGGGTGGCCATGACCAGGAACGGCCGGGGGAGTGGCCGGGTCTCGCCGGCGACCGTGATCGACCGCTCCTGCATGGCCTCCAGCAGGGCGGACTGGGTCTTGGGCGTGGCCCGGTTGACCTCGTCGGCCAGGACCAGGCTGGCGAAGACGGGCCCGGGGCGGAACCGGAAGTGGCGGTGCCCGCCCTCGTCCTCCTCGAGCACCTGCGTGCCCAGGATGTCGGCGGGCATGAGGTCGGGGGTGAACTGGATGCGGCTGAAGGCCAGGTCGACGGCGCCGGCCAGGGTCTTCAGGAGCTGGGTCTTGCCCAGGCCGGGCACGCCCTCGAGCAGGACGTGGCCCTCGCACAGTAGGCACAGGACCACCTGGCGGACCAGCTCGTTCTGGCCCACGATCACCCGGGCGATCTGGGCCTCGATGGCCTCGGCCCGCTCGACGTACTCCTCGGGTGTGATGGTGGTCAGCATCACTGGCCGTCGGCCAGGGACGAGAAGTAGGACTGGACCAGGGCCCGCTGCGAGGGTGGGATGTTGAGCTGGTTCAGGGCCCGGGTGGCCTCGGCGGCATAGCGGGGGAGGACGTCGGCCAGCGGCACCTGGGCGCTGTTGCGCTGCGTCGGCCCATCCGCCTTGCCGGCGGCCTGGCTCGGCCCCTGACCCTGGGGGCCGGCGGCGTTGAGCTGCTGGCCGTCGGATCCCACGGGTGGCGGCTCGAAGACGGTGGCCGTCTGCAGCCCGACCGACGGGTTGTTGCCGGTGCCGTTCGGCGTCCCCGCCCCGCCGGTCCCGGAACCCTGCGACGCGTTCGTCCCACCTACCTGGCCCGACGGCGACCCCGCGCCCTGCCCCTGCTGCCCCGACCCCTGGCCTTGGCCCTGGCCGTTGGACCCCTGGCCCTGGGATCCCTGGCCCTGCGACCCCTGGCCGTTGGACCCCTGGCCCTGCGACCCCTGGCCCTGCGACCCCTGGCCGTTCGAACCCTGGCCCTGGGCGGGCCCGGCGGCGGCGAGGCCGTCCTGGGCCGCGGCCACCGCGGCCAGGCCGGCCAGGGCCGCTTCCTGATCGCCGACGTCCCCTGCCGCCGCCGCCTGGGCCGCGGCGGCGGCGGCGAGAGCGGACGCGGCCCCTGCGGTGTCGCCGCCCCGCAGGTCGGCCGCGGCCGCGGCGAGGGCGGCGGACGCTTGCGGGTCCCCCGCGGTCTGGGTGGCGGCGAGGGCGGCCAGCCGGTCGGCGAGGGCGGCCCGGGCCTCGGCGCTGAGCCCGGCGACCGCGGCGGCTTCGGCCCGCAGCTGCGCGGGGGCGTCCCCCTGGCCCGACCCGGGGAGGGGGGCGGCAGCCAGGCTCCGGTCGAGCCCCCGCACCGCCGCCTTCTCGGCCAGCAGGCCCGAGGTCAGGCGCGACGACAGGTCGCGGGCGGCGGCGTCGAGCGCTTGGCGCCCGGCGGCGAGGTCGGGCGCCTGGGCCACCTGGCGGGCCAGTTCCTCCAGCTGGCGGGCCACCAGCTCCTGGGCGGTCGCCGGGCCGGCGCTGCCGCGCACGTCGGCCGCCGCCTCCCGCAGTTTGGCCGCCTCGCCGGCCAGCACTCGTCGCTCGGCCTCCCGCCGCCGCCGCACCCCGTCCTGGGCGTTCGACGTGAGGGCCAGGGCGACCGCGGCCGTGGCCAGCACGGCGACCACGAGCCACCGACCGCGGGACAGCCGGACGGGGACGGCGTCGGCCGGGCGGTGGCCGGCGCCCAGATCGCGGGCCCGGGCCCGCACCCGCTCGGCGAACGGTCCATCGGCCGATCGGGCGTCGAGCTCCAAGGCGGTGAAGAAGGCGTCACCGGTGCCCAACCCGCGGTCGGCGGCCCGGGCGGCGACGGCCTCCGGCACCCGCAGGAGCACCGTCGCCACCAGGAGGCCGGCGGCCGAGACGGCACCGACCGCCAGCGCGCCCGGCTCCGGCCACGCCCACGGTCGCGCCCGCCCCACCAGGACGAGGGCGAGAGCCACCGCGGCCACGACGGGCCCAACGAGCTCCGCGGTGGCCACCGCCCAGGCCAGGCGCAGCCGCCGGCGGACGCCCGCCAGCAACTCCTTCACCGCTCCTCCCGCGGGGCGGGGAGGCTGATCCGGCGCACGGCCAGCGTGAACGCGGCGGTGGCGAGCACGAGCCAGGCGCCCAGCGAGACGAGCCAGAACGGCACGCCGGCCAGCCGTGTGCGCTGGTCGCGGGACACGGGCCCGACGCGTACCTGTCCCTGGAACGGGCCACCGACGATCACGTTCGGCGGCGGCGGGGGCGCGGGCACCGGAAAGCCGGGAGCGGAGGGCCCGTCGACCGCGACGATCCCGGGGCGGACGATGACGCCGCGGGAGCTGAACCCGCCTCCGCCGTCCAGCACCTGGCTGAGGCGATCGTTCTCGCTGAGGCGCAGGAGGGTGGCCATCGGCTCGAAGGGCGACTCGAAGCTGAGGGTGCGGGACCGGCCCTGGACCACGTCCGCGGTGGCGGCGAAGGGGTTGAGCACGAGGATCCACGGCCGGGGGCGGGGCGCGCCGGACGCCCGGGGGATCTGCTGGGCGCCGAACACGGCGAGCGTGCCAAGGACCAGAGCCAGGGTCAACCCATAGGCCAGCACCGTCGCCCCCTGGGTCCTGCGCATCACCGCCGAACAGACCAGGGCCAGGCAGGCCAGGAGCACGGCAGTGGCCAGGACCATGACCAGGCCGCCGGCCATCTCCGGCACGGACACCCCGCCGACCAGGAACGGGATCGTCACCAGCGGCAGGCTGGCCACCAACAGGAGGGCCACGAACGCCAGGGAGGCGAGCAGCTTGCCGGCCACGATCGAGCGCGGGCGCAGGAGGGTGATCTGCAGCGAGACCAGGGTCTGGCGCTCCCGCTCACCCGAGATGGCCGCCGCGGTCAGGCCGGGAACGATGAAGCAGACCAGCAGGAGCATGAAGAACAGCAGCCACTGGAAGATGGCCCGCCCGGCGCTGGTGGCGTTGAGCACGCTCCCGCCGCCGAACACGTCGTCCCGGGCCGCGGCCACGTAGACCCAGCGCAGGATGAGGGCCAGCACGCTGAGGTAGAGGGTGACCACCAGCCAGATGTGCCGGCCTCGCATCCGCTGCTTCAGCTCCCGGGCCAGCACCGGGTTCAACGGCGGCAGGGTGGCGGCCACCCTCACTGGACCGTGCCCTCGGTGACTTCCATGAACAGCTCCTCCAAGCCGGTGCCCTCCTGGCGGAACTCGACCACGGGGAGGCCCTCCTCGACGACGAGGCGGTGCAGCAGCGCCTGCTGCTCGCCGTCGCCGCTCACCCGGAAACGCCGGACCTCCCCGCCCGCCAGGCGCACGACGACAGCGTGCCCACCCCGCAGCCGGTCGCCGATGTGCTGGGGGTCGCCCGACGCCAGCAGCCGGCCCGCCTCCATGATGGCGACGTGGGTGCACATCTCCTGCATCTCGGTGAGGATGTGGGAGCTGATCACCACCGTCTTGCCCATGGCCCGTAGCTCGGCGAGGAGGCTGCGCAGCTCCACCCGGGCCCGAGGGTCGAGGCCGCTGGCCGGCTCGTCGAGCACCAGCACGTCGGGGTCGTGGACCAGGGCGCGGGCCAGGGCCAGGCGCTGCTTCATGCCCCGGGAGAGCGACTCGACCATGGCGTCGCGCTTGACCTCCAAGCCCACGAGCTCGAGCAGCCCGTCGATCAGGCCCGGCCACGTCGACCTCGGGAGGTGGTGGGCGGCAGCGAAGAACTCCAGGTACTCGTCGACCCGCAGGTTGTCGTAGACCCCAAGGACGTCGGGCATGTAGCCGAGGTGGCGCCGGACCCCCCGGGGGTCGGTGACGGGATCGCACCCCGCGACCTCGGCCGTCCCCGATGTCGGCGACAGGATGGACGCCACCATGGCGAAGGTCGTGCTCTTGCCCGCCCCGTTGGGCCCGATGAGCCCGAAGATGCTGCCCTCCGGGACCTCCAGGTCGAGGTCGCGCACCGCGGCCAGGTTCCCGTATCGCTTGGTCAGGCCGACGGTGCGAATGGCCGCGGTCACGTCGCCCTCCCGAGGCTTACCTGCGCGCCTCCCTGGAGGGAGACCGGGCCCGGGAAGCGGGCGTACACCACGCCGTTGTGGACGGCGCCGGCGGGGACCACGACGGCGCTCGCTCCGGCGCCGGGGCGGGGCACTGTGGTCGGGGGGACGGCACAGGGTGCGTTGGGGCCGCAGGCCACGACGACGCCCGGGCCGATCTGCTGGCCGCCGCACCCGCCGTCCCCGCAGCTCCCCGACTGCCACGCGCCGTCCACCCAGAGGTCCCCCGGCAGGAACGGGCCGCGCAGCACGAGGTCGGCCGGGCCCATCCCGTCGGGCAGCACGAAGCGGACCACGGACGACATCGTGCTGCCCTTGGCGCCGAAGCGGGCGTTGAAGGGATCCCGGACCACGTCCTGGCGGATGGCGAGATCAGGGTCCCCGCCGGGCGCGAGGCGGACGGGCGCCCGCCCGATGACGACGGTCCGGCCCTCGGGGCGAACCGCCCGGCCGTCGGCGGTGATGGTCGGGCTGAACTGGCGCGTCCAGCCCGCGGCGACCACCCCGCTCGTGCGGAAACCCTGCGCGCCTGCCGCGGCCTGCCAGAGCGACGGATCCCAGCTGTCCCCGCCGCTCGTGTCGGACGGGTTCCCCCACAGGTTGAACTCGGGCTCCGGGTTGAAGCCGTTCACGCCGCGGGTCAGGGTCCAGTCCCGCTGCTGCCCGGGCGCCAACGTACCCACCAGCACGCCGTCCGAGCCGAGGAGCATCGCCACCCGCTCGAGCTTCATGCCCGTCCTGTTGCGCACCGTCCCGGTCACCCGGCCGGCGCCGTCCGTCGAGGCCGACACCGCCAGGCCGCCGGGCTGCGGCGCCGGCCCGGTCGCCCCCACCGTGGCGAACTGGCCGGCGTCGAGGGCGATGCGGACCTCGGGCCCGTCGGCGCCGATCGCCACGCTGGTGGCCCCAGGGGACGGCGACCCCTGCCCCGGGCCGGCAAGGGGCGACCAGCCGGTCGGGAACCCGATCCGCGCCGTCTGCCCGCCGCTCGAGAACACGCCGAGGTAGCTCGTCGCCGTGGTCCCGGCCGACCCGTCGACAAGCACCGTGCCGTGGACGAGGCGGGTGGCGTGCCGCAGGTGCCGGCCCGCCACGTAGCTCCCGGTGGAGAACAGGACGGCGACGAGTGGAACCGCCACCCAGGCCAGCTCGGGGCGGCCGCGCCGCCGCACGGCGAGGAACAGGAGCGGGCCGACGACCACCACATAGGTGACGAGGAAGGCGGCCAGCCATGCCACCTTCGGAGACCGGAGACCGGCCTCGGACGCCAGCGAGCTCGCCATCTGGCCGCTGGCGCTCACGCTGCTCGCACTGAAGGTGGATCCGTTCGGCTCCACCAGGTTCGCCCACCGCCCGGCGCCCATGGCCCCCTCGGTGGCGACCACCTCGCCGAGCCCGGCCGCCGCCCGCCCCGCCGGACCGGGCTGCCACTCCTCAGGGAGCCCCGGGACGGGGCGGCCCCGCTCGACGTCGACGAGCAGGCGCCCGCCGCCTTGCACCCACGTCAAGACACCGCCGCGCACGTCGGCCGGCAGCTCGCCGAGCTCCTGGGGGTCCATGGCCAGGGTGGAGAGCGGGCCCAGGCTGCCCGGTGCCCCGGCCAACTCGGCCGGGCCGATGGCGACGAAGCGCGCCGTCCCCGCGTCGACGGCCAGGGCCGCGGTACCCGGAACCGGCCGCCCTCGCAGGACACCGGGGAGCACGCCGACCAGCTCCTGGTCCCCGTTCGCCTTCAGCTGGCCGTCAGCGCTAGCGACGACTCGATCCCCCTGTCGCAACCGCACCGCCACCGGCGGCGCCTGCTCGAAGGCGGTCCCGGCCACGACCACGAACCGCTTCTGGCTCCCGCCGGGCACCTCGACCGGCATGGCGACGGGCACGCCGCTCCCGCCGCTCCCGATGGTCACTTCGAGGCTGCCCCGCAGCAGGCGGTCGGCGGAGACGGTGACGGCGACGGGCACGGGCTGGCCGGGGGCGTAGGAGCCGGCGTAGCCGGGCTCGACCTGGACCGTGGTGTCGGCTCGCGCCGCGGTCGGCAGCAGCATGGGCCCGACGACCGCCGCCGCCACGCTGAGACCGAGGGCCCTCCAGGTTCCGCCACGCACCCGTCGCACGATCACCTCGTCGTTCGCCAGCCTCGGTCAGTATCACAGACGATCCCGGCGACCGCCCAGTTCCCGATACCGAGTATTCAGCTCGCAGCGCGTCTCGACCGTCGGCGCGGCGCGGCACCAACGCCTACCGGCGCTAGCGCGGAACGGCGACTGGTTCGCTCCGAGCGAATCGCCTTGGCGTCGATGGCCCGGGCGACGGGTAGCTCCAGTCGGTGTTCCGCAAGGACAGACGTGAAGAGGGGAAGACTAGTCACTTGATGCACCCATTCGGCTCAATGAACTGTCTCACTCCTCACTACAATTGTGGGTATGGAGGGGGTAAACATCTCGGCAATCGCTAAGAAGTTAGCCATGAAACGCTTACGAGCTTCTCATGGAAATGCGCTCGCCGAACGGTCTGGAGTGCCCGCAATAGCCGCAGACCGGCAAGTGGCTTACCAAGGCGGGCAACGTCTCCTACCGCCGCCTGTGGAGGTTCGCTGAGTGCATAAAGCACTTTCGGTGCGCACGATCTTTCATCGCTCGCACGTCCGCCTGTCGCGCTTATGGCGCTGTCCTGATTAGCGCGAGTAAGAATGGCAATGCCGCCTTTGTCGGCGGCAGTCCCGTAAGCACGAGGTCGTGGACCACTACAAGCACGAGTACGTCCGGGGCACGGTGACCACGAACCACGCCGAGGGCTACCTCTCCCAGCTAAAGCGCAGTCTGGACGATACCCATCACCGGGTGAGCGTTGAGCACTTCCCCGCTATTTCGATGAGCTCGACATCCGATACACGACGCCGAAATCTGACAGGTGCAGGGCGCATGTACCGGATCGTCGGCCTAACGGCCGGACGCCGACTCACTCCTCGGCGGCCTCGTTGGCCACGGTCTGATATCCACTATCCCGATTACGGCGGTGTTGTGTCTGAACGTCACTCTTTCACCTCCGGGGCCATTGGCTTCCAAGAGCGGGACGGTCCCAATATCCCGTGTCGACACGGGGGGTGGAGGTCCGGACGTCTCAAGCCCTTGGAGCCACACAATCATGGCTCGCTCATCGTCGGATGACGGGTGAAAGCCGCTTACCCAGGCCTCGTACGCGTCCTTGGACACCACCTGCCACCGCACAAACGGAAGAGCCTACAGTCCGAGGCGATCGATGTGCTCGGCTAGCTGGTCGCGAACTGACCCGAGATTCTGGAGAGATCCATCGATTACGGACTGCTCAAACCGAGCCAGCCTCTCAAGGATCTCCAGGTCCTCATCGACCCGCCCCTGTCCGACCGCTGCGCTCGCCGTTCCCATCGTTCCTCCCGTTTCGCCGCTCTCGTCTCCCGGCCCACCGATCAGGACCCGCCGCAGCGGCTCCTCGAAGCCTCGGCCGCCGGTTGAAAAACGCTGCTGTTCCTGCTCCGGGGTGAGTTCGCCCCGGCCCTCCCCATCAGCCACCACCGGTACTTCCCCCTTTCAACCCTGTCGAACAAGCGTTTGCCCCCTTGGGTTGCTGTATACCGACGGGGTGAGACACTAACGACCGATTCCGGGCCGTGTTCGGGGCCCCGCCGGGGTTCTCAACAGGGCTTTCATAGCCTGTGACCTGCGGTAATGCTGAATCCACAAGGTTCTCCCCAGGTGAAGCCACCACGGTAGGCCGGGTACCCACAGGGCGGGTTTCTTTGGTGGGTGCGGCAAGTGACTAGTCCCCGACGAGGCGGACCACGAGCCGCCACGTCACCCGCGAACGGGACTCCCCGGGCTTCGTTCCTCCTATTCCTATTCCTGTTACTTCGTAGTATATCAGATCAGATGGTGCGCCGGACGGCCGCCGGCGAGGAGCGGGACCGGGGGCCCGTCGCCGGCCAGGGCGGTGGCGGCCAGGACCATGGCCGCCGCGCTGTAGGTGGTGCGCTCGCCGGCTGGGAACAGGTCGCCCTGGGGGTGGACCATCCCCGTGAACCAGCTGGCGCCGTCGGGTGCCCGCAGGTGGTCGGCCCAGTCGAGCAGGCGGGCGGCGGTGGCCGGGTCGCCCGCCACCAGGTGGGCCAAGGCGCACTCGGCCGTTTCCGCCGCGGTCACCCAGTCCTTGTCGGCCACGCAACGCACGCCCCGGCCGCCGAGGACGAAGCGGTCGTAGCCGGCGGCCAGCCGGGCGAGGGCGTCGTCGCCGGTCACCACCCCGGCGAGGACCGGGTAGTACCAGTCCATGGCCCACCGGTCCTTGGGCAGGAAGGCCGACGGCTCCTCGGCGATGACCCGGCCCAACCGGTCGGCGGCCGCATCCCAGGCCGGGTGCGAGCGCCCCAGGGCGGTGGCAGCGGCGATGGCGCAGCGGAGGCTGGCATAGGTGCTCGACGAGGCGGTGAGGAGGGCGAAGGACCACGGGGTGCCGTCGGCGTGGCGGGCCCAGATGACCTCGCCCCGTGGCGTCTGGAGGTCGAGAACGAAGCCCATCGCCGCGTCGACCACGGGCCACAGGGCGTGCAGGAACGCGGCGTCACCGGTCGATAGGAAGTGGTGCCACACGCCGGTGGCCACATAGGCGGTGACGTTGGCGTCCAGGGTGGTCTCGGTCACCTGCCCGGCCCGGTAGTACTGGTGCCAGGCCCCGTCGGCCCGCTGGGTGGCGGCCAGCCACCGGTAGGCGGCCTCGGCCTCCGCGGGGCGGCCGCCGGCGTCGAGGGCCATGGCCGCCTCGACGTGGTTCCACGGGTCGGCGTGGCCGCCCGGGAACCAGGGGATCATCCCGTCGGGCTGCTGGACGGCGGCGATCCAGTCGACGGCGGCGGCCACGTCGTCGGGCGTCACGGTTTCCCGGCGTAGAGGACCAGGCTCTTGCCCAGGACGGGGTTGAACAGGCGGTCGAGCGTCCGGGTGAGCAGTGGCCGGGCGGTGATGTCCCAGACCAGGAACCGGTGGTAGGCCTGCACGGCTCGGGAGTCGTCGCGGTCCAGCCCGACCGCGCACTTCAGCCACCAATACGGGCTGTGCAGGGCGTGGGCGTGGTGGCTGCCGGTGACCGTCAGCCCGGCCGCCGCCGCCCGGGCGGCCAGCTGGCGGCGGCGGTAGATGCGGACATGGCCGTCCGGCACGTGCGGGGCGTGGTACTCGTCGGCCAGGGCCCAGCACACCCGCTCGGGGAACCAGCGGGGGACGGTCACGGCGAGCGTGCCGCCGGGGCGCAGCACGCGGGCCAGCTCGGCCAGCGCGGCGGCATCGGCGGGGACGTGCTCCAGCACCTCGGCGGCGATCACTCGATCGAAGGCGGCCTCGGCGAAGGGCAGGGCCAGGGCGTCCCCGTTGACCGCCGTGCCCAGGGCCTGAGCGGGGGCTTCGCCGGCCAGGCGCATGGCCCCGAGCATGGCCGCGGCATCCTTGGTGTCGCCGGCGTTGCGGTCGAGGGCGACGACGTGGGCGCCGCGCCGGTGGGCCTCGAAGGCGTGCCGGCCCCCGCCGCAGCCCAGGTCGAGGACCCGATCGCCGACCCGCAGCCCGAGCCGGTCGAAATCGACCGTCAGCAATATTTGCCGGGGCGGCTTCGCCGCCTCCCGGGCGGGGCCCCAACCCCGCCCTCCTCCGAAGCGGCGGGGGCCCCCTCCCCGCCGCCGGCCGTGGGTTTGCTTGGGCGGCTTCGCCGCCTCCCGGGCGGGGCCCCAACCCCGCCCTCCTCCGAAGCGGCGGGGGCCCCTTCCCCGCCGCCGGCCGTGGGCCTGCCGGGGCGGCTTCGCCGCCTCCCGGGCGGGGCCCCAACCCCGCCCTCCTCCGAAGCGGCGGCCGTGGGCGGGCGGGCCACGACCTGGCGGTAGACGTCGACGGTGGCCTCGGCGGTGGCCCGCCAGGTGAAGCGGTCGAGGACCCGGCGGCGGCCGGCCGCGCCCATGCGGGCCCGGGCGGGGGCGTCGTCGAGGAGACGGACCAGGGCGGCGGCCAGCGCGCCGGGGTCGTTCGGCGGCACCAGCAGGGCGCACGCACCCTCGGCGCCCACCACCTCGGGGAGCGCCCCGCCGGTGGTGGTGACGAGCGGCAACCCGCAGGCCATGGCCTCCACCGCCGGGAGCGAGAACCCCTCGTACAACGACGGGACCACCGCCACCTCGGCCTCGGCGTACAGCTCGATCATGCGCAGGTTGTCGACCACCCCGGCGATGGTCACTGCCCCCTCCAGGCCAAGCCGCTCGATCGTGGCCGGCACCAGGCTGCCGTCTCGGGGCTGGCCGACGATGACCAGCTCGGCGTCCCGCTCGGTGCGCACCTTGGCCAGCGCCTCCAGCAGGGGGACCAGGCCCTTCAGGGGGACGTCGGCGCTGGCCGTGGTCATCAGCCGCCCCGGCACCCGGGCCACGTCGGGCAAGGGCCGGAACAGGGCGGTATCGACCCCCACCGGCACCACCGACAATCGGTCAGGCCGGACCCCCATCTGCGCGGCGATGTCACGGGCCGACGACTCCGACACGGTGAGGACCCGGGGCAGGCGCTGCGCCACCCGCTTCTGCATGCGGACGAAGCCGTACCACCGCCGCACGCTGGCCCGCCGCCGCCAGTCGGCGGCCGACGCCAGCTCGAGGTCCCGGTCGACGGTGATGGGGTGGTGGATGGTCCCGACCACGGGCAGGCCGTCCCGGGCGATGCCGAGCATGCCGTAGCCCAGGCACTGGTTGTCGTGGACCACGTCGAAGTCGTTCCTGCGGCCGCGCAGGGCCCGCCGGGCCCGGAGGCTGAAGGTCAGCGGCTCGGGGAAGCCCGCCGCGCACATGGTGGCGAACTCGGCCACGTCGACCAGGTCCCGGAACTCGGCCAGCGCCGGGGTGCGGAACGGGTCGGACGGGCGGTACAGGTCCAGGCTCTCGACTTGGACGACCGGGACGCCCGGTGCGAGCCGAGGGTACGGCGGCCCGCTGAACACCTCGACGTGGTGGCCGAGCGCCACCAGCTCACGGGTGAGGTAGTGGGCGTAGACGCCCTGCCCTCCCGAGTGCGGGTTGCCGCGGTAGGTCAGAAAGGCGATACGGAGCGGCTCGGGCACGGACCAGGAGCCTGGCCGCGCCCGAGCCGGGAATCAAACGCTGCTAGTTCGACGTCGACTGTGCCGGAATCGCGGTCGACTGGTTGCTCCCGTTCGAGGTGATCTCGACCTTGCGGGGCTTGGCCGCCTCGGCCACCGGGATGCGCAGGGTGAGCACGCCGTTCTCGCAGTTGGCCTCGATGT
>Ga0310810_10002541_pt1 | contig 19643 bp, 10 predicted proteins | sample NCmetagenome_FD_207641 | JGI IMG/M metagenome (GOLD analysis project Ga0310810, IMG submission 207641) | Soil microbial communities from experimental microcosm in Duke University, North Carolina, United States - NC | ecosystem: Engineered > Artificial ecosystem > Soil microcosm > Unclassified ...
GGCGACTTCCTCGCCGTCAACGACGTGAGCTTCGCCGTCCGCGAGGGCGAGATCTTCGGCTTTCTCGGCGCCAACGGCGCCGGCAAGTCCACGACGATCCGCATGCTCTGCGGCCTGCTGCGCCCGACGAGCGGCACGGCGACGGTCGGCGGCGTGGACGTGTCGAAGGATCCCGAGGCGGTGAAGCTCCGGATTGGCTACATGTCGCAGCGCTTCTCGCTCTACGAGGCGCTGACGGTCGATCAGAACATCCGCTTCTTCGGGGGCGTGTACGGCCTCGAGGGCGCGCGCTACGCCGAACGCCGTGCGTTCGCGCTCGAGATGGCGGGCCTCAACGGCCGCGAGAACGCCCTCACGCGCGACCTTGCCGGCGGCTGGCGCCAGAGGCTCGCGCTCGGCTGCGCCATCCTGCACGAGCCGCCCATCGTGTTCCTGGACGAGCCCACCGGCGGTGTCGATCCGATCTCGCGGCGTCAGTTCTGGCGGCTCATCGATCACCTCTCGCAGCAGGGCACGACCGTCCTCGTGACGACGCACTATCTGGACGAGGCCGAGCATTGCCACCGTATCGCCATGATGAACGCGGGCAAGCTCGCGGCCCTCGGCACGACCACCGAGATCAAGCAGGTTTTCAAGGGCCGGTCCATCGTGGAGGTTCAGGCCGGCAACGCCGTCCAGGCGATGCGCGCGCTGGACTCGATGGCGGGGGTGGAGAAGACCAGCCTGTTCGGCACGGCCGTGCACGCGGTGGTGCGCGATCCCGCGCTCACGCCCGCTGCTCTCGTCGAGCGCCTCAGGACGAGTGGTGTGGTTACCACGCGCGCCGAGCAGGTGGAGCCATCGCTCGAAGACGTGTTCCTCGACGTGGTGGAGAAGGCCAGCGCATGAAGAAGGCATTCGCCGTCGGCCTCAAGGAGTTCCGGCAGATCCGGCGCGATCGCCGGACGCTGATGATCCTGCTGTTCATCCCGATCTTCTTCCTGCTGCTGTACGGCTACGCGCTCAACTTCGACATCAAGCACGTTCGTCTCGCGGTAGAGGACCGCGACTACACGCTCGAGAGCCGGCGGCTCATCTCGGCCTTCGTGAACTCCACCTACTTCGACCAGGTGGCGTCGGTGACGACGGATCGCGAGGTGAGCGACCTGATGGACCGCGACCAGATCCGTGCCGCGCTGGTGATTCCCCATGGGTTCGGCCGGGACTTGCAGCGCAGCCGGCCGACGTCGGTGGAAGTAGTCATCAACGGGGACAACTCGAGCACCGCCGCCACGGTGATGGCCTATGCGCAGTCGATCATCGCGAGCGAATCGGCCACCTATGAGCTGAAAACGCGGATGCGGATGCCTGGCGGCGGCGTGGTGGTGCTCCTCGAGCCTCGTGTCTGGTACAACCCCGAGCTCAAGAGCACCCTGTTCCTCGTCCCGGGCCTGCTCGCCTACATCGCGATGATCACCGCCGTGGTCTCGACGGCGCTGTCGGTGGTTCGAGAGAAAGAACGCGGCACGGTCGAGCAGGTCCGCATGGCCCCCATCGGCACGCTGCCCTTCATCGTCGGCAAGAGCCTGCCGTATTTCGTGATCTCCTACATCGCGGCAATCGGTGTGATCCTCGCGTCGATGTTCCTCTTCGGGCTGCCGATCCGCGGCTCGGTCCCCCTGCTGCTGTTCTCGCTCGGCCTGTTCCTCGCCGGCGCCCTGGGGATGGGGCTCTTCATCTCGGCCATCGCCGAAAGCCAGCAGGTGGCCTTCCAGATCGCGATGCTTTCATCGTTCCTGCCGACCATCATGCTGTCGGGGTTCATCTACCCGATTGCGAGCATGCCGATCGCGCTGCAGCTGGTGACGACGATCGTGCCCGCGCGGTACTTCCTGGTGGCGCTCCGCGGCGTGCTGCTGAAAGGCTCTGGGATCGAAATCATCTACCCGCAGCTCATCGCATTGGCGGTTTTCGCGGTCCTGGTGATGACGATGGCGGCGCGGCGGCTCCGGAAGGACTGGGCCTGATGCGCCGCCTCTGGTACGTCATGTGGAAGGAGCTGCTGGAGCTGCGGCAGGACCCGCGGCTGTTCGGCATCATCTTCATCGCGCCGGTCATCCAGCTCACGATGCTCGGCTACGCCGCGACGACCGACGTGAAAAACGTGCCGATCGTCGTCGTGGACCAGGACGGGACGCCGGCGAGCCGTCAGCTCGTGTCGCGCTTCGACGCGTCGCCCTACTTCACCGTCGTTGCCACGCTGCCGAGCATCCGCGATGTGGACCCATGGCTCGAGCGCGGCAAGGCGTGGATGGCTCTGGCCATTCCAGCCGACTACCACACTGGCATCGACGCCGGACGCCCGGTGACCGTGCAGGTGATCGCCGACGGCACCGACTCGAACTCCGCGGGAGTGGCCATGGGGTATGCAGCGAACCTCGTCGGCGCCTTCAATCAGGACCTGGCCCGCGAGAGGCTGGTCGCGGCGGGCCGGGACGTGCCGCCGGCGGCCATCGAGGCGCGCATCCGCGTCTGGTTCAACCCGCAGCTCGAGAGCCGACTCTTCATGATCCCCGGCATCGTCGCGCTGCTGCTGCTGGTGATCACGACGAACCTGTCGTCGATGGCCGTCGTTCGCGAGAAAGAACTGGGCACGCTCGAGCAGCTCAACGTCACGCCTGTCACCCGGTGGCAGCTCATCGTCGGCAAGTTGCTGCCATACGGCGCCATCGGCATCATCGACGTCATCCTGGTGACCACGGTCGCCGTCACATGGTTCAGGATCCCGCTGCTCGGCAGCCCGCTGCTGCTGTTTGCGACGAGCTGCATCTACCTGCTGACGACGCTCGGGCTGGGCCTCTTCATCTCGACGATCTCGAACACGCAGCAGCAGGCGACGATGACGGCGACGTTCTTCGTGATGACGCCGATGATGTACCTGTCGGGCTTCATCTTCCCGATCGAGAACATGCCGGCGGTCATCCAGCCGTTCACGTACCTGATTCCGCTGCGCTACTTCATCATCATCGTGCGCGGGATCTTCCTGAAGGGCGTCGGCTGGCACGTGCTGTGGCCGCAGGTGATGGCGCTGCTCGCGTGGGGGATCGTCATCGTCGCGCTTGCGGTTGCGCGATCGCGGAAGACGCTCAACTAGGGGCTCGCGCCCTTCGGGCGCGAGGAGGGACTCGGCCTTCGGCCTCGCGAGGAGTCGCTTCGCTCATGAGGAATTTACGGGCGCAGATGAGCTGGTTCGCGTCCGTCGCATGCTACGGTGGTTCGCATGCGATCGCGCATCGCATGGGCCAGCGCGTTCTTCGCGCTGCTGATCATCGTCAATACGTTTCCGCTGATACTCCAGCCCGGCAGCTCGATCGGGCAACACGGCGACGCGTATTTTTCGGTCTGGCGCCTGGCGTGGATTGCGCATCAGGTTTCCGCGGACCCGTGGCATCTGTTCGACGGAAACATTTTCTTTCCCCATCGCGATACGCTGGCGTACTCGGACGCGATGCTGCTGCCGGCCATTGTGCTGGCACCGCTCAACTGGATCGGCATCAGCCCGCTCGTCATCTACAACGTCGCGCTGCTCCTCGCCTACGTTGCCAGTGGGCTCGCCGCGTTCCTGCTGGTTCGTGAGCTGACGGGCTCCACGCCGGCCGGGCTTCTCGGCGGCGTCATCTTCGCGTTCTCGGCGCACCGACTCGAGCACTTCGACCATCTCGAGCTGCAGTTCGCGTTCTGGATCCCGCTCGCCGTCTTGTACTGGCATCGCGCGGTGACGCGTGACGGCGGCTACCTGATCGTCGGACTGCTGGCAGCCGGCCAAGTGCTGAGCTCGATCTACCACGGCGTCTTCTTCGCCGCATGGCTGGCCGTCGCAACGACGTTGTGGTTCATCAGGTCGCCGCGCAACGCTGCACGCGCCGCCGTCCTGATCCTGTGGCTGCCGATGGCCACGCTGGCGGCGTACTCGTTGCCCTATATGAAGAGCCGCGCCGAGGTCGGCGATCGGTCCATGAAGGACGTCGTCGGCTACAGCGCGAGCCCGCAGGATTTCCTGAGCGCGCCTGCGAGCAGCCTGCTGTACGGCAGTACTGAGTCGCTCGGCGCCAACGAGCGCCACTTGTTTCCCGGCATCGTCGCGACAGTGCTGCTCATCGTCGGGCTCTGGCCGCCGCTCGATCGGGTACGGGCTGTCCACGCCGGTGCGCTGGCGTTCGCCGTGCTGCTCACGCTGGGCGTGAACGGTCCAATCTATGCGGTGTTGTACGACTGGGTGCTTCCGTTCCGCGGCCTGCGGGTGCCGGCTCGCGCCGACATCCTCGTCCTGCTGGGCACCGCCGTGCTCGCGGGCTTCGGCCTGACGCGAGTGGTCCAGTCGATGACCCGCCGGCGCATGGCCGTGATGGCGGCGGCTGTCGTCACCGTGGCCTCGGTCGAGTGCCTCGCGCGCCCGACGCTGATTCCGGCGAGCCGGGATGCGTCGGTCTGGTACGCCTGGCTCCGCACGGAGCCAGACGCGGTGATCTTCGAGTGGCCCGTGACGGTGCCGTGGCGTCTATTCGACATGATGGATGTCAGGTACATGTATCGCTCGACGCTCCACTGGCGGCCGATGCTGAACGGCTACAGCGGACACTACCCCGATTCGTATGTGAGCCTGCTCTACGAGATGCGGTCCTTCCCCTACACGCCCGCGCTCGCCGAGCTGCAGCGCCGCGGCGCCACCGTCCTGATCCTCCACGACGTGGAGGGGTCGCGGCCTTCTTACATGGAAGCGGTCGAGCGCCTCGTCCGCGACCCGCGCATCAAGGTGATCGCCGAGGACATGGACGCCGGCCGCCGTGTCGTCTTCCTTCGTCTGCTTCCCATGACCTCGGCGCGAACGCGGTGAGCGCGTCCGCGCCCTGTCAATACGGACCGCGCCACGTATAGAAAAGTGCGGCCATCAGTCCCTGAAGCAGCGCAAAGGTCAGGACGACGAGCGTTGTGTTTCGGCGCGACAGCGAGCCCATCCAGATGAAGAGGGGGAACAGCGTTGCCGTCAGGCGGCCCGTCGACATGAAGCCGCCGACCACAAGCGGTGGCAACAGGTTCGAGAGGATAAAGATCGCGTACGCCCAGCGCAGGCGCATCCCGATCGGAATCGACGCAGCCAGAGCCAGCAGCGCGGGCACCGCGTTCATCACGTTCATCACGTCGAACGGGTGCGCGTTGAGCAGGGGCTCGAGGCCCTGGAACGTCCGGCCCCAGGCTTCGTGTTGCTCGGACCATTGGAACGGGTTGCCGGTGAACTGCCAGAGAAACAGGCAGTAGATCGCGGCGCCCGCGACAGGGGCGAGGATTGCGGCGAGCCCGCCGACCCGCACGCGCCGCTCTTCGCCCTGAGGTCCTTTCGGGCGCGGGCTGAACGCGAGCGCTGCGACCGTCAGCGAAAGCAGGACGCCGTTGGGCCGCGTCAACCCGGCAAGCGCGCCCCAGAGGCAGGCATGAACCCAACGCTCGCGCTTGAAGCCCAGCACCGCGCCAATAACGGCGAGCAGGAACAGCGACTCGGTGTAGACAGCGCCGTGGAACACGGAAAAGGGGTAGCTTGCCAGCAGCGTCACTCCCGCAGCCGCTGCGGGCGCGTCGCCCAGGTCGTCGCGCGCGAGCTGATAGAGCAGCAGCAACGCCCAGAGAAACGCCACGTGCGAGATCGCCAGGCCGCCATACAGGTACGCGACGCCGCTACTCCCGAACAGCCGGCCCATCACGCGCATCGCCATCGGGAACGCCGGGAAAAACGCGACGTTCTGCTGGCGGCCGACGTCTCGCGGCGTCCACATGTAGCCGATGCGCGCGACGCTCAAGTACCAGCCCGCGTCCCAGCGCAGCGGCAGGTTGACCAGATCGCTGTCGGAGACGCGCAGCGGCGGCGCGTCCGGCCGGATGCCGATGGTGAAGAGTGCCAGCACGCCCACCACGAGCACGCCGGCACGGGAGATCAGGAAGGGCGCCCACGACGCGCGCCAGCACTCGAGGCTGGTGAGCCGTGTCATCCAGTCGGAAATACGGGAAGCCAGGTTGGGCCGTGGCATCAACGCGTGCCGCGCCGCCGTCACAACCGCACCCAGCAGCAGCGGCAGCCACGGCGACATCACGGATACACGCACGAAGCCGGCAGACACGCGGAACCCGCCGCCGACAGCAACGGCGAGCGCAACGAACGTCAGAGCGAGCGCGGCGATGTCCGCCGCCAGCGCAGCCATCGGTGCAACTCTAGTGCAAGTGTGCGCCCCAGCCTTGTCACGGTTCTGCCGCGGTTTTGTCACGGGCCCCGAGTCTGATCGAACAAGGTGCTGCCCGAATTCCTCCTCGCCGCGTACGTTCTGGCGCCGCTGCAGGGGCAGGCGGCGGCGCCAGCCCAGCCGGCGCCGGCTCCAGCGCCGTGCGCGGTTGCCGGAACCATCACGTCGGGGAACATCCCGCTTCCCGGTGTGGCCATCACGATTCGCTCCGGCGATCGCGTTGTCGCCGCGTCATCGTCAGGACCCGATGGCACGTACCGAGTGCGGCTGCCGTCGCCGGACGGGCCGTACGAATTGCGCGCCGAGTTGACAGCCTTCGCGCCCGCCTCGGCTGCGGTCGCGTTGAACGCAGCAGACTGCCAGGCACGGCTCGACGTTCAATTGACGCTGGCGTCGCGCGCCGCGGCTGCAGCCGCACGCGCATCCGGTCAGCCTGGGACGTCGTCGACCGCCGGCAAGTCGTCAATGTCGACGACGCCGGGCGCCGCCGGAGCGGCTGGGCGATCGGCCAACGGGTCAACTGGTAGAAATCGTCCCGGCGGCCGGCCGTTCCAGGCGCTCGGCCTGCAGGCCGACAGCGCGGGCCTGGGCGCCGCTGACGAGAACGCCGCGGCCGCCGGCCGCGAGGAATCGTCGTTGCCGGCTGGCTTCTCCACGGACATGGCCGGCGAGTCGGTCGTCAGCGTTGGCGCGACCGGCCAGTTGAACTCGCCGCTGCTCGCCGAACGCTTCGCGGGCCGCGAACCCGGCGACCTCTCCGGCGGTGAGTCGTTTCGTGCGGATGCGGGGGCGAATGGCCAGGGCGGCCGCGGCGGTTTCGGGGGCGGCGGGTTCGGCGGCTTCGGGCAGGGCGGGTTCGGCCAGGGTGGCGGCCCGGGCGGGTTCGCGTTCGGCGGCCGCATGCGGAACGAGCAAATCCGCGGGCTCCTGTCGATGACCTTCGCGGGTTCGCCGTTCGACTCGGCGCCTTACTCGCTGACGGGCCAGCCGACCGACAAGCCCGAGTACTTCCAGCAGCGGTACACGTTCACACTCGGCGGCCCACTGAAGATTCCCGGCGTCTCGAAAGGCGAGTCGAAGACCAGCTTCGTCCTCAACTACAACGGCAACCACTCCGATTCGCCGCTCGACGTCTTCTCCACGGTGCCCACCCTTGCCGCGCGCGCGGGCGACTTCTCGTCGCTCGGCACGCCGATCGTCGATCCGGTGACCGGGCAGCCCTTTCCAGGCAATCAGATCCCCGCCTCGCGCATCGATCCCTCCGCGGCATCGCTGCTCGCGTTCATCCCCGCGCCGAACCAGCCGGGCGCGCGCCAGAACTACCGCTTCACATCCGCGAGCGCCGTCAACAGCGACGATGTGAACCTGCGCCTCACGCACGCGTTCGGCCAGAACAACCAGCAGCAGCGGCAGGGGCGGCAGGCCGGTGGACGCGGCGCCGGTGGACGCGGCGGTGGAGGCCGGGGTGGCCGCGGCGGCACGAACCTGAGCGTCGGGGTCCACTACCGGCACGCCGACTCCGATCAGACGACGGCCTTTTCAACGCTCGCCGGGACATCAGCCGCGTCCTCGTGGGACGTGCCGGTGGGCCTCACGTTCGCGCACGACAACTTCTTCCACACGATTCGCCTGCAGTTCAATCGCAGCCGCAGCGACATCCGCAATCTCTACGCTGGCGTCACCAACGTCACCGGCGATGCGGGCATCGGGGGCGTGTCGGCCGACCCGTTCGACTGGGGCGTGCCGTCGCTGTCCTTCACCACGATCAGCAGTCTCCGGGACATCACGCCGTCGAATCGTCTCGATCGCACGATCGGGGTCAGCTACTCGGTGGTGACGACACGCCATCGCCACACGCTCAGAGGCGGAGGCGATCTCCGATTCCTCGCGACCGACAGCCGGCTCGATCGCAACGCCAACGGCAGCTTCACCTTCACCGGGATCTACACGGGCGCACCCGCCGGCACGGGGCTCGACTTCGCGGACTTCCTCCTGGGGCTTCCGCAGGCCGCAACGCTGCAATTCGGACCGGCCACCGAGCGTTACCGCGAGCGCACCATGGACTTGTACTTCCAGGATGACTGGCGGCTGAAGAACAACCTCACGTTCAACCTCGGCGTCCGGTACGAGTACTACGCGCCCTACACGGAGCTGTCGAACCGCCTCGTCACTCTCGACGTCAACCAGGATTTCACGCAGGCGGTGCCGGTCGAATCAGGCGACACGGGGCCGTTCACCGGCGAGTTCCCCGCGTCCCTCGTGATGCCCGACCGCAACAACGTCGCGCCGCGTCTCGGCCTGGCGTGGAAGCCCACCGAGAAGTGGACCCTTCGCGCCGGCTACGGCGTGAACTTCATCGTGGGCGCGTACCTGCCGATCGCGCAGCAGCTCGCCTCGCAGCCGCCGTTTGCGACGGCGTCCACGGTGTTTGGCACGCCCGCGGACGCCATTCGCCTGGCGACCGTCTTCACCGAGGCGCCACCGCTCGAGACGCAGAACACCTACGGAATCGATCCGGCGTTCCGCCTCGGCTACGTGCACATCTGGAACGTCGACGTGCAGCGCGACGTGTCGCGGACGCTGGTCGTCGGCGCGTCGTACACGGGCACGCGCGGCGGCGATCTCGACGTCCAGCGCGCGCCGAATCGCGGCCCCGAGGGTCCGACGATTCCCGATGTACCGCCGTTCATCTGGGAGGCCTCGCCCGGCTATTCGCAGATGAACTCGCTCAGCCTCCGGTTCCGCAAGCGGCAGACGCACGGCGTTGCGTTCGGTGCGACCTACACGCTCTCGAAGTCGATGGACGATGCCTCGACGATCGGGGGAGGCGTGGTGGTCGTCGCGCAGAACGACAAGGACCTGGCCGCGGAATGGGGTCTCTCCAGCTTCGATCAGCGGCACCGCTTCAACGCCGACGCCAGCTACGAGCTGCCGTTCGGCCCCGACCGCCGCTGGCTGAAGACCGGCGTGTGGTCGGCGATCGCCCGTGGGTGGATGTGGTCTGCCAACGTGCAGCTGGCGTCGGGCACGCCGTTCACCGCGCGCATCATCGGTGATGTCACCGATGTCTCGCAGGGCACCAACGGATCGCTGCGGGCCGACTACAACGGCGCGCCGATCACGCTCGACGACAAGACCGTGCTCGCGTACTTCAACACCGCAGCCTTCAGCGTGCCGCCGGCCGGCCAGTTCGGCAACGCCGCTCGCAACACGATTCCAGGGCCCGGCACGACGAACGTGAACATGGCGCTCACGCGGAACGTCACGTTCGCCGGCACGCGCGGCCTGTCCATTCGCGTTCAGGCGAACAACATCTTCAACATCGTGCAGTTCCTGGCGATCGACTCCGTGGTCAACTCGCCCACCTTCGGCCACGTCATCGCCGCGCGCCAGATGCGATCGGTGCAGATCGTCGCGCGGGTGAGGTTCTGATGGGGATGGGTGACGCCGAGGGGACTGTCCCCCGCAAGAATCACGGGCGACTGTCCCAGGTTCTCGCGGCCGTCGCTGTTCTGCTCACTGCGAGCCTGGCCGCCAGTCAGCAGCCACGAGCGCAAGCGCCGGTCTTCCGAGGCGGCACCGAGCTGGTGCTTGTGAACGTCGTCGCGCGCGACAAGTCCGGTGCCTTCGTCCGCGGCCTCACGAAGAACGATTTCGTGGTGCTCGAGGACGGCAAGCCTCAGTCTATCGAGCGCGCCGAGTTCGAGCAGCTGGATCGCCCTCCCGCCGAGCAGAGCGACGCGGTCCCCGTCGAGCGGAGCGAGCGCGCCCCGGCGAGCGTAGCGAGTCCCCTCAGCGCCGAAGGCGCGCCCTCCGCCGTGCGCAGCGAGGGGCCCTTCCACGATCGGCGGCTGGTCGTTCTCTTCTTCGATCTCTCTTCCATGCAGCCGGAAGAAGTGACGCGCACGGTCTCAGCCGCACGGACCTACGTCTCGCAACTCACGGCGTCGGATCTCGTCTCCGTCGTGTCGCTCTCGGCGACCTGGCGAGTCCTCCAGGATTTCACCGCCGATCGGGAATCGCTCGATCGCGTGATCGGCCGGCTCGATCCGAATGGCGGCCTTGGCTTCGAAGAAGGCTCGACCGGCGACGCCGACGGCACCGCCGACAACGGCGCCGCGTTCACGCCAGACGAGACGGAAGTGAACATCTTCAACATCGACCGGCGGCTCGAAGCGCTGCGCGCGCTGGCCGACGCGCTGGGCGGCATCGACGAGCGCAAGTCGGTCGTGTACTTCAGCAGCGGCATGAGCCAGACGGGCCTGGAGAACCGGGTCCAGATCCGCGCCGTCATCGACCACGCGGTGCGCGCCAACGTGGCCATCTACGCCGCCGATGCACGCGGGCTGCAGGCGATGGTGCCGGGCGGGGAGGCCCAGATGGCCAGCGTCCGCGGCAACCAGGCGTTCACCGGCCAGTCGATGTCGAACCAGTACGACCGCATGGCCGGCTCGCAGGACACCTTGACGACGCTCTCGGAAGATACCGGCGGACGCGCATTCCTCGACAGCAACGATCTGGGCCGAGTGTTCAAGCGCATCGTCGAGGACACGTCGGTCTACTACGTGCTCGGCTACAACAGCACGAACACGATGAAGGACGGGAAGTACCGGCACATCACGGTGCAGGTCACACGCCCGGGCGTGTCGCTGGAGTATCGCGCCGGCTACTACGCGCCGCGCGACTTTGCGCACTCGAAGCGCGAGGACCGCGAGCAGCAGTTGATGGATGCCCTGCAGGCCGACCTGTCCCCGACCGACCTGCACGTCTACGTCGCGGCGGCGTATCTCCGCAAAGCCGACACGCGCTTCTACGTACCCGTCTCTGTCGTGGTGCCCGGATCTGACGTCCCGTTCTCACGCGCCGCCACCGAGGATCGCGCCACGCTCGACGTGCTCGGCGTCGTCCTCGACGAAGCGCGCCGGCCGGTGGGGCGAATCCGCGACACGGTGAAGCTGCGACTCGAGGGCACGTCGGAAGTGCGCCGCAAGACGATTCAATACCAGACCGCATTCGAGCTGCCGCCGGGCACGTACCGCCTGAGAGTCGCCGTCCGCGAAAACGAAGGCGGAGCGATCGGGACGTTCGAGTCGCTGCTGACGGTCCCAGACGTGCGACGCGACACGCTCAAGATGAGCGCGGTGATCGTGGGGACCCAGGTGCAGCCCGACACGCGTCGCGACAGCCCGCTCGTGCAGGACGGCATGCTGCTCGTCCCGAACGCCACGCACGTGGTGTCGCGGACGCAGCATCTGTACTTCCACTACGAGGTCTACGATCCCGCGCAGCAGGCGGCTGCCACGGGCGGTTCCGGCATCCGCCTGCTCACGAGCCTCGTGTTCTTCCGCAACGGCGTGCGCGTCTACGAGACGCCGCTCGACGAATCCGCCGCGCTGACCGATCCCGCACGGCGTGCCGCCGTGTTCCGCTTCGACGTACCCGCGTCCGCGCTGCAGCCGGGCCGCTACACCTGCCAGGTCAACGTCGTCGACGATGTGGCGGGGACGTTCGCGTTTCCACGCCTGACGCTCTTCGTGGCGCCGTAGTAGCGGGCAGCGGCGTACCCGGGGACTGTCCCCCGTACATTACAAGGGGGACAGTCCCCGTACAGTACAGGTACCCCGTGGTACCCTGCCGGGAGCGCCAATGGTCCGCGATCTGTTCCAGCAGAGTGTCCGATCGCTTCGCAACGCCCGCGGCGTGACCGCGACGTCCATCTGCCTGCTCGCGACCACCATCGGCGCCATCACGGCCATCTACGCGATTGTCCACGCGGTAGTGCTGCGGCCCTTCGGCTTCGCCGAGCAGGATCGCCTTGCGGTGATCTGGATGCGCGACGATCGCCGGGCGCTGCCTGTGATCGAGGTCGCGTATGGCGAGATGGACGACTGGCGCATGCGGTCGCGGAACTTCGAGCGCCTGGCGGTTGTCGGCTCGGTGAACTGGCCGCTCACTTTCGTCGATCGCGCGGGCACGCAGGCGGTCCAGATGTCGGCGGTCTCGGCGTCGTTCTTCCAGGTTGTCGGGACCGCGCCGCTGCTCGGCCGTGGGCTAGTCCCGTCCGACGAAGTCGGAGCGACTCCCGGCGCCATGGTCGTCAGCCACGGACTGTGGGTCCGCCGGTTTGCCGCCGATCGCTCAGTCGTCGGACGCGCAGTCCCGGTGCGCTTCGATCCCGACGCGCCAACCTCGCCGATGGTCATCGTTGGCGTCATGCCGCCCGAGTTCGATTTCCCGCGCGGCGCAGAGGCCTGGCTGCCCGCGGCGCCGCTCATCCGGGGCGGGAGCGCGTCCTTTGGCGGTCCCGACAACGCGCTCCGCTTTCTCAGGGTGTTCTTCGCGGTCGGCAAGGTGCGTCCGGGCATGTCGATCCCTGACGCCGCGCGCGAGCTGCAGCAGGTGATGCGCACCATCGACCAGCGGGATGGCCCCGAGCCTCCGCAGTCGATCGTGGCGACGCCGATTGCCGACTACCTGCTGGGACCCGCGGGACCTGTCCTGCGGACGCTGCTGGCGGGCGCCGCTTTGATGCTGCTCATCGCCTGCGTCACCGTGGCGGGCCTGCACGTGACGCGTGGACTGCGGGAGCGGAAGGCGCTGGCCGTCCGGGCGGCCCTTGGTGCCTCGATCGGCCGGCTGGCCTCCGAGGTCCTGATCGAGAGCGTGATCACGACAGCCATCGCGCTGGCAGGCGCCCTCGTCGTCGCGTATTCCATCGAACGCGGCCTGATCTGGCTTGCCCCGAGCGACGTGCCGCGGCTCGACTCCGTGAGCCTGGCTGACGGCAGCGTCCTGCTGTTCGCCGGGACGATGGCGTTCGTCACGAGTGGGCTCTGTGCACTCTGGCCGGCGCTGGCGGCTCGCCAGGTTGACGTCTCCAGCGCCCTCACGCACGGTCGCGAGTTCACGCATCCGAGTGGCCGGCGCACCGAGCGCGCGCTGGTCGTGACCGAGATTGCGGTGGCGCTGACGCTGCTGGCCGGGACGACGCTCTTTTACCGCACGGTGCGCGGCCTCGATCGCACGACGCTCGGTTTCGATCCCGACGGTCTCATGGCCGTCACCGTCACGCCGCCGACGTCGGACGTCGATCGATGGAATGTGTTCTACGACGCGCTGATGACCCGCGTCGCGGCGTTGCCTCACGCCCTCTCGGCGGGCGCCGTGCTGCGGCGTCCGCTGAGCGGCCCGATCGGCTGGGACAACCAGCCGTTCTTCCCGGGGCAGGTCGTCGAGGACCCGCACACGTGGGGCCTCAATCCGCACCTCAATCTGGAGGTCGTGACGCCGGACTACTTCACGACGATGGGCATCCGGCTGGTGCGGGGCCGCATGTTCTCGTCGCGCGACACCACCCATTCCCCGGGCGTCGTGATCGTCAATGAGAGCGCCGCCCGCCGGCTGTGGCCGGGTCGCGACCCGATCGGTCAGCGCCTGAGCGAGCCCTCGTACCGCACCGTGCCGCCAGTGTCGCCCCCGCCATGGCAGACCGTCGTCGGAGTCGTCGAGGACGTGCGGTATCGCGGCCTCAACGACGTGCGGCTCGACATGTACCTGCCGGCAACGCAGTCGGGCAACAAGGTCGAGTCCCTGATGATCAGGACGGACGGCGCTGCGGCGGGCCTGGTCGACGGCGTGCGTGCCGCGGCGCGCGAGATCGACCCGCAGGCCCAGGTGTCCGACGCGACCATGATGCGAGCGGTCGTGGACGGCGAGAGCGCGCCATGGCGGTTCCTGATGCGCGTGTTCCTGGCGTTTGCCGGACTGGCCGCGACGCTGGCCGCCGTCGGGCTCGCGGCGGTCATCGCGATGGCCGTGGCGCTGCGGCGGCGGGAGCTGGCGATTCGCGCCGCGCTCGGGGCCAGTCGCCGCCGGTTGCGATGGTTGGTGCTGCGCGAGGCGGCCGGCCTCGTGGCAGCAGGCGCGGTGCTTGGGCTGATCGGCGCAGGCGTGATGGGCCGTGCCGTCGCCCATGTGCTCATCGGCGTCGAGGCGCATGACCCATTGGCGATGGCGGCAGCCGTCGCTGGCGTGGCCGTGATTGGCGTCGCTGCCAGCTGGTTGCCTGCGCGTCAGGCCGGCGACGCGAATCCGGTGGATGCAATGCGGGCCGAGTAGTGCCGTCGCCAGAATTCGCGACAGGCTGCTACGCTGTCATCATGCACGCCTCGATGCGGCCCATAATTCTTGCGCTCGTTCTGGCATTCCCGGCGAGTCAGCTGTGTGCGCAGCCGGCGCCCGACGATCCGCTCAAGCTCGTGCAGCAGGGCCGGCGGCTGAACACGGACGGCCGGCAGCTCGAGGCGCTCAAGCTGTACGACGAGGCGCTCAAGGTGAGCCCCGACCTGTTCGAAGCGCACCTTGCAGCCGGCATCGCGCTCGATCTGCTGGGGCGCTATGCCGAAGCGCGAGACCATCTGACGCGCGCGATCAAGCTGGCGCCTCCAGAGGCGAAGGTGAACGCGCTCGACGCGATGGCCGTGTCATTCGCATTCGAAGGCAAGGCCGGCCAGGGCGCGCCGTTCTATCAGCAGGCCTTCGACCTCGAGTCTGCCGAGCGGCCGGCCTCGGCTGCCGAGCAGGCCAACGCGCTCGGCCGGCTGTACCTCGAAACGGGCGACACGAAGAACGCGGCGCGGTGGTACCAGACCGGCTACGAGACGTCGCGCCGGCAGAAGGACGAGCCGGGTAGCCAGCTCGATCTGTGGCGCTTTCGCTGGCTGCACGCGCAGGCACGCATAGCCGTCCGCGAGAAACGCATCACGGACGCGAATGCCAACCGGGCGGCCGCAAAGGCGCTTGTCGCGGCGACCAGGAGCCTGTCGGATCAGGGCCCCGCGCTCGCGTATCTCGACGGCTACCTTGCGCTGTATTCGGGCAAGCCGAAGGCCGCGCTCACCTCGCTCGCTGGCGCCGATCAGCAGGATCCGTTCGTAGTGCTGCTCCAGGCGCGCGCTTCAGAGAGGGCAGGTGACAAGGCGGGCGCCGAGAAGTGCTGGCGCAAGGTGCTCACGTTCAATGGGCACTCGCTGCAGAATGCGTTTGCGCGCCCCGCCGCGCGGAAAGCGCTGGGGGGGTCAGACGCTGTTAAGGATGCGGGAGGTGCTTAACAGCGTCTGCCCCCGTCTACTCCGTGCGCAGCGCCTGCATCGGATCCACCGACGCGGCGCGCGCGGCCGGCAGATACGCGGCCGTGAGACCGGCAATCACCAGCACGACGCAACCCGCGACGAGCACCAGCGGATCGCCGGGACGGACGCCGAACAGCACGCGCTCCAGCAGCCTCGCCGTCAACGACGCGAGCACGGCGCCAAGCGCAAGTCCCGCGACGACGAGCGCCATCGCTTCGCGCATCACGAGGCCGACCACCGCGCGCCGGCCAGCGCCCAGCGCGATCCGCACGCCGATCTCGCGGCGGCGTCGCGCGACGGTGTACGACAGCACGCCGTACAGCCCCACCGCTGTCAGCACCAGCGCAATCACCGCGAAGCTCGCCATCAGCGTCATCAGAAACCGCGGGATCGCGACGGCAACCGCCGCGCGCTCGTCGCCCGTCTTGATGCCGTACATCGGCACCAGCGGATCCAGCTCCGCCAGCCCCGCCCGCGCGGCGGACTCGACCTGCAGCGGCGGCACGTCAGTCCTCAGGACGATCGTGCCGATGCCCCAGGTCATCTGCTTGTAGGGGAAGTAGTAGATGGGGTCCGGGTCCGCGCTTACTGCCAACTGTTTCGCGTCCCCGACGACGCCGACGATCTCGCGCAGCACGTTTTCTTCGTTGCCGTTGGTGGCGCCGGACTCGACGCGCTTCCCGATGACGTCTTCGCCAGGGAAGTACTTCTTCGCGAACGCCTCGTTGACGACGAGCACACGCGGCGCCTCGGTGGTGTCGTGGTCCGCGAAGTCGCGGCCCCTCAGCACGGGAATGCCCATCGTCTTGAAGAAGCCGGGCGTCACGATGGCGATGTCGCAGTGGGGCCGGTCCGGCGGTGCCGCGCGGCGCTCCTCGATGTCGAACGACACCGACATCTCGTCGCCCTGGAGCGGCAGCGGAAAACCGAACGCGGCCGACCGCACGCCGGGCAGGGCGCTCATACGCTCGCGCAGCCGATCGGAGAACGCGATCTGATCAGCGCTTGTCGTCGTGTCCGAAGCACCGATGTCGAACGTCAGCAGGTGGTCGGGCTTGAATCCAGGATCTCGCCGCACGAGGTAGACGAAGCTGGCGATGAGCAGCTCCGCCCCGACGAGTAGCACGAGCCCCAGCGTGACCTGCCCGATCACCAAAGTGCCTCGCAGCCGGCTGTGGCCGCGCGCGACGTTGCGCCCTTCCTGCTTCAGCGCGTCCGACGGCGGCGTGGCGCCCGCCTGGACTGCTGGCGCGAGGCTGAAGAACACGCTCGTCGCGATCGCCACCAGCGCGCAGAAGGCGAGCACGCGGCCGTCGATGGATGTCTGCGCGATTCGTGGGATGCTGTCTCCGACGAGCGGCAGCAGTGCCTGGAGCGCGCCCCACGCAATCGCCACCCCTCCAGCGGCCCCCAGCATCCCCAAGACGAGGCTCTCGATTAGAAGTTGCCACAGCAGCGTCCGGCGCGAGGCCCCCAGCGCAGTCCTGAGCGCGAACTCTCGCGCGCGATCCGTCGCACGCGCCAGCAACAGGTTGGCAACGTTTGCGCAGGCGATGAACAGCACCAGGCCGACCGCGCCGAGCAGCGTCAAGAGCGGCGCCTTGCTGGTGCCCGCCAATCGCTCCAGTTCCGGCTGCACCAGCGTCGTCGGGACGGCCTTGTTGTCGTCCGGATACCGCTTCGCCAAATCGGCGGCGAGCTGGTTCATCTGCGCCTGCGCCTGCTCGGGTGTCACTCCAGGCTTCAGGCGGCCGATGGCGTCGAGCACGCGCGCGCCTCGCTGTTCGGTCAGCGGCTCATACTCGGAGACCGACGCGTCCTGCGAGATCGGTGTCCACAGCTGTACATCAGGCGCGTCAATGGGGAACTGGAATCCCCGCGGCGCGACACCGACAACGGTGAACTGATTGCCGTTGATGCGGACACTCTTGCCGACGATCAGCCGATCCGCGGCGAAGCGGGTCCGCCACAAGCTGTCGGCGAGGACGGCCACGTGCACTCCCGCCTTTTCTTCCTCTTTCACGAAGCCGCGTCCAAGCGCCGGTTGCACACCGAGCGTCGGGAAGAAATCCCAGGACACGATGGCGCCGCCCACCTGCACGGCCGGCTTCGACTCTGTGAGCGTGAATCGCGAGCCGCGGTAGCAGACCAGGCGGTCGAAAACGCGCGTGCCCGAACGGAAGTCGAAGAATGTCGGATAGGACAGGCTGGTCGGGTGCGGGGTGCCGCGGCGATCGATCGACCGGAACGCCATGAGACGATCCGAGCCGGGATACGGCAGCGGCCGCAGGACGACCGTGTCGAGCACGGCGAAGACGGCCGTGCTGGCGCCGATGCCCAGCGCCAGCGTCAGCGCGGCGGCGACCGTGAACCACGGCGTTCGCCGCAGCTGCCGGACCGAGTGCCGGACGTCGCGGGCGATCGCGTCCAGGCCCGGAAGCGCGCGCCGCGCGCGCAGATCCTCTTTCAGGCGAGTCAGCCGGCCGAACTGACGCTGGGCCGCGTAACGCGCCTCTTCTGCAGTCAGCCCGCGCGCAACGAACCGCTCGGTGAGCAGCTCCAGGTGCCCGCGCGCCTCCTCGTCGAACTCGTCGTCTGTGGCGTCGCGACCGACGCTGCCGGCAAGGCGCGACCACCACGTGCGGAGCATGACCTACCTCTGGCTCTCGAGGCGGAGCACGCGGCCGATCACCCCGGCGATGCGCTCCCAGCTTTCGGTTTCACGGGCCAGCTGGCGCCGGCCGGCGCGAGTGATCGAGTAGAACTTCGCCTTGCGGTTGTTCTCGGACGCGCCCCAGGCGGACGCGATCCAGCCCTTCTGCGTCAGACGCAGGAGCGAGGCGTAGACGGTGCCCTCGTTCAGCTGCAGCAGCGCCTCGCTCAACTGCTCGAGGCGGCGCGAGATGCCGTACCCGTGGAGCGGGCCCATCGCGTCCAGGGTTTTCAGGACCATCAGGTCGAGGGTGCCCTGGAGCACTTCGGATTTGTCCTTTGGCATAGCCAAAGGAACAATAGCACAGCTCCTTTGCGATGGCAAAAGGACGGTTGGGGTCAGACGCTGTTAAGACCGCGTGGTTACTTAACAGCGTCTGACCCCCGTACCAGCACCCAGTCGTTGGCGCCGGTTCCGTTGTCGCCGGGCGTGGGCATACGCACACGCCCCGCAGGATTCCAGAGCTGGTCGATGATCTCGCGAGGCCGCTCGTCGCGAGCGGGATTGATCCATCGTTCCCTGGGCGGCGCAGCGACGCCAAGCAAGTTGATTGTCACCTCTCGCTCGCCCTCTCCAAGCGCGGGAATGTAGGCGACGATGAGCCGGGCATCGGCCGTCCTGGCGACGATCGCGCGCGCCGCTGACGGACCGCCGGCGACGCTCACCGCCACGCCCTCGGGATCGGGCACCAGGTCGCTCCAGGCGAGAGCCCTGAAGAACCTGCCCAGCCGGGACATGTCCCGCGAGCCGGCGCTGTCGAGCGCCGTGCGCCAGTCGCCGGTGAATGGAAACAACGTCGGCCCGTCGAAGTGCCACATCGGGTTGTTGCCGAAGAACTGGCCCGTCGCGCCCGAGAGCATCGCGGTCCACGCCTGCCGGCGCACCCGCTCGGGCTTTGCGTCGTGCTCACCCTCGTAGGTCGACTCGATGAGCACGAATGGCCGCGCGGGTTCGCGTTGAAGCGCGGCCAGATGCAGCGGCCGCTGGTCGTCCGCGTAGGTGTAGACGGTGTCCATGCCGAGCCAGGACCGATCGCCGAAGGTCTCGACAGCGGATGTCTGGCCACCGTGCGCCGTGATCACTTGCCCGGCACCGCCCTCGCGCAGGCCCGCCGCAAGTTGATCGCCCAGCCAGCGCAGCGACGGCGGGAAAGCATAGTCGCCGCCCAGCATCCAGACGATGTTCGGCAGGTCTTTGAAGCGGTCCCCGACGAAGCGGCCGTAGGCGTGAAGGGCAGTCTGGCCGGCAGCGCTAATCTCCTTGAAGAACCCCTCGTCGCCGCCATCCCATCCGAGGTACGCGGGACACAACCACACCGCAATCCCGCGCGCGCCCGCCTGCTCGATGACGCGGTGGGCGCGGTCGAAGTACTCCGGATTTGGGCGCGTGAAGTCGCCCGGCGCGAGGAAGGGCTGCACGCCGGCCCGGGTGGCCGGCGCGTGGGTGGCGAACTTGTGCTCGATGAGGCTGACGATGATCGCGTTGAAGCTGCGGCCCGCGCGATCGTCCAGATACCGCGACACGTCCTCG
>Ga0310810_10002542_pt1 | contig 19641 bp, 13 predicted proteins | sample NCmetagenome_FD_207641 | JGI IMG/M metagenome (GOLD analysis project Ga0310810, IMG submission 207641) | Soil microbial communities from experimental microcosm in Duke University, North Carolina, United States - NC | ecosystem: Engineered > Artificial ecosystem > Soil microcosm > Unclassified ...
AAGGCGAAAGCCAGGGCTCTGGCAAAACACTGCGGCGTTCCCATCATCGAGGGCACCAGTGGCCCGACCACGCTGGAGGAGGCAAAGGCCTTCTTCGCGTCACTAGGCGACGGCGGCGCCGTCATGATCAAGGCGATCGCCGGCGGCGGCGGGCGCGGTATGCGCATCGTCGATGACGCCGAAAGGCTCGAGGAGGCCTATGCACGCTGCCAGTCCGAGGCGAAGGCCGCGTTTGACGGCGACGGCGTCTATGTCGAACGTCTCATTCGCAACGCCCGCCATATCGAGGTGCAGATCATCGGCGACCACCATGGTGCGATCAGCCATTTGTGGGAGCGCGAATGCACTATTCAGCGCCGGAACCAGAAGCTGATCGAGGTGGCGCCGAGCCCGTCGCTGAACGATAGCTTGCGTGCGCGCATCATCCAGGCCGCCAGGGATCTCGCCGCCGCCGCGAACTACGACAATCTGGGCACCTTCGAGTTCCTTACGGATGGTGATGCCAGAGGCGACGACCATGCCTTCGCCTTCATCGAAGCCAATCCGCGGCTTCAGGTCGAGCACACCGTGACCGAGGAGGTGCTCGGCGTCGATCTGGTGCAGGCCCAGCTCGCGGTCGCCGAGGGCGCCACCCTCGGCTCGCTGGGGCTGGCGCAGGCCTATATCCCAAGACCGCGCGGCTATGCGATGCAGCTCCGGGTCAACATGGAAGTGATGGACGAGACCGGCGCCACCAGGCCGACCGGCGGTACGCTTGACCTGTTCGACCTGCCGGCCGGCCCCGGCGTCCGCGTCGATACGTTCGGCCGTTCCGGCTACAGGACCAGCGCGGCCTTCGACTCGCTGCTCGCCAAGGTCATCGTGCATTCGACCGGTCCGAACTGGACGGATGTGGTGCAGAAGGCCGCGCGCACCTTGCGCGAGTTTCGCATCGGAGGCGTCGCCACCAACATTCCGTTTCTTGGCGCGGTGCTGGCACATCCGGATTTCATCGCCAACCGTATCAATACCGGCTTCATCGATGCCCATGCGGCCGCGCTCGTCCACGCGGCGAACGACCTCGCGGCGCCGGAACTGTCGGAAGCGGGCGATGCCGTGACCGTATCCGATGCTCGCGAAATCTCGACCGGCCCGGCAGGTTCGGTCCCGGTGCCGGCCCCGCTGCAGGGCACGATCGTCGTCATCGAGGTCAGCGAAGGCGACCTCGTCCGTCCGGGCCAGCAGATCGCGGTGCTCGAATCCATGAAGATGGAGCATCTGGTGACCGCCCCGCATGGCGGCAAGGTCACCAGGATCGCGGCGAAAGCCGGCGTCACGCTGATGCAGGATGAAGCCATTCTGTTTCTCGAGCCGGCCGAGATCGATGCCCATGACATCGAGGAAGAAGAGCATGTCGATCTCGATCACATCCGCGCTGATCTGGCCGAACTGATCGCGCGGCACGCCATTACGCTGGATGAAAACCGGCCGGCGTCGGTCGAGCGCCGCCGCAAGACCAATCAGCGTACCGCGCGGGAAAATATCGCGCAGCTGGTCGATGAAGGCTCGTTCGTCGAATACGGCTCGCTTGCGATCGCTGCGCAACGCCGCCGCCGCAAGGTCGACGACCTCATCATGAACACGCCCGCCGACGGGTTGATTTCGGGCGTCGCCACCGTGAACGCGGAAAAATTCGGCGCGGAGGCCGCCCGCTGCATGGTGATCTCCTACGACTACACTGTGCTGGCGGGCACCCAGGGCCACATGAACCACAAGAAGATCGACCGCATGCTGGGGCTCACCGAGCAGTGGCGGCTGCCGCTGGTGTTCTACGCCGAGGGCGGCGGTGGTCGTCCCGGCGATACCGACCGGCTCGGCTTGACCGGCCTCGACGGGCCGTCCTTTGTGCAGTTCGCAAAACTGTCCGGGCTGGTACCGGTCATCGGCATCGTTTCCGGCTATTGTTTCGCCGGCAACGCCGCGATGCTCGGCTGTTGTGATGTGATCATTGCGACCAGGAACGCGTCGATCGGCATGGGCGGCCCGGCGATGATCGAAGGCGGCGGGCTTGGCGTCTATCACCCGGCCGAGGTCGGCCCGGTATCGTTCCAGTCGCCGAACGGCGTCATCGACATCCTTGTCGAGGATGAAGCTGAAGCAACCAGCGCGGCGCAAAAATACCTGTCCTATTTTCAGGGCGCGGTCGCCGACTGGAAAGCGCCCGACCAACGCCTGCTGCGGCGCGCGATCCCGGAAAATCGCTTGCGCGTCTATGACATCCGAACCGTCATCGATCTCCTCGCCGACGAAGGATCGGTGCTGGAAATCCGCACGGATTTCGGCTTCGGCATGATTACGGCGTTCATTCGTATCGAAGGAAAGCCGTTTGGCCTGATCGCCAACAACCCAAAGCATCTCGGCGGCGCGATCGACGCGCCCGCCGGCGACAAGGCCGCGCGCTTCATGCAGCTGTGCGATGCCTTCGATATCCCGATCGTGTCGCTGTGCGATACGCCGGGCTTCATGGTCGGCCCCGAGGCGGAAAAGACCGCGATCGTGCGCCATGTGGCGCGGATGTTCGTCACCGGTGCCAGCCTCACGGTGCCGCTGTTCGGGATCGTGCTGCGCAAGGGCTATGGCCTTGGCGCGCAATCGATGATCGGCGGCGGCTTCCACGCTTCCTTCTTCACGGTGGCGTGGCCGACCGGCGAGTTCGGCGGCATGGGCCTGGAAGGCTATGTCCGGCTCGGCTTTCGCAAGGAGATGGAAGCGATCGCCGATCCGGTCGAGCGCGAGAATTATTACAAGGCCAAGGTCGCCGAACTCTACGCCAACGGCAAGGCGGTCTCGATCGCCTCCGTGCTGGAAATCGACGAAGTCATCGACCCCGCGGACACGCGGCACTGGATCATGGCCGGACTTCGCTCGGTGCCGAAACCCGAGCCGCGGAGTGGGCGGAAGCGGCCCTGTATCGATGCGTGGTAGTTGACGCTGCGTAGGGTGGGCAAAGCGAAGCGTGCCCACCACCGATCCTCGATTGCCGCATTAAGTTGGTGGGCACGCTTCGCTTTGCCCACCTTACGAGCTACCCCAGCCTCAACTCGTCATATCCTTTTGCCGCGACCTCGTCGCATCTGGCGCGATACGCCGGCGCGCTGCCGCTGTAGCGCGCGATGATGCGGGTTTGCTTGCCGTCGACGTTGGAATTGATCCCGGTCATCCAGGAATTCACCTCGTTGGAAAGAAGCCCGACCCCGAGCGCCTTGACGTGGTCGGTCCATGATTGCACGCCGGCCGTGGTCGCTTCCAGCCGGGTTAAATGCTTGTCCCGCGCAAACCGGACCAGACCCGTGACCCAATCGACGCTGTATTCGATGCTGCGCGGGATATTGCCCAGCGCGGTGTGCGGGCCCATCAGCATCAACATGTTCGGGAAATCTTCGACCATGATGCCGAGATAGGTCTGCGGCCCGTTCTTCCATTTGTCCTTCAGCTTCGCGCCGCCGGCGCCGCGGAAGTCTATTCTATCGAAACTGCCGGTGATGGCGTCGAAGCCCGTGGCATAGATGATAATGTCGAACGCGTACTCCTTTGCGCTGGTCTCGATGCCCTCGGGCGTAATCCGCTCGATCGGCGTCTCGGTGATGTCGATCAATTCGACATTGTCCTGGTTGTAAACCTCATAATAGAACGTCTCCAGCGGCAACCGCCGCGTGCCAAAACCGTGATTCTTCGGAATCAGTTTTTCGGCGACCGCCTGGTTTTTCACCCGCTGGCGGATCTTGCGCGCCACGAAATCGCTGATCGTCGCGTTTGCCTTGCGGTCGGTCAGGATGTCGCGGAAATTGCCCTGCCAGATGCCGAAGCCGCGCTCGCCATAGAGTTTTTCGTAGAACGCCTCGCGCTCCGCGTCGGAAACCTCGAACGCGCCGCGCGGGTCCGGCGTATGCAGGAAGCAGGCGAAGGTTTCCTGGCAGCGGGCGAACATCTCGGGATAGCCGGCCTTGATCTTTTTCTGCGTCTCCGCGTCGATCTTGCCGTTGTGCAGCGGCGCGCACCAGTTCGGCGTGCGCTGGAACACGGTGAGATGGCCGACGTCCTTGGCAATGGTCTGGATGGTCTGCACGCCGGTGGCGCCGGTGCCGATCACGGCGACGCGCTTGCCCTTGAAGTCGACGGGTTCATGCGGCCAGCGCGCGGTGTGGAACGATTCGCCCTTGAAACTGTCGCGGCCCTCGATGCGCGGCAGTGTCGGGGTCGAGAGCGGACCAATCGCTGTAATCAGGAAGCGCGTACTAAAGTGGCTGCCATCTTCCAGCGCAATGGTCCAGCTCCGCGCATCCGTGTCGTAATGCGCCGCCGTGACTCGACTCTTGAACTGGATATCGCGGCGAAGGTCGAATTTGTCGGCGACGTGGTTGAGATAGCGCAGCGTTTCCGGCTGGCCGGCGAAATGCTCGGACCAGTCCCATTCCGCCAGCAATTCCCTGGAAAATGAATAGCCGTAGGAATAGCTTTCCGAATCGAACCGCGCGCCGGGATAGCGGTTCCAGTACCAGGTACCGCCGACATTGGTGCCGGCCTCGAACACGCGCACCCGCAGTCCCAATTCGCGCAGGCGATAGAGCTGGTACAGGCCCGACATGCCCGCGCCGATGATGATGGTGTCGTAATCCAGATCGGCGCCCGATGGCGTTGGGCTGCCGGTTTGGCGCGAAGTGGCCACGTCGCTGATCTCCCGTACCTTGCTGGTTACCAAGGCTAGCCGGTCTTGCGGCTGCGAACAAACCTGGCAGAGCGTATCTGCCATGGGGAATTGACGGGCATTGCGGGCTTACTTGCGGATATACGCTCTAAGGTATAGTCTAAGAATAATAGCAACCTGTGATACAGGAGCTGAGCCATGGCATATTCGCAATCGGCTGCTGCGATCCTTACCGGCAAATGGACCTATCGCAGCTTCCTCAACGACCCAACCCAGGTCACCAGCGATCCGAACAAGGCGGCCGAGAACCTGCTTGCACTGCTGTTCGCCGAGGCCGTGTTCACGTTCGAGATTCCGACACCCACGACCCTCAAAGGTGCGATCGACTGGCCCGGCGGCGGGCTCAATCTGCAAGGGACGGTCCGGGAGGACGGCGGCGCGCCGGTTCTGGCGATCAGGGGGATAGGCCGACCGAATACCGGCACCGCCCACTGGGAATATGATTATCACGGCCAGCTTGCGTATCGTTGGCCGCATGGCGTCAACCAGCGGCCGGCGATCGTCGGTAACGTGTTCCGCGCCAAGCCACATGACGGTGCGCCGGCCGGCGTCGTGGCGTCATTCATCGCGGTCAAGCAGGGGTGACATCGATAGTTCGCAATACGGAAAGACCACGATTGCGCCGCATGTGACCTGCGTCGGCTCGTCTTTACTCAGCACCCGATTTGGCTATCGTCCGTGATCCGGGCCGGCCGGCTTGGCATGTCGTCTTGCGCTGGCCCGGAGACACCGATCGCACCTTGAAGCGGCGACGGTTCATGCGGGAGTGAAGCGATGGCCCAGGCGCTGCAGCGAAAGTTGCATTCGATCGATGTCAGCGATCCCAGGCTCTATCAGGACGACAACTGGCGCCCGCTGTTCGCGCAGCTGCGCCGCGACGATCCCGTGCATTATTGCGAGGCCTCGGCGTTCGGACCCTATTGGTCGGTGACGCGCTACGACGACATTTTCGAGGTCGAACTCGATCCCGAAAACTATTCGTCGAGCTCCGAGCTCGGCGGCATTCAGATCACCGACCAGCCGAAAGGACAGGAGTACGCAAATTTCATCCGGATGGACCCGCCCGGCCACACCGGGCATCGCCGCACCGTCGCGCCGATCGTGGCGCCGTCGAACATCGCCAATCTCGAGCCGCTGATCCGTAAACGCACCGCCGATGTGCTGGATGCGTTGCCGCGCAACGAGACCTTCGACTTCGTCGCCCGCGTTTCGACCGATCTCACCAACATGATGCTGGCGACCCTGTTCAATTTTCCGTGGGAGGACCGCGAGAAATTGACCTGGTGGTCCGATGTGGCGATTGCCAATGTCGATGCGCCCGATGCGGTCGTGCATTCGGCGGAGGAGCGTGTCGCTGAGCTTGGCAAGATGGGCGAGTATTTCCGGAAGTTATGGGATGCCCGCGCCAACGCGGCGCCGACCTTCGACCTGGTCTCGATGCTCGCGCATTCGGAAGCGACGCGCAATCTGGGGCCGCGCGAATTCATCGGAACGATTGCGCTTCTGATCGTCGGCGGCAACGACACCACCCGCAATTCCATGAGCGGCGGGCTGATGGCGCTGGTCGAAAATCCCGAGCAGTTCGAACTGGTGCGCAGTAAGCGCGAGCTGATTCCCAATCTCGTCGCCGAATCCATCCGCTACCATTCGCCGGTGCTGCATATGCGTCGCACCGCGCGCAACGACGTCGAACTCGCCGGCCGCCGCATCGCCAGGGGCGACAAGGTGGTGATGTGGTACATCTCCGGCAACCGCGACGAGGACAAGATCGATCGCGCGGATGAATTCATAGTCGATCGCGCCAAACCCCGGGCGCATCTTGCGTTCGGCGCCGGCATTCACCGTTGCGTCGGTGACCGGCTCGCCGAACAGCAAATCCGCATTCTCTGGGAGGAAGTATTGCAACGGGATCTCAGGTTCGAAATCATGGGGCCGCCGCAGCGGGTCTGTTCGAATTTCATCCGCGGCATTCGCGCACTGCCGGTGAGGATTGTAAATTGACCGTCATTGCGAGGAGTGTAGCGACGAAGCAATCCATGCTGCCAAAAAAATGGATTGCTTCGCGGAGCCTGTCATCGGGCGCGCATTCGCGCGACCCGTTGGCTCGCAATGACGAAAATTAGGGAACCCGAATGAACGATCCCGTTGATGTCCTGATCATTGGCGCCGGTGCGTCCGGCGCCGCAGTGGCCTGGAGCCTCGCCGACACCAAGATGCACATCCTCTGCCTCGACCAGGGCGGTTGGATGAACCCGTCGGAATATCCCAGCACCGGCCGGGATTGGGAGGCGAGATTCTACGGCGAGTGGGCGACAAGCCCGAACATCCGCAAGCGCCCCGAGGATTATCCGATCAACGATGACAATTCACCGATCAAGGTAGTGAACTTCAACGCCATCGGCGGCTCGACGGTGATGTACACGGCGCACTGGCCGCGGCTGCATCCGTCCGACTTCAAGGTGAAGACGCTGGATGGCGTCGCCGACGATTGGCCGATCGACTACGACGCGTTGACGCCGTTCTTCGAAGAGAACGACCGCATGATGGGCGTTTCCGGCCTGTCCGGCGACCCCCGTTCGCCACTGACCCATCCACCGATGCCACCGCAGCCGCTCGGCCGTTCCGGTGCGATTATCGGCAAGGCCGTGAACAAGCTCGGCTGGCACTGGTGGCCGTCGGACACGACGGTGGCGACCATGGACTATGAGGGCAGGGCGCGCTGCATCAATCTCGGCCATTGCACGCCGGCATGCGCGCAAGGCGCCAAGGCGTCGACCGATATCACCTATTGGCCGCACGCGATCCGCGCGGGAGTCGAGGTCAAGACCCATTGTCGGGTACGCGAGATACTGACCAACGAGCACGGCATGGCCTCGGGCGTCGTGTATTATGACAAGGACGGCGTCGAGCAGTTCCAGCCGGCAGAGGTTGTGATCATCGCGTGCAATGGCGTAGGCACGCCCCGGCTGCTATTGAACTCGAAGTCCAATCGCTTTCCGGACGGACTTGCCAATTCCAGCGGCCTGGTTGGCAAGAATCTGATGTTCCACCCGTATGCGCAGATCTACGGCTTCGTAAAGGAGCCGACCGACAGCAACCGTGCGCCGCCGACCTGCTTGTGGAGCAAGGAATTCTACGACACCGACCTTTCGCGCGGTTTTGTCCGCGGTTACGGCATCCAGTTCGGCCGTGGCACAGGGCCGGTGTTCGAGGCTGTTGCGAGCGAGCAGAAGGGCATTTTGCCGTGGGGGATCGATCATCATCGCGTCTTCCGGAGACTCAATGGTCATCGGATCGGCGTCTCCGCGATCTGCGAGGACTTGCCCGAGGAACATAATCGCGTCACGCTCGATCCCGTGCTGAAGGACGGCCACGGCATCCCGGCGCCGAAGGTCGACTACACCATCAGCGAGAACAGCCGGAAGATGATGGACCATGGACTGGCGCGCGGCCGCGAGATTCTCGAAGCCGCTGGTGCGACGGACATATCCGTCAACGATCCGATCCTGTATGGCGGCTGGCACCTGCTCGGCACCGCGCGCATGGGGACCGATCCTTCACGTTCCGTGGTGAACGAATGGGGCCGCTCGCACGACGTAAAAAACCTGTTCATCGTCGATGGCAGCGTGTTCGTGACGTCAGGCGGTGTCAATCCGACCTCCACCATCCAGGCCGTCGCGCTCTACATCGCCGATCAGATCAAGCAACGCCTCGCCAATCTCTTCGATTGAGGAAATGATGTCCGCAGACAACGTTCTCAATTCAGCCCAGCGCGCCGATTTGCGCACGGTCGCTGCCATGATCATCCCCGCGAGCGCGGAATATGCCGTGCCCGGCGCCGATGATGCGGCCATCCAGGCCGACATTCTCAAGACAATGGGCCGTGATACGGAACTGGTTTGCGTTGCACTCGATCATCTGGCGCGCCTTGCCGGCACGCCTCTGGCTGAGCTCGACACCGCGCGGCGCGATGCGGTGGCAAAAGAATTCCGCGCCTCGGGCGGGGCAGCAGCCGCAACGCTCGTCCGCGTCGTGCTGCAATGCTATTACCGCGATGACCGCGTGTTGCGTTCGCTCGGACTGGAGCTTCGCGCGCCGTTTCCGTTGGGCTATCAGCTTGAGCAAGGCGATTGGTCGCTGCTCGATCCGGTCAAGGCGATGAAGCCGTCGCTGCGGCGGGCGTAGCAGGCCGGGCGCCAGCGGCTTGGCCTGCGCATGCCGATGCCAGGAGTGGCCTCCAGACGCGATCAGAGCGCAGCGCGAAACAAGGCTGCCAGCGAGGCTTCATCCAGCGCGACCGGATTGGTCGGAGCGGTCGGATCTTTGAGAGCGGCGCGCGCGATCTCCGCTGCCCTGCTGTCGTCAATGCCAACAGCCACTAGCGTTTCCGGTATGCCAATTTCGTGACGCAGTGCGATCAGCCAGTTCCTCACACCGTCGAACCCACCCTTGCCGAGGCCGACATAGGCCGCAAGGCGGCCCATTTTCGCATCGATCGCAGTCCGGTTGAAATCGAGAACATAAGGAAGCAACACGCCGTTCAGCAGGCCATGATGCGTCCCATAAATCGCACCAAGCGGGTGCGACAGGGAATGAACCGCGCCCAACCCTTTCTGAAATGCGGTCGCACCCATCGTCGCCGCCGCAAGCATATTGGTCCGCGCTTCCATATTGCGTCCGTCGCGGCAGGCCACTGCCAGCCAGTCGTGAACAAGCCGGATGCCCTCCAGCGCGATGCCGTCGGCCATTGGATGAAAGCCCGGCGCGCAGTAGGCTTCGATGCAGTGTGCGAGCGCATCCATTCCCGTCGCGGCAGTTATTTTCGGCGACATACCGACGGTGAGTTCGGGGTCGGCGATTACAGCCACAGGCATGATACGTGGATGAAAGATGAGCCGCTTCGTGTGCGTTTCGTCGTCGGTGATCACCGACACCCGACCCACTTCCGAACCCGTGCCAGCCGTCGTCGGCACTGCGATCGACGGCGCGATGCCTGCGGGATCGGCGCGATTCCAGTTGTCGCCAACGTCCTCAAAATCCCATAGCGGGCGCGTTTGGCCCGACATGAAGGCGACGGCCTTGCCGGCGTCCAGTGCGCTTCCGCCGCCGATCGCGATGACGCCGTCGTGCCGGCCCGCGCGATAGGCAATCACGCCGTCAATGACCTGGCGTGACACGGGATTGGCCGTTACCTGCGAGTAAGCCGAGTCCCCAAGACCCGCATCCTTCAGGCGGCGCCGAATATCCGCCAGCATCGGCAGCTTGATGAGATCGGCATCGGTGACAAGCAGCGGTCGCGCAATGCCGGCGCCCTGGCAGACATCGGCAAGCTCGGCGATGCGACCGGCGCCGAATTTGATCGCGGTCGGATAATTCCAGTTCGCCCTCATCGCAGTCATTAATGTGCCTCTATGCCAGCGCGATGCGCAGGTGAAACGATTTTGGCTGGGTCAGATGCTCGTAGCCGAGTGTCGAAAGCGTGACCCCGCGGCCCGAACTCTTGACGCCGGTCCAACTCAACGCCGGATCGAGGTAGTCGCAGCGGTTCATGAACCACGTCCCGGTTTCCACACGATCGCCAATGGCGATGGCCGCTTCGGGGTCCGACGTCCAGATCGCCGCGGTCAATCCGAACTCGCTGTCATTCATCAGCGTGATTGCTTCTTCATCCGACTTCACCTTCATGATGCCGACGACCGGACCGAAACTCTCTTCGGTCATCACCCGCATCCGGTGGTCGACCCCAACAAGGATCTGTGGCGCGAGGTATGGCGTCCCTGGCTGGCTCGCCGGAAACTTGCTCTCGTCAATCAGCGCACTCGCCCCGGCGGCGACGGCATCCCTGATCTGACCACGCACGAAATCTGCAGCAGAGGTGCGAACCATCGGACCAAGTGTCGTATCCTGCCTGGTCGGATCGTCAAGCACATAGCGCTTGGTCAATTCCACCGCGCCTTGCACGAACCCGTCAAAGAGTTTTTCGTGCACATAAATACGTTCGATACCGCAACAGGATTGGCCGGAATTGAAGAAGGCGCCATCTACCAGGTTTTCAATGGCATGATCGAGGTCGGCGTCGTGCCGCACATAGGCCGGGTCCTTGCCGCCAAGCTCGAGGCCAACACCAATGAAGCGCCCGACCGCCGCCGCCTCCATCGCACGCCCGCCCGACACCGAGCCGGTGAAGGCGACGTGTGCGACGCCATCATTGCGTATCAGCTGGGTCGTTGCATCATGCGAGGTATGAATCGCCTGAAGAAGGCCATTGGGTAATCCCGCCGCATTCGCCGCCGCCGCAAGCCGCTCCGCGCACAGCGGTGTCTGCTGAGCGTGTTTCAATAGAACCGAATTGCCGGCCATCAGGGCCGGCACCACACTGTTGACCGCCGTCAGGTAAGGATAGTTCCATGGCGCGACGACGAGAACGACGCCGAGCGGATCACGGCGGATGAATCGGCGAAAGCCATCCTTCTGGCCAACGTCGATGTCTGCGAGAGCTTGCGGCGCCAGCGCGACCATGGTGCGGGCACGTTCCTCAAAACCGCGAATCTCTCCCGGCGAGTAGCGGATCGGTCGGCCCATTTGCCAGGTCAGCTCGAGGGCGATTTCATCCCGCCTTGCGATGAACGTGTCGATGAGCGCACCCAGGAGCGCGGCGCGCTCCGTCAACGGCCGGCGTCGCCAGTCGCGCTGCGCCGCGATGCTGCGTGCGAGTGCCGCGCCGATCTCGCTGTCACTGGCGAGTGGCAGCTCGGCATAGACAGAGCCGTCAACAGGGCTGATCGTGCGTAACATCGTCATGGGAAAACTCAGATGATTTCGAAATAGCGCGCCAGTTCCCAATCGGTGACGTGTTTGCGGAATTCACGCTCTTCCCACTCCCGTGTCGCAGCGAAGTGATCGACGAATTCGTCACCGAACATTTGGCGCGCTTCCTGACTGGCACGCAGCCGCTGCGCGGCTTCCCACAATGTGCCGGGCAAGGCTGAATCCGGCCTGGCAGGCAAGGCATAAGCGTTGCCTGTCACTGCTTCCGAAGGCTCGATACGGTTCTCGATTCCCCATAGTCCGCTACCCAGCGCAGCCGCAAGAGCGATGTAGGGATTGGCGTCGGCTGCAGCAATCCGGTACTCGACCCGCTGCGACGCGGCGCTGCCGGGAATCGCGCGCAGCGCGGCGGTACGATTTTCGATTCCCCAGGTCGCCGAAGTCGGCGCCCAGAAGCCCGGCACCAGACGCGAATAGGAATTCACCGTCGACGAGACCATCGCCAGAATCGCCGGCATCAGCTTCTGCTGCCCGCCGATGAAATGCCGCATGGTGTCACTGATGTTATGCGCGCCTGCTTCGGCATGGAAGGCTGATTTGTCGTGATTGTCGCGAAGGGACAGGTGGATATGGCCGCTTTGCCCGGGCCAGTTGTTCGACCATTTCGCCATAAAGGTCGCCATCAAACCGCGGCGCTGCGCCAGCACCTTGGTGAAGGTCTTGAACAATACGGCCTTGTCGGCGGCCCGCAGCGCATCGTCGACGGCAATCGCCGCCTCGATGACGCCTGGGCCGGTTTCGGTGTGCAAACCTTCAAGCGGCATATCCATCGCCCGGCACATCGATAGAAGCTCGTCGTAGAGTTCGGCGTGCACCGAGCTTCGCAAAACGGAATAACCAAAATAGCCCGGCGTCAGCGGTTGTAGATTGCGATAACCCTTGGCACGGACGGAATCGGGCGTTTCCGCGAACACGAAAAATTCGTATTCAAAGGCCGCGGACGCCTTGAATCCAAGCGCGTCCGCTTTCGCAAGCACGCGCCGCAACAGCCCGCGCGGACAAATCGCCTCGGCCTTGCCGATCAGCTCCGCCAGAAAGAACGGAACGTCCTTTTCGAACGGCATCGCGCGTCCGGTCTCGGGAACGACGCGCGCCATTGCGTCCGGATAGGCGGTGTGCCAGCCGGTGTAGGTGACGTTGTCGTAGAGCTGATCATTGGAGTCCCAGCCGACCACGACATCGCAAAAACCAAAGTTCTTCGGCAGGACGGACAGGAACTTCTCGCGCGAGATATATTTTCCGCGCAGCACGCCATCGATGTCGGTAAAGCCGACCTTGACGTGCGGTACATCGGCGTTTTCGACATGGCGGCGAACGTCGGCTTGATCTTTGAAGCGCAACGGAGGGGCGGCTGCAGGCACTTGTCGCCTCAATTCAAAAAGACAGCAAACACTGCGTTTTGCCGCACGGTCGGAGCCGCAGCGCCAGACTATTCGGCGTCCGGTCTCGAAACGCTCCGTCTAATCAGTGTAGACAGGTCCAGTTCCATTTGCAATTCTATCCGATATTTATTGCGTTTATCGGGGGTGACCGATGCTGAAATTCTGGCAAGTATGTGTACTGACTTTGGCCTCGGCAAGCGCCGCGCAAGCGGGCCCCGTGACAGTCTACACTGCTCTTGAGGAAGACGAGATCGCCGAGTATGCCGCTGCGGCGAAAAAAGCCATGCCGGATGTCGAGCTCAAGGTTCTGCGTCTGTCTACCGGCGATCTGGGCGCGCGTATTCTCGCCGAGGCTTCCAATCCGCAACATGACGTCATCTGGGGATGGGCCGTCACCAACATGATGGACACACGCATTCTTGCCTTGCTCGAACCTTACAAGGCCAAGGGAGCGGACAAGATCGCATCGCAGTATCGCGCCGCCGACGACAAGTGGTTTGCTGCGACCGGCTACATGGCCGCCTTCTGCGTCAACAACGAGCGCATCAAGGCCAAGGGCTTGACGATGCCCAAGGATTGGTCCGACCTTCTCGATCCGAAATTCAAGGGCGAGATCGTCATGCCGAACCCGGTCTCGTCCGGCACCGGCTATCTGCAGATCGTCGGCATTCTCCAGCAGCTGGGTGAAGAAAAGGGCTGGAAGTATATCAAGGATCTCGACGCCAACGTTGCTCAATACATCAAGTCCGGCTCGCGTCCATGCAAGGCCGCGCGCGCAGGCGAATTCGCGATCGGGACCTCGCTCGCCTTCGCCGCGATTCAGTCCATTCAGGAAGGGTTTCCTGTCACCATGGTGATTCCGTCGAGCGGCGCGGGGTTCGAGCTGGAAGCTTCTGCGGTCATGATGTCGTCGAAGAACAAGGCTGACGCGCGGAAATTTCTCGACTGGACCTTGTCGCCGGAAGCCGCAGGCATCTACGGCAAATACAAGGAGATCGTAACGATTCCCGGCGTGGCCCCGGCAGCGGCTTCGATCAAGGCAGGCTTGCCCGCCGATGTTTCCAAGGTGCTTCTGCCGATTGATTTTGCCAAATCGGCGAAGGAACGCGATGCCATTCTGACGCGCTGGCAGAAGGAAGTTGGCCGCTAACCGGCAATCAGGCTGGACATGCAACTCGCGCTCGATGGCATCACAAAGGCTTACGGCGGCGCGGTCGCGTTGGAAGCTATCTCGTTCACGGTCGACTCGCCGGATTTCGTTTGTCTGCTCGGGCCATCCGGCTGCGGCAAAACAACGCTGCTGCGGCTGATCGCCGGATTGGCCAGCTCCGACACCGGCGCAATCCGGCTCGACGGCATCGACCTTGCCCTGACTCCGGCGCGGCAGCGTGGATTTGGCATCGTCTTTCAGGCCTACTCGCTGTTCCCCAACATGACCATTGCCGAAAATATCGGTTATGGGCTGCGCATCCGCGGCGAGCCGGCGGTGCGGATCAAAGGGCGCGTCGACGAGTTGCTCGGCCTCATTCAGCTACCCACGCTTGCCGATCGTTATCCGTGGCAATTGTCCGGCGGTCAGCAGCAACGCGTGGCCTTGGCGCGAGCCGTCGCCGTCGAGCCCAAATTATTGCTGCTCGATGAGCCGCTCTCGGCCCTCGACGCCAAGGTGCGGGTCGAATTGCGCTCCGAGATCCGCGCGCTGCAGAAACGGCTTGGTATCCTGACCATCATGGTCACACATGACCAGGAAGAAGCGCTGACATTGGCGGACCGGATCGTTTGCATGCAGGCCGGCCGCATCGCGCAGATCGGCGCGCCAAAGGATCTCTACCATCGGCCGGTTAATCGATTCGTCGCCGATTTCATGGGAGTAAGTAACCTCATCGATGTCAGCACCGCTCGGCGTTTTGCCCCTGCCTTGCTCGAAGGGTATTCCGGCGGGACGAACAAGCTTGCCTGCGTCCGTCCGGAGCACGTGCAAATCGTTGCCGGCGGCAACGGAGCACGGATCACGTCGATACAGTTCCTCGGCAATGTTTCCCGGCTTCACCTCGATTGGGCGGGTGGATCGCTGGTGGCCGAGGAGCCCGGCGAAACTCCCTTGGCTTCAGGTGCCGAAGTCGGCGTGAGCTTTTCGGCGCAAAGGCATTCCTGGGTTCTCGCGTCGTGAGCTCAGCGCCGATGCAGGCCGCGCGCTTTGCAGATACCGACCGCGTGTTCGCGGCCATCTGCCTGCTGATACCCACCGCTGCACTGGTGTTGTTCTTCGTCTATCCGCTCGCCACCGTCGCACTCAGAAGTATTACCGAGCCCAACGGCGCGTTTGGGTTGGGCAATTTCGCCGTCATCCTTCGATCGCCCAACTTCTGGCGTGCCGCGATACATAGCCTGGTCGTGAGTAGTGCGACGACGGCAGTCGTATTGATCCTTGGCCTTGCCGTCGCGTTCGCGGTGCATCGATGCCGAATTGTCGGTAGCCCGATCGTGATGATGGCGGTGATGCTCCCCTTGTTGATGCCTTCGCTGGTCCAGGGCCTCGGCCTTATCTTCCTGCTTGGACGCAACGGGCTGCTGACGAAACTAACGGGACTCGAAATCAACATCTATGGTTTCTGGGGGTTGCTGCTGGCGAACGGACTGTACGCCCTGCCGCAGGCTGTGCTGATCATCGGGGCCGCGCTTCGTAGTGCCGATGCCCGTGCTTACGAAGCGGCCGAGATGCTGGGGGCGTCGGGCTGGCGGCAATTCAGGGATATCACGCTGCCCAGCATCAAGTTCGGCCTGCTGAGCGCTGGTTTTGTCGTCTTCACCGTGACGATCACCGACTTTGGCAACGCGGCGACGATCGGCGGTGACTATTCCGTGCTGGCGACCGAGATATACAATCAGGTCGTTGGGCAGATGAATTTCAACCTGGGCGCCGTGGTGGGGATCTTGCTGCTGTTGCCGACCGTACTGGCGTTCTATCTGGAGCGTGTCGCGTCGCAAAGACAGTCCGGATCGATCAGCGATTCTGCCGTACCGATCCAGCCCCGGTGGGCTCCGCGTCGTGATATTCCGATGACGTTCGTCGCATGGACCGTCGCACTGATACCGATCATCACCCTGGGCATCGTTGTATTTGCAAGCTTTGTATGGCTGTGGCCCTACCGCTTCGACCTGACGCTTCGGCATTACGACGTCAAGATTTCGGGCGGCTATAATCCGCTGTGGACGACCATTTACATATCGGTCGCAGCGGGAGGAATCGGTACGGTCCTGACATTCATGCTCGCGGTGGCGTTGCAGCGCTTGCCGCGCCAGCTCGTAAAACCATTCTATTTTATCTGTCTGTTGCCAGCTGCGGTGCCCGGACTTGTTCTGGGCCTGTCGTATGTTTTCGCATTCAACGTATCGGGAGGTCCATTGTATGCGCTATATGGCAGTGCCGTATTGATCGCCATCTGCAACTGCGCGCATTACTGGACGCAGGGCTTTCTCACGGCCGTCACCGGGATCCGTCAGGTTCCGCCATCGCTCCAGGAAACCGCCGCAACGTTGGGCGCCAGTCTGCCGCGCGTGGTATGGGACGTCATCCTGCCGTTTACCGCGCCGACAATTGTGTCGATATTCTTTTTTCTGTTCATGCAATCCATGATTACGCTGTCGGCACTGATCTTTCTGGTCACCGCCTCGGTCAGCGTCGCCTCGGTGTCGATCATGCGGCTTGAAGAGGCCGGCTTCACCTCCCAGGCAGCGGCCTACGCAACTTGCACCATGGCCGTCGTCATTGCCGCGTCCGGCGCGATGCGGATCGTATTGCGGTTGTTGAGACGACGCGCGTAACGGCAAGCGGCGTAAGGTCCGGTGCGGCCCTGAGGCCGTCTGGCGGCCTCTTGCGTGGGCGCAATCCCGCTACCATTTGAACAGGCCAAAGGATTTGGCCATGCTGGATTTTACCGCTGATATTGCCGATGACGGGTTGTCATCGGGAGCAAACGAACACACTCCCGTGAATGATAAGGCGTTGCTGGACGCCTATTCCAACGCCGTGATCGAAGTGACCGAACGCGTCGGCCCTGCCGTGGTGCGGGTCGAGACCGGCCCGAAGGTGCGTAGCGCGCGCGAGCGCGGCGGGCTTGGTTCCGGCATCGTGATCTCGCCCGACGGACTGGTGCTGACCAACAGCCATGTGGTCGGTTCGTCGAAGGAGATCAGGCTGCGGGATACCGAAGGTTTTGTCACCGACGCCCATGTGCTCGGCGTCGATCCCGATACCGATCTCGCTTTGCTGCGCGCCGACGGCGCCCGCGATTTGCCGTACGCTTCGCTCGGCAATTCCAGGAGCCTGCGGCGCGGCCAGTTGGTGGTGGCGATCGGCAATCCCCTGGGGTTCGAATCGACGGTGACCGCCGGTGTGGTGTCGGCGCTCGGCCGTTCGATCCGCTCGGTCAGCGGGCGGACGATCGAGGACGTGATTCAGACCGATGCGGCGCTCAATCCCGGCAATTCCGGCGGCCCGCTGGTGTCGTCATCGGCTGAGGTGATCGGCATCAACACCGCGATCATCAGCGGTGCGCAGGGCATCTGCTTTGCGGTCGCCAGCAACACCGCGCAATTCGTGCTGTCGGAAATCATCCGTCACGGCTATGTCCGGCGCGCCTATATCGGCGTCGCCGGTCAGACCGCGCCGGTCCCGCGCCGCCATGCGGTGGTAGCCGGCGTCGACAACAAAATGGGCGCGCTATTGGCGCAGATCGAACCAGATGGTCCGGCGGCGCAGGCCGGGCTTCTGCCAGGCGACGTCGTGATCAGGCTCGACGGCGTCGAGATCAACGGCGTCGACGACTTGATCCGCGCGCTCGACCGTGACCGTATCGACCGCAGGCTGGAAATGGATGTGCTTCGGATGGGGCGCCTGCGCGCAGTCGAAATTCACCCGGTGGAGCGCAAGCCCGCGGCAAAGTAGTAGTCTCGGCTGGCGTAGCCTCTTTTCCTTCTCCCCTTGTGGGAGAAGGTGGCGCGTAGCGCCGGATGAGGGGTCTCTATCCCCGGAAACAGACCCATCAATCCGTCCGCGATGCTTTGCATCGCGTCCACCTTCTCCCACAAGGGGAGAAGGGAAGAGGCGATCTCCCTTTGAGCTATTACTGCTGCAGCGCCGCCAGCAATTCGTCCGGCGCTTCGACCATCATCATGTGGCCTGCGCCGGGGAGCACCACAACGCGCGCGTTCGGCGTTGCCGCGGCCAGCGTCTTGCCTGATTTCGCAGGCGTCATCATATCGCGCTCGCCGAGAATGAAGGTCGCGGGCACCTTCACCTGCGCCGCCGCCGCCAGCGCATTCCGGTAGGAATTGCAGGCGTTGAGATCGTTGTACAGCACACCCGGACGGGTCTGTTGCAGCACGCGCTGCGCACCCTGATGCATCCACAGACCCGGCGCAAGGCTGCCGCCGAGTTCGGCCTTGAAGCCGAGGCCCCAGATCGAGACCATGTCGAAGGCATCGGGACTGTTGGCTTCCGCCGCCTTGAGCAAATCGGGACCGACGCTCATCGCCGCCGCGGTTCCGATCAGGCTGAGGCTGGAGACCTTGTCCGGATGGCGAGCCGAGGTTTCCAGCGCGATCAGCGACCCCATGGAATGCCCGACCAGCTTTGCCTTCGGCGCACCGGCGGCGTCGAGCAGGGCTGCGGTCCAGTCGGCCATGTCGGCGATTGTCGTCAGCGCGTTGCCGGACGAGCGTCCGTGGCCTGGCAGATCCGGCGCCAGCACGGCGTAGCCGTGATGGGCGAACCAGCGGCTGTGCAGCGCCCAGGTCGAATGATCGAATCCCGCGCCATGCAGCATCACGACCGCGGGCAGAGATGGCTCGAACGGCCGGCCGCCTGACGCAATGAACGTATCAACACCCTTGACGGACAATTGCATGGCTTAAATCCTCTGCGACGCGCGAAGCGCCTGGCCGAGATCGTCGATAATATCCGCGGCCGCTTCGATGCCGACGGACAGCCGAACCAGCTCTTCGCCGATGCCGGCGGCCTTGAGTTGTTCCGCGTCCATCTGCTGGTGCGTGGTGCTGGCGGGATGAATCACCAGCGTCTTGGCGTCGCCGACATTGGCCAGATGGCTAACCATGCGCAGCGTCTCGATGAATTTCTTGCCCGCCGGCCGGCCGCCCTTGATACCGAAGCTGACGATCGAGCCCGCGCCGCGCGGCAACAGCTTTTTTGCAAGCTGGTAATCCGGGTGACTTTCCAGTGCCGGATGCAGCACCCACGCGACCGCCTTGCTGGCGGCAAGAAACTCCAGCACCGCGAGCGTGTTGGTCATGTGGCGCTCTATGCGGATGCCCAGCGTCTCGACGCCCTGCAGTAGCTGGAACGCGTTGGTCGGCGATAGACACGCGCCGAAATCGCGCAGGCCTTCGGTGCGGGCGCGCATGATGAAAGCGGCCTGGCCGAACTGCTCGTCGAAGACGATGCCATGGTAGCCGGCATAGGGCTCGGTCAACTGAGGGAATTTTCCGGAAGCGTGCCAGTCGAACCGGCCACCATCGACGATGACGCCGCCGATCGCGATACCATGGCCACCGATCCATTTGGTCGCGGAGTTCATCACGATGTCGGCGCCGAGCTCGATCGGCCGGCTCAGGAACGGGGTTGCAAAGGTGTTGTCGATCAAAAGCGGAATTTTCGCGTCATGCGCG
>Ga0310810_10002543_pt1 | contig 19640 bp, 24 predicted proteins | sample NCmetagenome_FD_207641 | JGI IMG/M metagenome (GOLD analysis project Ga0310810, IMG submission 207641) | Soil microbial communities from experimental microcosm in Duke University, North Carolina, United States - NC | ecosystem: Engineered > Artificial ecosystem > Soil microcosm > Unclassified ...
ACGTCATGATGGTCAAAAAACACGTCCGGCCGAATCCCCAGCGCAATGTGCAAGGCGGAATCGCTGAGCAGGAGAGCCGCATCGCGCTCTCCAACGTGCAACTGGTCTGCCCGACCTGCGGTCCGGTGCGGATCGGTCACGAAGTTCGCGGCGACCGTAAAGTGCGTGTCTGCAAAAAGTGCGGCACCACGCTCGACAAGGCTTAATTCGAGGAAATATGGCGAAGGACAAAGAGCAGAAAGGTAAACGAGGGCAGCAACCCGCGGTGGAAGAAAAGCCGGCGGGCCGCCCCCGCCACAGCGCTAAAGAGCGCCCCCGTCTGAAAACGCGCTTCCAAAAGGAAGTCGCGCCCGTGCTGATGAAGGAATTCGAACTGAAGAATCCCATGGCCGTGCCCCACCTTCACAAGATCGTCGTGAACATGGGCGTCGGCGAAGCCACGCAGAACGCCAAGGTGCTTGATCCTGCCGTCAATGAACTCGGTCAGATCACCGGTCAAAAGCCGGTCATCACCAAGGCCAAGAAATCGATTGCAGCGTTCAAGGTCCGTGCTGGAATGCCGATTGGCGCCATGGTCACGCTGCGCGGGGACCGCATGTGGGAATTTTTCGACCGGCTGGTCAATATCGTGCTCCCGCGTGTGCGCGATTTCCGTGGCGTCTCCACCAAATCTTTTGACGGTCGCGGTAATTACACGCTGGGTCTCCATGATCAGCTGATCTTCCCCGAGATCGACTATGCGAAGGTGGACAAGTTGAAGGGCATGAACGTCACCATTGTGACCACCGCCAGTACCGACGATCAGGCGCGTGCCCTGCTGCGTCATCTGGGAATGCCGTTCCGGGCATGAGATTAAGGAATTGGCTGATAGCTGTAGGCGCTGAGCTGACGGCTGGAAGCTGGTAGCTAGGAGCTAATAGTTAAGTGGCAACCACAGCAAAAAGAGTTAAGGACGCCAAGAAGCCTAAGTTTTCCACGCGCAAGCACAACCGCTGCAAGATTTGCGGTCGCCCGCGCTCTTACCTGCGCAAGTTCGGCCTTTGCCGCCTGTGCTTCCGCGGGCTCGCGCTGCGTGGAGAAATTCCAGGCGTCTCGAAATCGTCCTGGTAGTACGGTTAGGCTGCTCGAATCAGTGGCTTTTCGCCCTCAAGATCGAGCCATACGAAAATCGCCGCAGGTTCCTCGCTAAGCGCGAGGCAAACGGGCGATGAGGAGAAGCAAACGATGAGGTTGACCGATCCGGTCGCAGACATGCTGGCGCGAATCCGCAACGCGGCTTCTGCCCGGCACCAAAAAGTGGATATTCCGGCTTCCAAGCTGAAGCTGGAGATTGCACGCATCCTGAAAGAAGAGGGCTACATCGCCAATTTCAAGGCCATCGAAGAAGAAGGCCACAAGGTTTTGCGCGTGTACCTCAAATACGGCAATAACAACGAGGCTGCCATCTCCAACGTGGAGCGCGTATCGCGCCCTGGTTGCCGCGTCTATGTCCGTCGTACCGATATCCCGCGAGTGCTGGGCGGTATGGGTATCAACATCCTGACCACGCCAAAAGGTGTAATGACCGGACGGCAGGCCCGCAAACAAGGCGTTGGCGGAGAAGTGCTCTGCCAGATCTGGTAATTGCGTTTGTTCGCTGGCAGCTGGTAGCTGGAAGCTGCCAGGTGAAAGCCGAGAGTTGATAGGTGAGAGCTTATTTATGTCACGAATTGGAAAAAAACCGATCGAACTTCCCAAGGGAGTGACGGTCAACATTCAAGGAAACGTAGTTGCCGTCAAGGGTCCCAAGGGCAGCTTGAATACCCCCCTCCCGCGCGGTATCACCATGCAGCAGCAGGACGGCCACCTCCTGGCGATTCGCGAAAACGATTCCCAGGCCGCCGTGCACGGCTTGGCGCGGGCGCTGGTTAACAATGCCGTTGAGGGCGTCACCAAGGGCTGGACGCGCGAGTTGGAAATTGTTGGTATCGGTTATCGCGCCGAGATGAAGGGTAAGACCACGGTCGTCTTCAACCTTGGATATTCGCATCCGATCGAATACCCGCTTCCCACGGGCGTTGAAGTTGCCGTGGATCCGAAACAGACAAAATTGACCCTTACCGGCATCGATCGGCAAAAGGTTGGACAGGTCGCCGCCGAGATGCGTTCCCTGCGTCCCCCCGACCCTTACAAAAACAAGGGCGTGCGTTACGCCGGCGAGCGCCTCAAGAAGAAAGTCGGTAAGACCGGCGCCAAGTAATTTAAGGAACAAGGAATACAGAGATGCTTACCAGGCTAGGGAAAAACATAACTCGTCAGCGGGTGCACGACCGTATCCGCAAGAAAGTTCTCGGTACGTCCGAACGCCCGCGTCTGAACGTTTACCGTTCACTGAATCACATTTACGTGCAGTTAGTGGATGACCTCAAGGGCCAGACGCTGGTCTCGGCCAGCACCGCCGAAGGCAAGAAAGGTGACCGCCGCAGCGGTGGAAATGTAGCCTCTGCCAAATCGATCGGCAAGACTATTGCCGAGCGCGCTAAGGCCAAGGGAATTGAAAAGGTCGTCTTCGATCGCGGCGGGTACCTGTACCACGGCCGCATCAAGGCGCTGGCCGACGCCGCCCGTGAGGGCGGACTGCAGTTTTAAAGAATAGGATAACGATGCCAACCGTACTCAAAAAGCTCGATGCTGGCCAGTACCAGCTGAAAGATCAAGTGGTTGCGATTAACCGCGTCACCAAGGTGGTTAAAGGTGGCAAAAACCTTTCCTTCGCCGCGCTGGTTGTCGTGGGCGATCCCAGTGCCGCCGTGGTGGGCTATGGTTCGGGAAAAGCCAAGGAAGTCCCGCAGGCCATCCGCAAAGGGATCGAATCTGCCAAGAAGAACCTTATGCGGATCAACTTGACCCAAACCTCTATTCCGCACCTCGTGCTCGGTCGTTATGGTTCAGGCCGCGTCCTGCTGAAGCCTGCTCCCGAGGGAACCGGCGTGATCGCAGGCGGTGCAGTTCGAGCCGTCATGACCTCCGCGGGCGTGCAGAACGTTTTGACTAAATCAATTGGAACTACCAATCCGCACAACGTGATCAAGGCCACGTTCGCGGCTCTCAAGCAGTTGAAAAATAAGGAAGATGTGGCCAGCCTTCGCGGAAAGACTGTGGAAGAGCTGTAACCCGGCGGCCACCAAGAAGGATCTTGCAATATGCCAAAGTCATCCAATAAGTCAGGCGGTACGATCCAGTTGAAGTGGGTGCGCTCCTCCATCTGCGCTCCTCTCAAACAGAAAAGAGTTGTCAAAGGCCTGGGCTTTACGCGGCTGAATCAGGTGATCGAGCGCCCCGATAACCCCTCAATCCGCGGGATGGTCGCGAAGGTTCCTCATCTGGTCGAAATCGTCGGCAACGGGCAGGAAAGCCGCTAAGGAATCATCATGAATCTTTCCAATGTTCACGCACCCAGAAAATCTAGCGAGAAGAAAAAGCGGGTAGGCCGTGGAATGGGCTCCGGCATGGGCAAGACTTCCGCCCGCGGCCACAAAGGCCAGCGCTCGCGCAGCGGTTCGCGTATGATGCGCGGCTTTGAAGGCGGTCAGATGCCCCTGCATCGCCGCCTGCCCAAGCGTGGCTTTACCAACATCTTCCGCACCGAGTATTCGATTGTCAGTGTGGAAAGGCTCGCCGGACTGGGCCTCTCCAACATCAATCCCGATGTGCTCCGTGAAAACGGCGTAATCAAAGGCAAGGCGCCGGTAAAGATCCTCGGTGACGGCGAACTCACCAAGGCGATCACGGTTCAGGCTCACAAGTTTTCCAAATCGGCCCAGGAGAAGATCGCCAAGGCCGGCGGCAAGTTCGAGGTCGTGCAGTAATGTTCGAAAAGTTTGCCAATATCTTCCGGATTCCCGATCTGCGCAAGCGCATTCTGTTCACGCTTGCCATGCTCGCGGTATATCGCCTCGGCGGTCACATCCCGACTCCCGGAATTAACGCCGATAAGCTCCAGCAGTTTTTCCAGCAGAACCAGGGTACGTTTCTGGGTTTTGTGGATTTGTTCAGTGGTGGACAGTTGCGGCGTCTGACCATCTTCGCCCTGGGCATCATGCCCTACATCACCGCCTCGATCATCCTGCAGCTCTTGACGGTGGTTTATGAGCCTTTGGCGAAGTTGCAGAAAGAGGGCGAACTCGGGCGCAAGAAGATTACCCAGTGGACCCGCTATCTCACCGTGGTTCTCAGCGCGGTTCAGTCCATGGGAATTGCCATCAGCCTGATGAAAGGCGGCGACTTCGTCGTCAACCCCGGGGTCGGATTCATCCTGATGACCATGCTCACCCTGACCACCGGTAGCGCGTTCATCATGTGGTTAGGGGAACAGATTACCGAGCGCGGCATCGGCAATGGCATGTCGTTGCTGATCTTTGCCGGCATTGTCGTGGGTTTGCCCCGTGGCGTCGCTGACTTGATTGACAAGGCCAAGAATGACGCCTGGGGAGCATTCACTTTCCCCGCCATGATTCTCCTGGTCGCACTGATGATCTTGGTGGTGGCTTTCATCGTGTATGTGGAACGCAGCGAGCGCCGGATCCCGGTGCAATACGCCAAGCGGGTCGTTGGCCGCAAGGTGATGGGTGGACAGTCCACTCACTTGCCGCTTCGCGTTAATGCCGGCGGGGTTATGCCGGTTATTTTTGCCTCGTCGATTCTGACTCTCCCGCAAACTGCCTTTTTCGCCTTCCATAGCAATAAGGTAGTCGGACCGATTCTCGATGCCTTGAAATGGGGCGAGCCGCTGTATGAGTTCCTGTACGCGATGGGTATCATTTTCTTCGCGTATTTCTACGTCTCCATCATCTTCAACCCGAATGAAGTCGCCGACAACATGCGAAAGTATGGCGGGTTTATTCCCGGCATTCGTCCCGGTCGCCGTACCGCCGACTCCATCAACGAGATGCTGACCCGCATCACCCTCGTGGGCGCTTTGTACCTGATCATCATTTCGTTTATCCCGGAGTGGATGATCACCGGTATTCACTTGCAGCACTTATGGGGACCGTTCGGCCGCTTGTTCGAGAATGCCCCCAGCTGGGTACTGAATGGCTTGGGCGTGACCTTTTATTTTGGCGGTACCTCCCTGCTGATCGTGGTGGGCGTTGCAATGGACACCGTGACGCAGGTCGAAGCACAGTTAGTGATGCGGCACTATGAAGGGTTTAGTCCTCGCAGTGGTCGTATCCGCGGACGTAGAAATTGGGCGTAGTCGTGGTTTGTCCTGCTATCTTGCCTGCTGTCGGGCGGAGTAAGCGGGAGCGAAGTCAGAGCTGAACTCCATGGCGGACCAAACCCGGCGCAAGATTGCCGTCATTCTCTTGGGGCCTCCCGGGGCTGGAAAAGGCACCCAGGCGAAGCTGATCGCCGGACGTTGCAAGGTCCCGCATGTTTCCACGGGAGAGATCCTGCGGGAGAACGTGGCTCAAGGCACCGACCTGGGCACTCAGGCCAGGAACATCATGGCCCGCGGCGAGTTGGTTCCTGACGCGCTGGTTTGCGACATGGTGGCCTGGCGGCTGCGTCTGCCCGACGCCGAACGTGGCTTTATCCTGGACGGGTTCCCACGAACTCCCGCCCAGGCGGGATGGCTGGATGCCTTCCTGGAACATGAGTTCTTTGACAACTCGCATACTGGCAAAGGCTTGCCGGTTGTCGTCCAGTTAGAGGTCGACTATAATCAATTACTGCGTCGGCTTACCGGGCGCCGTACTTGCCCTGCTGGACACATCTACAATCTCTACCTTCAGCCACCCCGTGTTGATGAAGTCTGCGACGTTGATGGTCTTCGCCTGGTGATACGCAATGACGATCGCGAAGAAGTCATCCGCGAACGTCTCGCCGCTTACGAGCAGCAAACCAAGCCGGTCGTGGATTACTATTGGGGCAAGGGTCGCCTGATTGCCGTCGATGGCGATTTAGACGTTCCCGATGTCACGGCCCAGATCGAAAAGGTCATCGATCAGCATTGCGACGGCAATTTTTAGCATGGCAATTGTGTGTAAATCGAAGGCAGAAATTGAAAAGATGCGCCGCAGCGGGCGCATCGTCCGGCAAGTGCTCGAGCACGTACGCGCCATGGTCGCTCCCGGCGTGAGCACGATGGACCTGGAGCGTGCCGCGGCAAAGAAAATTGAGGATTTGGGCGCAAAGCCGGCATTCAAGGGTTATTACGATTATCCCTGCGTGCTTTGCACATCCATCAATCAGGAGATCGTGCACGGCATTCCTTCGGAGAAGCGGGTACTCGAGCCGGGCGACATTCTGTCCATCGATTGTGGCGTCGTGCTGGACGGCTATTACGGCGATGCCGCAATCACCGTGCCGGTCAACGAAGTCTCGGCGGATGTTAAGAAGTTGTTGGAAGTGACTGAAGCCTCCCTCTACCGCGGTATCGAGGCTGCGCGGATGGGAAACACGGTCGGCGATGTTGGAGCCGCTGTTCAGGAATTGGTCGAGGCGAATGGGTTTAGCGTGGTGCGCGAGTTCGTTGGACACGGCATCGGAACGCGTCTCCATGAAGAGCCCCAGGTTCCCAATTTCGGCGTCCGAGGTCACGGCGCAAGATTGCGGGAGGGTATGGTGCTCGCCATCGAGCCCATGGTGAACATCGGCGAGCCCGGCACTAAGCTGCTGAGCGATAAGTGGACAGCCGTCACCGAAGACGGCACTTTCAGCGCCCACTTCGAACACTGTGTGGCAGTCACGAAGAATGGGCCGGTGATTTTGACGCAGTAGAGCTGTTAGCCTTCAGTTCTCAGCTTTCGGCAAGTCGGTTTCACTGATAGCTGACAGCTAAAACTGTTTAAGGAGTGCATGAGCAAAGAAGATGCGATTGAGGTTATGGCAACGGTGATCGAACCGCTGCCCAATGCTATGTTTAAGGTCGAACTGGAGAATAAGCACCAGGTACTGGCGCACGTTTCCGGCAAGATGCGCAAGAATTTCATCCGCATCCTGCCTGGCGACAAAGTAGCGGTAGAACTGTCGCCCTACGACCTCAACCGCGGACGCATTGTCTATCGTTATAAGTGAAATGATTTTTCCGTCATCCCAGCCGGGCGAGGGATTCTACCCGGCAACTGAGAGCTGATTTATGAAGGTACGAGCATCGGTAAAGAAAATTTGTGACAAGTGCAAGATCATCCATCGCAGGGGAGTAGTGCGGGTGATCTGCGTCAACTCGAAACACAAACAGCGTCAAGGCTAAGGAGCATCATGGCACGTATTGCAGGCGTCGACCTTCCGCGGCAGAAGCGCGCGAACATCGGTCTGACTTACATTTACGGAATTGGCAATGCCCGCTCTGCGCGCATTCTCGACCAGGCCAATGTCGATCCCACGAAGAAAATTCAGGATCTCAGCGAAGAAGAGGTCAATCGCATCCGCCAGGTCATAGAAGCCGAAGGCATGGTGGAAGGCGACTTGCGCAAGGAAGTTTCGATGAACATCAAGCGGCTCATCGAGATTGGTTCCTATCGCGGATATCGGCATCGCCGCAATCTGCCCGTCCGTGGCCAGCGTACGCACACCAACGCGCGTACTCGCAAAGGACCGCGCAAAGGCACAGTCGCCCAGAAGAAGAAGTCGACGGCCAAAACATAACGCTTCAAAGTGTCGGAAGCTGGCTGCAATAGCTGGCTCTGAATAACTCTTGACTACTAAAAACTGAGAACTGAGTTCATATGGCAAAAGCAGCAGCAACCGCGACCACCGGCGCAGTAACTCCGGAGAAAAAAGGCAAGACTAAGAAGTTTAAGAAGAAAGAACGCAAGCACGTGCCCCATGGGCTGGTGCACATTCAGGCGTCTTTCAATAACACGATCGTGACTATTTCCGATCAGGCCGGCAACGTAATTTCGTGGAAGAGCTCCGGATCGCTGGGATTCCGCGGATCGCGTAAAGGCACGCCTTTCGCCGCCCAGCAAGCCGCTATGAACGCCGCCAACATGGCGCGCGAGCACGGCCTCCGTAGCGTGGATGTGCGCGTGAGTGGTCCCGGCTCGGGCCGGGAGTCCGCCATCCGCGCCTTAGCCGCTGCCGGAATCGAAGTGCGTTCCATTAAGGACTCCACTCCGATCCCTCACAACGGCTGCCGTCCTCCAAAACGGCGCAGAGTTTAGTTTTAAGTTTCAGGTTTCTGGACGCTCCACCCCAGAAACGGGAAACCGATTTTTCACCGGGAAGAAGGGAAGCCAGTCCCGTAAACCGGTTCGCAAAGGAGAAACATGGCACGTTACACCGCACCAGTATGTCGTCTTTGCCGCCGCGAAGGCATGAAGCTGTTCCTTAAGGGCAGCAAGTGCTTCAGCGATAAATGTCCCATCGAGAAGCGCAACTTCGCTCCCGGCCAGCATGGTAAGGATCGCAAAGCCAAGATTGTGGGCTACGGCCTGCAGCTTCGCGAGAAGCAAAAAGCCAAGCGTATCTACTTCACCCAGGAAGGCCAGTTCCGTAACTATTTCGAGAAGGCGGCCCGCACCAAGGGCGTTACCGGCTTTATGCTCCTGCAACAGTTGGAGCGCCGCCTCGACAACGTGGTCTTTCGTCTCGGCTTTGCCATCTCCCGCCGTCAGGCGCGCCAGTTGGTGCGTCACGGTCACGTTGCCGTGGACGGCCGGAAGGTAAACATTCCCTCGTACCAGGTCAGCCAGGGCGAAGAGATTACGATTCGCGAAAACAGCAAGAACGTTCCTATCCTTGCCGTCGCCAAAGATTTCGCCAGCCACCAGCCGGTTCCGACGTGGCTCGACATTGATCGTGACAACTACAAGGGAAGGATTCTGAATCTGCCCAAGCGTGAAGAGATTCAGTTGCCGGTCAATGAGCAGCTGATCGTAGAGTTGTACAGCAAGTAGTCATCACCCGTTGATCTCTGGTGGTTGGTCGTCGGCAACAAGCTAAGGCCAACAGTGGAGACCAGCGGCCAACAACGGCCTTTCATCGTGCCAGATCGCCTTTCGCGGCGCCTGACCAGGACTTAGGCCATCCGGGAAGCCGCAATTGAGCAGCATGGCCGAAGGAGAAGAAAGCAATGCTTTGGAAGGGTTTTCAAAAACCAAAACGCTTAGCCACCGACACCGAGTCACTCACCGATAAGTACGGCATGTTCTGGGCGCAGCCCTTTGAACGCGGCTTCGGCACCACCGTGGGCAACGCTCTCCGCCGCGTGCTCCTGTCTTCGATCGAAGGAGCAGCGGTTACTGCCGTAAAGATCGAAGGCGTGCTCCACGAGTTTCAATCGATCCCCGGCGTTGTCGAGGATGCGACCGACATCATCCTGAACCTGAAGCAGATTCCGTTCAAGCTCTCGGGTGATGCGCCGAAGGCCATCTACCTCCGCGCCGACCAGCCTGGTGTGGTAACTTCCGGCATGATCGAAGCCGACGCGGACGTCGAGGTGCTCGATAAGGACGTCTACATCGCGACCGTCAGCGAAGGTGGCAAGCTCGACATGGAAATGCGTTTAAAACGCGGCCGCGGCTACGTCTCCGCCGACAAGAACTTTGACGAGGATCTTGGCATCGGATTTATTCCGATTGATTCCGTTCACTCCCCGGTGCGCAAGTGCAACTACACCGTCGAAGCGGCGCGTCTTGGACAGATCACCGACTACGACAAGCTGACTCTCGAAATCTGGACGAATGGCTCGATCACTCCCGCCGACTCGCTCGGCCTCGCCGCGAAGTTGCTGAAAGATCACATGAACATCTTCATTAACTTCGAGGAGGAGATCGAAACCGCGTCCTCCTCGGAAGAGCGCAAGCCCGAGATTCGCAACGAGAACCTGAACCGCTCGGTTGAAGAATTGGAACTTTCTGTCCGCAGCTACAACTGCCTGAAGAATGCCAATATCCAGACTATCGGGGAACTCGTTCAAAAGACCGAAGCCGAAATGCTCAAGACCAAGAATTTTGGCCGCAAGTCGCTGAACGAGATCAAGGAAATCTTGTCCACAATGGGCTTGAGCCTTGGCATGAAGATCGACGAGCACGGAAATGCTGTGCCCGGTCCGCAAGCTCCGGTGCCGATTGGCATTTACGGTGATGGCGGAAACGACAACGATAACGACACGTTTTAGTCCCGAGAACTGAATCCCGGCGGTTGTTGCTTGCCGGCAGTTGAACAAACTGCAGTCACCAGCGGCCGCCGTACTGAAAACTGAGGTTGAGTCATGCGTCATAAAAAAGCTGGATGGAAGCTGGGACGTAACACCAGCCACCGTCGTTCCCTGCTGCGCAACCTGGTCACGTCGCTCATTCTGGAAGAGCGTATCGAGACCACTTTGCCCAAGGCCAAGGCGATGCGTCCGCAAGTTGAAAAAATGATTACCCTCGGCAAAAAGGGTGATCTTGCTGCTCGCCGTCGGGCTAACTCCTACCTGATGACCCGCGAAGCTGTTACCAAGCTGTTCGACACCGTGGCCCCGCGCTTCGGTGATCGCAACGGCGGATATTTGCGGATCGTTCGCACGGATTGGCAGCGCGGTGACGGTGCTGAAAAGGCTTTCATCGAACTTCTTGGCAGCGAAAAACTGCAGGAAGAAAAGCGTCAGAAGCGGGCGGAAGTCCGCGCCAAACGTGCTGCTGAAGCCAAGAAAGCGATGGAAGAAGCCGAAGCCCAGCAACCCCAACCCGGCGGAGAACCGGCCGAAGGCGAAACTAAAGAAAAGTAGGCGGCGAGGCTGTCCCCTCCGTGCTTCCTTTACGCACCCGTTCACCCGGGTGCGTTTTCTTTGTCCAGGCGCAGGTTCCCGTATAACTTGCGGGTTAGCCGGCAGCTGTCAGCTCGCGCTCCTTTCGTACATGTCCTCCCGCGTCTAACCCGAGTAACCTCATGGTGCGCAAGTAACCTTGTGCCAGTGACCAGCTGGTCCTACACTTCGGGTTTATGTCGTACACGAAGGTCCAGATCGGCATTGCCGTCGGCGCCGCTCTCCTTATGCTGATTGGATTCTTCGGCTATCTCATGTGGCTGAACAATCAGCCTCCTGTCCTGGGCCGCTCGGAAACTCGTGACCCGCTTTCTGGCATTCCTGATTCCATCAAGCTGAATCCCTTGCGCGATCGCGCCTCCGAGCGAACAGCAGGCAAGTTCCTGAAAGCTCTTCGCGATGGCAAGTGCAAGGAACAACTTTCTGACTGGGAACAGGATTATCGCCACAAATACGCAACTTTCATCTGCGATTCCGAATCCAGGCACCCGCTCATCTCCTGGGAAGTTGCCGAGTGGGAAGATTCTCCTCCCCTTCGTATCCTTCGCTACCGCGGCAAGCGTCTGAACGCCCCCGGCCAGAAAGCTACTTATACCGATCTCTTCTCCGTCACCCTCGACAGCCGGGACGGCGAGTGGATAGTTACCAAGTACGAAGCTATCTACTGAACTCACACTCTCCCGAACTCCGTGCATCGCACAGGGTCCTGAGGCTGCAGCCGAAGAACGATTGCCCGCAAGACTCAATTTCTATCTGCTTCACGTTCCACTCGGGCCCATCTATAATTCCTCCTCCAATCATGAACCCGACTAAATCTCAGCGCTTCCCCATCCTGCATCTTGTGCTGCTGGCTTGTGTGGCACCTTTTGCTTTCTCACAGGCCACTTTGCCGAGTGAAACTCCCGAGCAGCTTCAACCTTCGACACAGACTTTCGATTACTCCCGTCGCGAAGTCATGATCCCGATGCGCGACGGGGTGAAGCTTTTCACCGTGATTCTGATACCCAAAGGTGCCAAGAGCGCACCGATTCTTCTGACGCGTACTCCGTATAACGCGAAGAACCTTACCAGCCATTCTGAGAGCTCGCACCTGGGTCCGATCCTCCAGGGTTATGACAATGCCAATGATGTGATCATCGAAGGAGGCTACATCCGTGTTGTGCAGGATGTACGCGGAAAATACCGTTCCGAGGGCGACTACGTTATGACCCGCCCTATTAGAGGGCCACTCAATCCCACTTCGGTGGATCACGCTACCGATACCTACGACACCATAGACTGGCTCGTAAAAAATGTTCCTGAGACCAACGGCAAGGTGGGTGTCCTCGGCATTTCCTACGACGGATTCACCACTGTCATGGCCATGGTCAACCCCCATCCCGCTCTAAAGGTCGCCGTTCCCATGAATCCCATGATTGACGGTTGGATGGGCGACGACTGGTTCCACAACGGCGCGTTTCGTCAGCAAAACCTGCCCTATATCTGGGAGCAGGAAGCCACCCGCTCCAACGATGCCAAGTGGTGGGTCAGCCACTATGACGACTACGACGAGTTCATGGAGGCCGTTTCTGCCGGAGAGATGGGACGCCTTCACGGCCTGGAGCAGGTTGGCTTCTGGCGCAAACTGTTGGAGCATCCCAGCTATGATTCGTGGTGGCAGGAGCAGGCTCTCGACCGCATTCTCGCCAGTCAGCCGCTAAAGGTGCCGACCATGGTGGTCGCCAGCTTATGGGATCAGGAAGATATCTACGGGCCAACCGCTCTCTATAAGGCGATCAAACCGAAAGACAGCAATAATGACAAGGTCTTTATCGTGTACGGCCCCTGGTACCACGGCCAGGAAATCGGCGACGGCAATTCTCTTGGCGCTCTCAAATTCAACAGCGATACCGGCCTCTACTTCCGCCAGCACATCCTGCGCCCCTTCCTCGATCAGTACTTAAAAGACGCCGCTCCGAAAGCCGACCTCGCCCCGGTCACAGCCTTCGAAACCGGCACCAACGAATGGCGTCGTCTTCCTGCTTGGCCCGCAGGGTGCACGAGTGGCTGTACTCTCAAGCCAACCCCTTTATATCTCTCTTCCAATTTAAAGCTGAGTTTTACTGCGCCCAAGTCTGGGGACAGCGAATTTGATGAATACATCTCCGATCCGGCCAAGCCCGTGCCCTTTCGTTCTCGACCCGTTTTGCCCGTCGGTTATGACAGCGTTCATACCTGGTCGCAATGGCTGGTGGACGATCAGCGGGAGGCCTCCGGCCGCCCTGACGTTTTGGTCTTTACGTCAGATGTTTTGCGCGATCCAGTCAAGATCAGCGGTCAGCCCGTCGTGAATCTGGTCGCTTCTACCAGCGGCACCGACTCCGACTGGGTCGTGAAGGTGATTGACGTTTATCCCGACGAAGTTGCGGACCAACCGCCCATGGGCGGCTATGAACTGATGGTTTCTGCTGACATCTTTCGCGGCCGCTATCGTGAAAGCTTTGCCAAGGCGGCGCCTGTCAAGGCTGACCAGCCTCTGCTGTACCACTGGCCTTTGCCTACCGCAAATCACGTGTTCCTTCCCGGCCACCGCATTATGGTCCAGGTGCAATCGAGTTGGTTCCCGCTATACGACCGGAACCCGCAGACCTTTGTCCCAAATATTTTTTGGGCAAAACCGGGAGATTACCGGAAGGCCACGCAGCGCGTGTACCACAGCGCGGATCATGCAAGCTTCATTGAGTTGCCGCTGGTGCAGACTCGCTGAGACTGCCTCAGGCAGTTTGATCGTAATTGGAAGCCTTATTTCGGAGAAAAAGGAAAAGTACGATCTGGACCCCCAGTGCCGCCGCGCTATCTAAGGTCACATCTTGCCAGCGTCCGGTTCGAGAGGGAAGAAAGCTCTGATGAAATTCATCCATGCTGGCGACTGCCGCCGTCATCCAGAATGACAGGCGCGCCCATGGCAGCTCCCATAGCCTCCATCGCGGAGAAGGCAATGTTGCCCGCCACGCGCGAAAGAACAAGTAACTCATTATTGAGTAGCCAACAACATGTCCCAGTTTGCGCAAATAGTGATGCCAGCGAATGAACTCAATAATGTTGATTGGTCCGAAAATACGCGTGAGCAGCCCGTAGACGATGCTCCCGGTGTGTTCCGAAGAAAGCAGGTCCGTGGATTCGAGGCAGATAATCCCCAACCAGATTAGTGCGGGAATCCACTGCTTCCAATCTCGTTTCAGCGCTCGGCTGTGTATGGGAGGCTCAACCGCGAGTTGCGACAAAATCTGCTACTCCAGCGCGTAATTGGGAGCCTCGCGCGTGATGATCACGTCGTGTACGTGGCTCTCCCGTAATCCCGCCACGCTGATGCGCACAAAGCGCGCCCTCTGCTGCAACTCAGGAATAGTCGCGCAGCCGCAGTATCCCATGCCCGACCTCAGTCCCCCCACCATCTGGTGGACAATCATCGCGACTGATCCCCGATACGGAACTCGTCCTTCAATTCCTTCTGGCACGAGCTTGGCGAGACGATTTCCGTTCCCGTCTGTGTCTTCCAGTCCGGGCATGCCCGTCGATGAATCCCCCGAGGCGCTTTGAAAATAACGTTCACTCGATCCCGCAGCCATCGCACCCAGAGATCCCATCCCGCGGTATGACTTAAATGACCGCCCCTGGTAAAGAATTGTTTCCCCCGGACTTTCGTCGGTCCCTGCGAACAGTGATCCGATCATAACGGCGTTGGCGCCCGCTGCCAGCGCCTTCGTGATGTCTCCGGAATACTTGATGCCTCCATCGGCAATCACCGCAACCCCGGAATCTTTGGTTGCGCGGTGCGCCTCCGCGATCGCTGTAATCTGCGGTACTCCCGCTCCCGTGACTACCCGCGTGGTGCATATTGATCCGGGACCGATTCCGACTTTAATTCCATCCACTCCGGCGCGGGCTAACTCGCAAGCTCCGTCGAAGGTCGCCACGTTCCCCGCCAGCAAGTCAACCTCCGGTAGTTTGGCCTTTAGAGCCTTCACCGCCTCTAACACCTTTGTCGAGTGCCCATGAGCGCTGTCAATCGTCAGCAAGTCCACTTTAGCTTGGACCAGTTCCTCGGCTCGCTCCAGAAAATCTCCCGTCGCTCCAATCGCCGCCGCCACTCTCAAGCGGCCATGGGAATCTTTGGCTGCGTTGGGGTATTTCAATTTCTTCTGAATATCTTTTACCGTGATCAGCCCCTTCAGGTTGTACTGGTCATCGACCACCAGAAGCTTCTCTACCCGGTGCTCGTGCAGAATCTTCTCCGCCTCAGCCAGAGTCGTCCCCACCGGAACCGTTATCAGGTTCTTCTTGGTCATGACCTTGTCGATGGGAATGTCGAACCGCGTCTCGAAACGCAGATCGCGATTGGTAAGAATCCCCACTAATTTCTTGTTCTTGGTAATTGGTACGCCGGAAATCTTGTACTTCCTCATCACCTCCAGCGCATCCGAAACTTTGTCGTCCGGAGACATCGTCACCGGGTCCACGATCATCCCGCTCTCCGACCGTTTCACTTTGTCCACTTCATTAGCCTGTTGCTCGATGGTCAGATTGCGATGAATCACTCCCACTCCGCCCTGCTGCGCCAGCCCGATCGCCATGTGCGACTCGGTTACTGTGTCCATCGCTGCGCTGATGATTGGAATATTCAGCCGTATATTGCGCGTGAGTTGCGTCTGCGTATTCGCGGTCGCGGGAACTACATCGGAGCGCGCCGGCAGGAGCAACACGTCGTCAAAGGTAAGTGCCTCGGGGACGGGAAAATGAATCATAAATCGTTCTCTTGGGGAGCACTAAAGTTCATTCTAGAGAAGCTCCCGCCCCTTAGCAAACCTGCCCGCACGCTACATCATGGTGCACACGATGTTCGCCGTCGCCCTTCGAACTCACGGGGCGCGCACCTTCACGCGTTGCCTTCCTGTTAAAGACCGATCAGGTTCCCGGCTGGATCGTGGAATGTCGCGATATAAAAATTTCCCCCAGGTTCATCCGGATGGCGTTTGGCGATTACCTTACCGCCTTGAGCTGTAACTTTCGCCAGCACCTCATCGATCGAGTCGACCCAGATGTAGGGCAGCAGTCCCGGTTCCCGCGTGGCGGGCCGGCCACTTACCCATGCTCCACTTACGTTTCCAGTCGCGTCGTCGAAGCTGGGGCGAGGCGTCTCACCGTGCCGGATGTTCCAGCCAAATACGCTTTGGTAGAAAGCTGCGGAACTATGAACGTCAAGTGCCGGAATTTCCAGGTAGCAGAGTCGTGGCCTCGGCAAACCTCCCAGGCTGCTCTCGTTCTCCTGTACGCTAGTTTTTGCCGGGTTCGATGTCATAACCATTCACCTCCGATCCTTCGTTATGATGAGTGCATCTAATCGCTAGATTCCGGGCTCCGGGTCCGCATAATCGTGGCCAGAATTATGGCCTCCCTGAGCCCAGGCTGGTTTGTTTTTTGCCCTCGAACCGCGTATATTAATTCTTTGAATACTGTTGTGTAGTACCAGGATTTGGCGAAGCACACCAGTGGGCGCAAGCCCACTTTTTAGTTTGTGCCTCCCTTGGCGCTCCGCAGGATTCTTAAGTATCTGAAAATATGGCGCTTGAGATCGAACGGGTGCGCGGAATCGCGGAGCGGGTTGCCGCTTCCGGCGGCCTGGAAGTAGTAAATGTCGAGTTCAAGGGCGGCGGGAAGAGCCGCACCTTGCGCATCACCATTGATAAGCCGACTGGGGTTACGCATGAGGACTGTGCCCACCTTAGCCGGGAAGTAGGCACCATCCTCGATGTTGAGGACGCTCTACTGGGCCCATATTTACTGGAGGTTTCATCTCCAGGCCTTGATCGCCCGCTGTTCCGGCCGGCAGACTTTGAGCGGTTTCAGGGTAGTCGAGTGAAGGTGACAACGCGGGAGCCGGTAAATGGCAACCGCCACTTTCAAGGCCTGCTGGAGAGTTTTCACGACGGGCGCCTTACTTTGCATCTCGTGCCCAGCTCCCCGAAGGGACAGGGGAAGAAGAAGCATCAGGAGCCCGCAGGCGATGTGCCTCGCCTGGAACTGGAGTTGGCCAACGTGGAAAAGGCTAACCTGGTGCCTGAACTGTAGTAGCCAATATCGCTGCCGTCCACGAACGACTTGGGCTAGCTACTGATTACTGATTCGGAATTCATATGGCAAGTGAGCTTTACAACACGATCGACGCGCTCAGCCGCGAAAAGGGTATCGACCCGCAGATTGTTGTCAGCGCTGTGGAAGATGCCATCGTTGTCGCTACCCGCAAGTACTATAAGTCGCAGGAAAATCTGCGCGCGCAACTCGACAAGGACACCGGCAAAATCCGCGCATTTGCCGTCAAGGCGATCGTCGAAACTCCCGAGCAGGTCGAAGACCCGAATCTTCAAGTCACCCTGGATGACGCCCGCAAAATTGATCCGAACGTGGAACTCGGCGGAGAACTCCAAATCCCCAAGCCTACGGAAGGGATTCTTGGACGCATCGCCGCACAACTCGCCAAGCAAGTGATCTTTCAGAAGGTTCGCGAGGCCGAGCGCGACACGGTTTACAACGAGTACATCGGGCGGGTCGGCGAAATCGTAAATTCAACGGTCAAGCGGATCGAAGGTCCTGACGTGATCTTTGACATCGGCAAGGCCGAAGCTCGCATGTCGCGCAAAGAGCAGTCCCGTCTGGAATCGTTCGCCATGGGTGAGCGCGTAAGGGTTGTGATCGCTCGCGTGGAGAAAGCTTCCAAAGGGCCTCAGGTAGTGGTGTCGCGCGCTGCCCCGGAACTCGTTCAGCACCTGTTCCAGACTGAAGTGCCCGAAATCTACGACGGCACTGTCGTAATCCGCGCCATTGCCCGCGAAGCTGGAGAGCGCACGAAAATCGCTGTCATGTCCAAAGACAAGGACGTCGACGCCGTAGGCGCTTGTGTCGGCATGAAGGGTATGCGTGTGCAGTCGATTATCCGGGAACTGCGTGGCGAGAAGATCGACATCATCGAGTATCACGAGGATCCGGTTACCTTCGCCGAGAAGGCTCTGCAGCCCGCCAAAGTCAGCCGCGTCACAGTTATGGATTCCGCCGGCAAGCATCTGGAAGTTGTGGTGGATGACAGTCAGCTGTCGCTCGCGATCGGCAAAAAGGGTCAGAACGTCCGCCTCGCGGCCAAGTTGCTGGGCTGGAAAATCGATATCAAGAGCGAAGAAGAAAAGCGCCAGGAAGTCGAGCAGCAAATGTCGCAACTCGTCGGCGCGTCCACAACTCCGCTCGAGAATGTGCCTGGGCTTGGTGAAGGCCTGATTCAGAAACTCAGTGAAGCCGGAATCACCACGGTTGAAGCCCTGGCCGATATGACCCCTGAGCAACTGGAGGCGATCGAGGGCATCGGTCCCAAGACCGTAGAAAAAATCAGCCTCGCGGTGAACAACTATTTCTCCAGTCTTGATGGCGCCGATGTTGCCGCGGCGGCTGACACAGAGACGGCTGCTGAAACTGAAGGGGTTCCGGTCGAGGAATCGGCGCAGGACGCCGGAGATTTTGCCGCCGGAGGCTCCGTGATTTCCGAGGAAGTCCAATCCGAACCAGCGGAAGGCGAGTCTGGGAAAGGTGAAATTGCGGCGGACTCCGCTGAGCCTTTGCCTGCAGAGCAGGTAGCCGAACTGGATGGAGTTACTCCGGAGGAAGAGTCTTCCCCGGAGCCGAAAGAATAAGTCTCGAGAGATTTTTTCGCGGACGTGCTCCGCGACTAATACCACTGATGCCGTGAGGTTGACATGAACGCGTAGCGGACATTGCGGAGGAACAAGAGGGCGGATGAGTAAGATTCGAATCAACGATCTGGCAAGAGAGCTCGAAGTCAAAAGCAAGGCCATTCTCGATGTGCTGACTCTGGTCGGTGTAACGGAGAAGAAGACTCACTCCAGTTCCATTGAGGATCATGAGGCTGAAAAAGTGCGCGCCCACTTTCAGGCTGCCGCCGAAGCTCAGGCCGCGCCCAAGTCTGGCCGCACATCGCGCGCCGAGCCCGATGAGATCAAGACCAAGATTGACCTGTCGCACATCTCCAAGCCTGGCGACGTGCTGAAGCTTATTCACCAGCAGCAGGCTGCGCCGCCCGCGACTGCGGCTTCGACGGCACCTCCTGCACCGGTCGCCGTTCCCCCTAAGCCGGCTACGCCTCCGCCGCCTCCGCGGCTGGTGGTGCCGCAACCTAGGCCCCCAGCTCCGGTGGTACAGCCGCCGCCTCCGCCCCAGCCTCCGGCCGCTCAGACACCTGTAGTTCCAGCTCCGCCCGCGCCGTCGCGCCCCGTAGCTGCGCCCCCCCCGCAGCCCCCGTCGGAAGTTGCTAGTGCGGCGCCTCCGCCTGCACATCCCGCTCCTCCCGTCGCGTCTCCGCCCCGGCCAGCAGCTGCCGCTCCGCTGCAGCCCACGCGAAGAGTTATTGTTCCCCAGACCGGCCCGCGGCCGGTGTACAAGGCTCCGCCGCCTCCGCCGCCACGCCCGGCTCCGCAGACCGGCGCTCCCCCTCGTCCCGCGCCCGGACGCCCGGTGCCCGGCCAGCCGATTTTTCAGCGTCCCCGGCCGAGCGCTCCAACCGGTGCTCGTCCGCCACTACGTCCGGGTGAGCGGCGCCCCATGCATCCAACCAGGCAATCGCCCACCGGTTCCCGCCCCCTCGGAGTGGGTCCCGGTCCTGGCATTTTGCCTCCTGGGCCCACTCGTCCCGGTAGCCGTCCCGGTGCTCCTTCACGGCGGCCGGGACAGCGTTACGTTCCTCGCGGCGTAAAAGAAGGTCCAATGAAGGGCTATACGCCGCCTCCGCGCGTTAGCGTGTCCAACGAGCCCTTGCCGATCACCCGGAGCATCACCATCACCGAAGGTATCAGCGTTAAAGATT
>Ga0310810_10002544_pt1 | contig 19638 bp, 16 predicted proteins | sample NCmetagenome_FD_207641 | JGI IMG/M metagenome (GOLD analysis project Ga0310810, IMG submission 207641) | Soil microbial communities from experimental microcosm in Duke University, North Carolina, United States - NC | ecosystem: Engineered > Artificial ecosystem > Soil microcosm > Unclassified ...
CGCGGACGCGGACGAAGGCCGCTAGCCATGTTCCTCTCCAATCTCTCCATCAAACGGCCCGTGTTCGCGGCGGTGATGATGCTGGCGCTCGTCACGCTGGGCATCGCGTCGTACCGGCGGCTGGCCATCGATCTCTATCCGAACGTCGAAATCCCCGTCATCACGATCGTGACCGTCCAGCCGGGCGGATCGCCGGAGACGATCGAGCGTGACGTGTCGAAACGGATCGAGGAGGCGGTCAATCCGATCGCGGGCGTTCGCCATGTGGGATCGACCTCACGTGAGGGCGTCTCGCAACTCTTCGTCGAATTCCAGCTGGAGGTCAGCGCCGATCGAGCGATACAGGACGCTCGCACGAAGATCGCGGCGATTCGCGCCGATCTGCCGGCGGGCATCCAGGACCCGATCATCGAGAAGCTCGACATCGCGGGGATGCCGGTCGTGTCGCTGGCGATCCGATCCGCTGCGCTGCCGCCGCGTGATCTCACGACGCTCGTCGACACGAAGATCAAGCCCCGTCTCGAAAACGTGACCGGCGTCGGCAAGGTCGACCTCATCGGCGCCGTGAAACGCGAAATCGCCGTCGACATCGCGCCGGATCGACTCGAAGCGCTCGGCATCGGCATCGACGAGGTGCTCGGCGGCCTGCGGCGCGAGAACGCCGACTTGCCGTTGGGCCGCATGAACACGAGCCTGCGCGAGGCGCCGCTCCGCGTGCAGGGCCGCGCCAGAAACGTCGACGACCTGCGCCGCCTGGTCGTGACGACGCGCGGCGGGCGTCCTGTTGCGCTCGGAGACGTCGCCGACGTGACGGACGGCGTCGAGGAACTTCGATCGCTCGCGTTCGTGGACGGCGCACCGGCCGTCGCGCTCGACGTGCTGAAACAGACCGGCGCGAACACCGTCGGCGTCGCCGACGCGGTGCGCAAGAAAGCGAGCGAGCTGTCGACGGAGCTGCCGCCGGGCACCACACTCGAGTTCGTCCGAGACGGGTCGACGATGATCCGCGAGTCGGTCGCCGACGTCCAGCAGACGCTCGTGATCGGGGGCATCCTCACGATTCTGATCGTCTTCGTCTTCCTGAACTCCTGGCGGTCGACCGTCATCACGGGCCTCACGCTGCCGATTTCCGTCATCTCATCGTTCATCGTCATGAACTTCGCTGGCATGACGTTGAACGTGATGACGCTGATGGCGCTGTCACTCGCGATCGGCCTGCTCATCGACGACGCGATCGTCGTGCGCGAGAACATCGTCCGCCATCTCGAGCACGGCGAGGATCACTTCGAAGCCGCGCGGCAGGGGACCGGCGAGATCGGCCTGGCCGTCCTCGCGACGACGTTTTCGATCATCGCGGTGTTCATTCCCGTGGCGTTCATGAAGGGCATCGTCGGCCGCTTCTTCTTCGCGTTCGGCATCACCGTGGCGTTCGCGGTGCTCGTCTCGCTGCTCGTCTCGTTCACGCTCGACCCGATGCTGTCGTCGCGCTGGGTGGATCCCGACATCGCACGGACCGGCCGGCGCAATCCCGTCGCGCGCATGCTCGACGTGTTCAACCGCTGGTTCGATCGCACCGCCGACGGATATCGCCGCGTGATTGCCTGGGCGCTGGCGCATCGGCTGGCGGTGGTCGGCCTTGCGATCGCGGCGTTCGCGGGCGGCCTCGGCGTCATGGGGATGCTGCAGAGCGAATTCTTCCCCCAGTTCGATCAGGGCGAGTTCGTGGCGTTGTTCAAGTCGGCGCCGGGTGCGTCGATCGAGGAAACCCGCGGGCGTCTCGAAGCGGTGACGTCGGCGCTGAAGCGCTACCCGGAGGTCGAGCGGCTCTACGCGAGCATCGGCGCAGGCGATGCGGGCACCGTGCGCGACGGCCGCGTCTACATCAAGCTGGCGCCGCGCGAGCGCCGCACGCGGGCGCAGCGCGAGATCGAGCGCGACCTCCGGCAGCAGCTGCTGCGCATCCCCGGCCTCGTGCCGTCGCTGGGCCAGGCGGCATCGCTCGACAACCGCAAGCCGCTTCTGATCAACCTGCGCGGCGACGACATCGACACCCTGAAGGAGTACTCGCAGCGCCTCAAGGATGCGCTCTATGACGTGCCAGGCGTCGTCGATCTCGAGGCCGGGCTCGAGCACGACATGCCCGAATACAAACTCATCGTCGATCGCGAGCGCGCGTTCGACCTGGGGCTGTCGAGCGGCGCCATTTCCGGCACTATCGGTCCGCTCGTGGGCGGACAGGTCGTGACATCGTTCGAGGACGACGCGGGTGAGTCGCGGAACGTTCGCGTGCGGCTGCCGAAGGCGCTCCGCCAGAACGTGTCGCAGGTCCAGAAGCTGCGGCTCGCGGCGGTGCGGCCGACAGGACTTGCGCTGGTCCCGATGGTCGCGGTGACGCGGTACGAGGCCAGCACGATGCCGGCGGAAATCGGTCGCATGGATCTGTCGCGGCAGGTGACGGTCAGCGGCAACCTGGACGGCCTCCCGCTCGGAACCGCTGTCGCGAAGGTGCGCGCCGTCACGGATCGTCTCGGTCTGCCGGCGGGGTACCGGACGGTGATCTCGGGCGAAAACGAGGCGATGGAAGAGTCGTTCCGCTACATGGGCGAAGCGCTCGTCCTTGCGATCGTCTTCGTGTACCTCATTCTGGCGGCGCAGTTCGAGTCGTTCGTCGATCCGCTGGCCATCATGCTGTCGCTGCCGCTCTCGATCGTCGGCATGGCGGCGACGCTGCTCCTGACCGGCGACACGATCAACATCATGTCGATGATCGGCCTGATCATGCTCATGGGCCTCGTGACGAAGAACGCGATCCTCCTCGTCGATTACAGCAAGGTCCTGCGAGCACGAGGGCTCGACCGCACGCGCGCGGTCATCGAGGCCGGACGCGTTCGGCTGCGTCCGATCATCATGACGACGTCGGCGATGGTGTTCGGGATGCTGCCACTGGCGCTCGGGCTGGGATCGGGTGGTGAAATGCGCGCGCCGATGGCACGCGCCGTCATCGGCGGGCTCATCACCTCGACGCTGCTCACCCTCGTCGTCGTCCCCATCGTGTACACGCTGCTCGACGATGCCGCGGGCTGGCTCGGCAGGCATCGCGCGCACGTCGCCGCCGCCGCCGCGACTGCCGGTCTGCTCGTCGCATTCGTCCTCGTGCCGGCACGAGTGGCGTCGGCGCAGAACGACGGCGTGCCCGTTCGGCGCGTCACGCTCGAGGAAGCACTCGCGATCGCCGCCGAACAGAATCACGACGTTCGCAAGGCCGTCGAATATCAGGGCTGGGTGCGCGGGAAGTACGTGGAGGAGCGCGCCGCCGGGCTGCCAAAAGTCACGTTCAGCGGCACTCTCCTCCGCCAGTTCGACGACAGCCAGAGCGGGCTGTTTCGAAATGTTCCGGCGTTCGGGGATCCTGGTCTGTCAACCGTTGGCGAGATCTTCGGCGGCCGGCAGGACGTGCGCGTGGCCGAGGTGCGGCTGACGCAGCCGATCTTCACGTGGGGGCAGGTCGGTGCGGCGATGCGCGCCGCGCGCGTCGCGTTCGCCTTCGCCGAGGGACAGCTGCGCCAGACGCATCAGTTGATTCAGAAGGATGTGGCGACGGCGTTCTTCGACACGCTGGCGGCCCGGGAGCTGGCGGCGCTTGCGGTCGAGGATCTCGCGCAGAAACAGCGGCATCTCGACGAGACCAGCCGCCGCCGCACGATCGGCACGGCCACCGATTACGACGTGCTCGCGGCGGAGGTCGCGGTGAAAAACGCGCGCCCGGCGATCGTCCGCACGGGAAACGCCGTCCGCGCCAGCCGCGATCGACTGCGGTTCCTGCTCGCCGAAACGACGTCCGACGTCGACGTGATCGGATCGCTCGACACGACGATCGAGCCGCCGCCGCCGTGCGAACAGGTGATCCACCGCGCGATCGAGAGCCGGCCCGAAGTGGGCGAGCTCGCGAGCCAGCGCAACATCTCGCGCGAGCTCGTCACGATTGCGTCGGCGGCAGGCAAGCCGCGCGTCGACTTCAGCAGCGGCTTCGGCACGCGAAGCCTCGGCCTGCCGTCGATCGGATCGAACGGCACCACCTGGAATGCGTCCATCTTCGCGACCGTGCCGTTGTTCGACGGCTGGCGCACGGCCGGCCGCGTCGCGCAGGCGAAGACCGACCTGGCGCGCGCCACGCTGGACGAGCAGAAGCTGCGCGACGGCATCGCGCTCGAAGCGCGCGGCGCGGTCAACGCCGTGCAGGAAGCGGTCGATATTGCGACGGGCCTCCGCAGCACGGTGGAGCAGGCCGAGCGCCTCGTCTTCCTCGCTGAAAAGGGCTACGAGCTGGGCGTCAAGACCCACCTCGAGGTGCAGGACGCACAGCTCAATCTGCTCGCCGCGAAGAGCAACCTGGCGCGCGCGCTGCGCGATTACCACGTCGCGCGCGTGAACCTGGCCTGGGTCGAGGGCGGGAGATAACGGAGGACGGCGGAGAAACCGGGCAAGCCAAGCGGAGCCACGAAGACACGAAGCCGGAGAGGCTGCCACGCTGAATGCGGTCGACGGGTGGCCGGCTACGGCGCGCGCGCCGCTTCGCGACGCCGGTCGAACCTCAGCGTGCTGCTTCGTGGCTCCGTGCCGCTGCGATTCCGCGCGACTGGCCCGTTCCCTCCGCGATCTCCGCGGCTTCCCCGACGCGAATCCGGCGGCGCTCCTCCCCCTGTCGGGAATCCGGCACCACCGGCGTCAATTCCCTCGCAAAACACGCGGTTCCTCTGGCACCTCCGTTGCTGAACACCGGTTCGAACGCGTCGCCGGGAGGCTCCATGCTGGCATCGCAGTCCTTGGCGGAGTTCGATCCCACCGTTTCCCGCCGCAACTTCATTCGCTTGTGCACGATGGTCGCCGCCGCGGTCGGCCTCGGGCCGCTCGCCGCCGAACGCTTCGTCGAAGCCGCGACGAGCGGCCGCAAGCCGTCCGTCATCTGGCTGCAGTTCCAGGAATGCACGGGCTGCACCGAGTCGCTCCTCCGCGCGGCGCATCCAGCCGTCGACGATTTGATCCTCGATCTGATTTCGCTCGACTACCACGAGACGCTGCTCGCGGCCGCCGGTCATCAGGCAGAAGCCGCGCTGAAGCAGGCGATGCGCGACAACGCCGGCAAGTACGTCTGCATTGTCGAGGGCGCGATCCCGACCAAGGAAAACGGAATCTACTGCATGATCGGCGGCCGCACGGCGGTCGACATCGTGACCGACGTCGCGTCGCAGGCCGGCGCCGTGATCGCGATCGGATCGTGCGCGTCGTGGGGCGGCGTCCCGTCCGCCGATCCGAATCCCACGGGCGCAACCGGCGCGCACGAGATTCTCAAGGGCAAGACCGTCGTCAACATTCCCGGCTGTCCGGCCAATCCGTACAACCTGCTCGGCGTCGTGCTGCAGTACGCGACCTACGGCACGCTGCCCGCACTGGATGCGCAGAACCGGCCGAAGTTCGCCTACGGCGAGACCATTCACGAGCACTGCCCCCGCCGCGCGCACTTCGACGCCGGACGCTTCGCCGAGAAGTATGGCGACGAGGGTCATCGCCTCGGCTACTGCCTCTACAAGCTCGGATGCAAGGGGCCGGTGACGTACGCCAACTGCTCGGTACAGCACTTCGGCGAAGTCGACGGCGCGTGGCCGATCGGCGTCGGGCATCCGTGCTTCGGCTGTACCGAGCAGAAAGTCGCGTTTCGCGTGCCGCTGCACACGACGGTCGACATCCAGCGGCCGATGCCGCCCGACACGTACGCGCCCGTTCACGCGTCGCAGGGCCAGGTGAGCCCGCTGGCGACCGGTGTTGCCGGTGCGATTCTCGGCGGACTCGCCGGGGCGGGTTATGTCGCGTCGAAGAAACTGTCGGCTGCCGAACCGCCGGTGAAGCCGGAGGTCTAGCATGGGCATTTCTCGCCGTGCGGCGTTGAAAACGGTATTGGTCGCCGGCGCGGCCGCCGCGGGGGCGCGGCCGGCGAAGGCGGCGGTGCTCGCGCAGGCGCCCGCCGACGCGGTCGGCCTCCTGTACGACACCACGCTGTGCATCGGCTGCAAGACGTGCATGGTCGCGTGCAACGAAGCGAACGCCCTCCCCGCGGACACGACGCTGAGCCCGGCGCGGCTCTACCACGCGCCGGCCGACCTCAACGCGCGCGCGAAGACGGTCATCAAGCTGTACGCGGATGCCGACGGCATGACGCGCTCGTACCTGAAGGCGCAGTGCATGCACTGCATCGATCCGGCCTGCGCCACCGCCTGCATGCTCGGCTCGCTGCAGAAACGCGAGTTCGGCATCGTCACCTACGACCCGGATCTCTGCGTCGGCTGCCGCTACTGCGAGGTGGCCTGCCCGTTCAACGTGCCCAAGTTCGAGTGGTCGAGCGCAGCCCCGAAGATCGTCAAGTGCGAGCTGTGCAATCACCGACTGGCCGAGGGAAAGGAGCCCGCGTGCTCGGAAGTGTGCCCGCGGCACGCCGTGATTTTCGGCAAGCGCAGCGACCTGCTGAAGGAAGCGAAGCGGCGCATCGACGAATCGCCAGGCCGCTACATCCCGAAGGTCTACGGCGAGACCGACGGCGGCGGGACGCAGGTGCTCTATCTGTCGCACGTGCCGTTCGAGCACCTCGGTCTGCCCGCGCTCGGCGAGACACCGGGCCCGGAGCGCGCGCGATCGCTGCAGCACGGCATCTATCGCGGCTTCGCCGCGCCGCTGGCGCTCTACGGCGTGCTCGGCCTCGTGATGTGGCGGAACCGTTCGGCTGCCGCGGAGGATCGTAATGACGACGCGCGCTGAACCGATGGGCGGATCGCTCGACACGACGGCCACCCGCGCGCTCGCTGGGTTGCTGGGCCTCGGCGCCGTCCTCATCGTGTGGCGCCTCATCGTCGGTCTGGGCCCGACCACGGCGCTCAACGACGGCTATCCGCTCGGTCTCTGGATCGCGTTCGACGTCGTCACCGGAACCGCCGTTGCGTGCGGCGGCTACGCCGTCGCGATCCTCGTCTACATCCTGAACAAGGGACGCTACCACCCGCTCGTGCGGCCCGCGCTCCTGACGAGCGCACTCGGCTACTCGCTCGCAGGCTTCAGCGTCGTCATCGACATCGGCCGGTGGTGGAACGTCTGGAAGGTGCCGGTCTACTTCTGGCACTGGAACTTCAACTCGGCGCTGCTCGAAGTCGCGCTCTGCATCATGGCCTACGTGTTCGTGCTGTGGATCGAGCTGTCGCCGGCATTCTTCGAGCGGTGGCAGGACAGCTCGTTCGTCGCGCTCCGCCGCATGTCGCGCGCGGCGCTGCCGATGCTGAAGAAGGCCTCGCTCTTCATCATCGCGCTCGGCCTGCTGCTGCCGACGATGCACCAGTCGTCGCTGGGGACGCTGATGCTGCTGGCCGGCCCGCGCCTGCATCCGCTGTGGAACACACCGTGGCTGCCGCTGCTGTTCCTGATCTCGTGCGTCTCGATGGGCTACGCCGGCGTCGTCTTCGAGTCGACGCTGTCGAGCAGGCTGTTCGGCCGCCGTTCGGACACCGCGATGCTGGCGGCGCTTGCGGCCGCGATCGTGCCGCTGCAGATTGCCTTCGTGGTCCTGCGGCTCGGCGATCTGGCCTGGCAAGGCCGGCTCGGGCTGCTGTTCGCCGGGGATGGACGCTCCGTGCTCGCCGCGCTCGAGTACGTATTGTTCCTCGCGCCCGTGGTCATGCTGTCGTCGGCGGAGCGGCGACGCGATCCCGGGCAGCTCTTCCGGGCCGCGCTGGCGATGATCTTTGCGGGCGCGCTCTTCCGCTTCGACACGTACCTCGTCGCGTTCACGCCCGGCCCGCAGTGGGCGTACTTCCCGAGCGTGCCCGAGCTGTTGATCACGGTGGGTCTCGTCGCCGGCGAGATTCTCGCCTACATCCTGATCGTCAAGATGTTTCCGGTCCTCGCGAAAGAGCAGGTTGCCTGATGAGCACGCACATCACCGTCGATCCGATCACGCGCATCGAAGGCCACCTGCGCATCGACGTCGAAGTCGACGGCGGCGTGGTGAAGAAGGCGTGGTCGTCGGGTCAGATGTTCCGCGGCATCGAGCGGATTCTGATCGGTCGCGACCCTCGGGAAGCGTGGCTGTTCACGCAGAGGTTCTGCGGCGTGTGTACGACCGTGCACGCGATCACGTCGGTGCGCGCCGTTGAGAACGCGCTCAAGCTGGAGATTCCGCCGAACGCGCAGTACATCCGCAACCTGATCGTCGCCGCGCACGCGATGCACGACCACATCGTGCACTTCTACCAGCTGTCGGCGCTCGACTGGGTGGACGTCGTGTCGGCGCTCAAGGCGGATGTGCCGAAGACGGCGGCGCTCGCGACGAGCCTGTCGAACTGGCCGGGCAACAGCGTGCAGCAGCTGCAGGCGACGAAAGACCGGCTCGCGGGGTTCGTCGCGAAAGGGCAGTTGGGCATCTTCGCGAACGGCTACTGGGGCCACCCGGCGATGAAATTGTCGCCGGAAGTGAACCTGCTGGCGGTCAATCACTACCTGCAGGCACTCGACTACCAGCGCCGCGTCAACCAGGTGGTGACGATCCTCGGCGCGAAGACGCCGAACATCCAGAACCTCGCGGTCGGCGGCGTCGCCAACGCGATCAATCTGGACAGCGACGCCACGCTCAACATGGCAAAGCTCTACAAGGTGAAGGAGCTGCTCGATTCGGCAAAACAGTTCATCGAGCAGGTGTACTTCGTCGACGTCTGCGCCGTCGGCGGTCTGTATGCCGACTGGCTGAAGTACGGCGCCGGCGTCACCAACTATCTGTCGGTGCCGGATCTGCCGCTCGACGCGAAAGCGACCGCGTTCGACCTGCCGGGCGGAACGATCATGAATGGCGATCTCGCGAACGTGAAGGCGATCAAGTCCTTCGAGGATCCTTACTTCCAGAAGAACGTGTCGGAGTGCATTGCGCACGCCTGGTACGCCGGTGACTGGACGCGGCATCCCTACGAGGAAGAGAGTGTGCCGCGTTACACCGCGTACGAACCCGACGGCAAGTACTCCTGGATCAAGGCGCCGCGTTTCGATGGGCATCCCATGCAGGTCGGTCCGCTCGCGCAGGTTCTCGTGGGCTTCGCACAGGGACACGAGCCGACGGTGCGATGGGCGAAGCGCACGCTCGAAACGGCGGGGAAGGTTGCCGGCGCGACGCTCACGCCGGCGGTCCTTCACTCGACGCTCGGCCGCCATGCCGCGCGCATGATTCGCACCTGCGTCATCGCCGAGCTCGCCGACAAACACTGGAATCTGCTCGCCGAGAACATCGGCAAGGGCGACACGCGCATCTTCAACGAGCCGGTCTTCCCGAAGGGCGAGCAGCAGGGATTCGGGTTCCACGAAGCGCCGCGCGGCACGTTGTCGCACTGGGTCGTCATCGAGAACGGCGCGATCAAGAACTACCAGGCGGTCGTGCCGTCGACGTGGAACGCCGGACCACGCGACGCGAAGAATCAGCCGGGCCCGTACGAAGCGTCGCTCGTCGGAAATCCCGTCGCCGACACCGGGAAACCGCTCGAAGTGCTCCGCACGGTCCATTCGTTCGATCCGTGCATCGCGTGCGCGGTGCACACGCTTGACGTTGACAGCAAAGAGATCTCGCGCGTCCGCGCGCTTTAGAACGAGGCGAAGGCATCACGAACGGCGAACGGCAATGATCAGCGTGTTAGGACTTGGCAACGTGCTCATGGGCGACGACGGGTTCGGACCCGCCGCGATTCACGCGCTCGAGGCCGACTACTCGGTTGGCGACGATGTGGAAGTCTTCGATCTGGGCACGCCGGGCCTCGACCTGATGCCCTGGCTCGCCGACGTCGATCGCGTCGTGATCGTCGACACGGTAAAGAGCGACCTTCCGCCTGGCACCATGCGCATCTATGACAAACGCGATGTGCTCAGGCATCCGCCATCGGTCCGCGTCGGTCCCCACGACCCCGGCGTGAAAGACGCGCTGCTGACGCTGGAATTTGCGGGACGCGCCCCGCGCGAACTCACGCTGATTGGCGTCGTCCCGGCGCGGACCGGTCTGGCGGCCACGCTGTCGCCGGAAGTTGGAGCGGCCGTGCAGCCGGTCGTGTCAGAGGTCGTACGGATCCTCGAACGCGCCGGCGCCGCCGTCACGCGGCGAACCAATCCCGTGGTCGGCGTGCCGTGGTGGAACCGATCCGCGAGGGACAGGCTGGAGGGCGTATGAAGAAGATCTCCTCCGTTTACGTTGCGGCCCTGGCGTTCGGCATCGTGTCGTGCTCCACGATACAGCCGATGAAGGTCAACCTGGGCGAGCAGTGCTTCCGTTGCCAGCGCACGATCGGCGACACGCGTCTCGCTGGCGAGCGAATCGCCGGTTTCGTGGAGAAGTTCCGTGCCCCGGGCTGTATGGCGAAGTACATCGTCAAAAACCCCGGGGACAAGGGAACGACGTTCGTCACCGACTATCGCAGCGGGATCATGCTGGACGCGAACGCGGCATACTACGTGGCGTTCCTGATCGACGAATCAACCGGTGAACGCGACTACCGCGCGTACGCCCGAAAGACCGATGCCGATGCCGCGGCGCTCGAGCTGAAGTCCGAGACGGTGCGCTGGAACACGGTCCTGGACCGCGCACGCGCGTCGTGACGAGATCCCGTGCGCTGCCGGACGCGATCGTCCTGACGCTCGCGCTCGCGGCCGCGATCCTGATGGGTGGCGCGAGCGCGGCCGGCATCTTTCTGCCGTTCGTCTACGCGAAAGAAACGCCGTCATGGGCGGCGCAGGGCATGGGGCAGGATGTCGTGAATCTCATCGTGGTGTTGCCGGCGACGGCAATCTGCATCGCCCATGGCGCGCGCGGATCGCTTCGTGCGGTCCTCGTCCTGCTCGGTCTTCTTTTCTACGTGATCTACTCGTACGTGTTGTACGCCTTCTTCGTGCACTTCAATGCGCTGTTCCCGATCTACGTCGCCGTGCTCGGACTCTCGTTCTACGCGTTGGTGGGAATGCTGATGGAGATGGACTCGATCGCGGTGCGCTCGCTCTTTGCCGCAAAGCGAGGCCGTGCAGCGAGCGCGTATCTCATGGCGTCGGGCGTGGCGTTTGCGATCTTGTGGCTGGCGAGCATCGCGTCCGCCATAGCCGCCGGCGGCACGCCGCCGGACGTGATTGAGGCCGGCCTTCCCGTCAACCCGGTGCACGTCCTCGATCTCGCATTCGTCCTGCCGGGGATGATCGTCACCTCCGTGCTGCTCTGGCGGCGCCGGCCCTTCGGGTTCCTGCTCGCGGTGCCGTTGACGACCTTCGCGGCCGCGATGTGCCTGGCGATCGTCGGCATGATGCTGTTCATGCGAACTCGGGGGTTGCCCGCGCCGGCCGCCCTCATCGCCGGCCTCGTCGTGGCCAGCGGCCTCGCGGTCGCGCTCACGATCGACCTCCTCCGGCCTTCGGTCGGCGGTGCCGGAAATCCGGCACCCGCGCAGGAGTCCGCTGCGTTTCCGCGCTAATCGCTTGGCAGTGCCCTTGCCTCTGAACGAGGCACACGCCGATGGCTGTCGCGCATGTGGTCGGGCGGCGGATTCGGATTCAGGGCACCGTGCAGGGTGTCGGATTTCGGCCTTGGGTCTATCGCACGGCGCATGTGGCCGGCGTGACCGGCTGCGTCCGTAACGACTCGGCCGGCGTCGTCATCGAGGCGTTTGGCGACGATCGCGCGCTCGCGGCGTTCGTCGACGGCCTGCAATTTCCCCCACCGGCTGCGCGAATTCTCGCGGTCGACGAGACGGTTATCGACGCCGAGCGGGTCGATGATTTCGAGATCGTCGACAGTACGCCCGCCGCCGAGCGCCGGGTCTCCATTCCGCCCGACCTGGCCATCTGCGATGACTGCCTGCGCGAGATCTTCGATCCCGCGAACCGCCGCTACAGGTATCCGTTCACGAACTGCACGAACTGCGGTCCGCGCTTCACGATTGCGAACGACATCCCGTACGACCGCGCGGCGACGACGATGGCGTCTTTCGGGATGTGCGCGGCGTGCCGGCGAGAGTACGACGATCCCGCGGATCGTCGTTTTCATGCGCAGCCCAACGCCTGTCCCGTCTGCGGACCCCGAGTCGCGCTTCATCTGAACGACGGCTCGCCGGTTCTGGGCGGTGACCCGCTCGCGCTCGCGGCCGAAGCGCTTCGCGAGGGTCGCATTGTCGCCGTCAAGGGGATCGGCGGGTTTCATCTGGCGTGCGACGCGACGAACGACGCCGCCGTGCTGCGGCTGCGGCAGCGCAAGCATCGCGACGAGAAGCCCCTTGCGGTCATGGTGAAGGACCTCGTCGCCGCCTCGGGGATCGCCGTCGTCGACGACACGGCGCGCACGCTGCTGACGTCGGTGGAGCGGCCGATCGTGCTGCTGCCTAGACGCGATGGCAGCATGCTCGCGCCGTCGGTGGCGCCCGGCAATCGCATGGTCGGCGTCTTCCTGCCGTACTCGCCGCTGCACCACCTCCTGCTGGCAGACGCCGGACGGCCGCTCGTGATGACCTCGGCCAACCTGTCGGACGAGCCCATCGCCTTTCGCAACGACGAAGCGCTCGCGCGGCTCGGTACGATTGCCGATTTCTTCCTGCTGCACGACCGCGAGATCGAAACGCGGTGCGACGACTCGGTCGCCACGGTGGTCGCGGATCGCCCGACGGTCGTGCGCCGATCTCGCGGGTTCGTGCCGCGCGTGGTGGCGCTCCGCCGTGCCGTCGCCCGTCCGGTACTCGCCTGCGGCGCGCTGCTCAAGAACACGTTCTGCCTCGCCGCCGGATCGAACGCGTGGCTCGGTCCGCACATCGGCGATCTCGAGAACCTCGAGACCTACGACTCCTACACGGCCGCGATCGAGCGGATGCAGCGTTTTCTCCAGATTACGCCCGACGTGATCGCGCACGATCTGCACCCGGACTATCTCTCGTCGGTGTACGCGCGCTCGCGTCCGGAAGCGATCAAGATTCCGATCCAGCATCATCACGCGCACGTCGTCAGCGCGATGGCGGAGCACGGCCTCGAGGGGCCGGTCATCGGCATTGCGTACGACGGCACGGGCCTCGGTCCTGATGGCGCTGCCTGGGGAGGCGAGATTCTAGTTGCGACTGCCTGTGACTTCCGGCGGGCTGCCACGTTCAGGCCGCTCCGTCTCCTCGGCGGCGACAAGGCCATCCGCGAGCCGTGGCGGATCGCGCTCGCCGCGGTGCTGGACGCGTTCGGCGGCGCGCCGCCCGCCAACATCCGCGATCTGTTTCCGGAGGTCGCACCCCACGAATTCGACGCCGCGTGCCAGCTGTTGGCGGGCGGCCTCGCGATGCCTCTGGCGCATGGCGTCGGGAGGTATTTCGATGCATTCGGCGCGCTGTTTCTCGGGCGGACGCGGGCGACCTTCGAAGGGCAGGTCGCCCTCGAATGGAACCAGGCGGCAGATCCCGCGGTGGCGCGCGCGTACCCGATTCAGATCCACGACACGGCCGGCGTCGTCCGCATCGACCTGCGCATGGCGCTGCGGCATGCGCTCGTGGATCGCGAGAACGGCGCACCCGTGAGCGCGATTGCGGCGGCGTTCCACAACACGCTGGCGTACGCCACCGCGATCGCCGTGCGCCGGGTCGCCCGCGACGTCGGACGGCTGCCCATCGTCGCGTCGGGCGGGTGTTTTCAGAACGCGCGTCTCGCCGAGAGCGTGCGCGCGGCGCTCACGCCGGAGCACGAGGTGTATCTGCACGGAGAGGTGCCGCCTGGGGATGGCGGGATTGCGCTGGGGCAGGCCGTGATCGCGAATGCGAAGTTGGCGGTGTAGCGGCGGACCTGTGTGTCCGCCCCGGGCCGACACGCAGGTCGGCCCCTACAGGAGACCGAGCGATGTGTCTGGGTGTTCCCGGGTTGGTGACTGATATCGACGATCTCGTCGCGGTCGTCGATTTCTGGGGCGTGAAACGGCGCGTGCGGCTCGACCTCGTGGACGAGCCGGTGTCGGTCGGCGATTACGTGCTCAACCACGTCGGGTTTGCCATACGCCGCATTCCGCCGGAAGACCTGCAGACGACGCTCGAGATGTACGAACAGCTGCTGCATGAGGCGAACCGCAGCGATCTGATGAGCGCAGATGTGCGCGGGGAAATCGAGGCGGGGTCGAAATGAACGTGCTCGAATTCCGGGATCGCGATCGCGCCGCGGCGCTGGGACGCGCGCTCGCACGCGCCACGGGCCAGGTCGGCCGCGCGCCGGTGTCGGTGATGCACGTGTGCGGCAGCCACGAGCAGGCGATTGCGAAGTTCGGCCTGCGCGCGTCGTTTCCACGCGACTTGAACGTGATCATGGGCCCCGGCTGCCCTGTCTGCATCACCGATCTGCCAGAGATTGACGAAGCGGTGGCGCTCGCGCTGACGGGCGTTCGGATCGCGACCTACGGCGACATGGTCCGCGTGCCGGGAACCGCCGGCTCGCTTGCCGACGCGCAGGCGCAGGGCGCACGGATCGAGACGGTCTACAGCGTGGCGCAGGCCGTGGATTTGGCTCGCGCGACGACGGAAGAGATCGTCTTCTTCGCGACAGGATTCGAGACCACCGCGGTCGCGACAGCGGCGGTGATTCTCGCCGGTCCCCCCCGTAATTTCTCCGTCCTCTCGGCGCACAAGTACATCCCGCCGGTGATGGAAATCGTCGCCGAGATGCCCGACACGCGCGTCGAGGGCTTTCTTGCGGCAGGCCATGCGGCGACGATTACGGGCTGTGGGATCTTCGAGCCGTTCGTTGCCCGACACGGGCTGCCGGTCGTGGTCGCCGGCTTCGAGCCGCTCGACATCCTGGCGGCGCTCGTCCGGCTCGTCGAGCTCGTGCGCGATCGCGCGCCAGAGGTCGTCAACATGTTCCCGCGCTGCGTTACCCGCGAGGGCAACCTCAACGCTCAGCGGCAGCTGTGGCGCGTGTTCCGTCCGATCGGCGGCCGGTGGCGCGGCATCGCGCACGTGCCGAACGGCAACCTGCGGCTGCGCGACGAGTGGGCCGCCCTCGACGCGCGCCGCCGGTTCGAGATCGACACGTCGGCGCTCTGGCATCACGCGCCGTCGGCGCTCGTCCGCCAGTGCATCTGCGGAAACATCATGGCCGGCATCGCGTCGCCCGCCGACTGTCGTCTGTTCGGCGCCGAATGCGTCCCGGATTCGCCGGTGGGCGCCTGCATGGTCAGCAGTGAAGGCACCTGCCGCATCTGGCATCAGTACGGCGGCATTCCTCGACTCGACGCGGGACTGACGTCCCGCGCCCCACGCGCCGGTGGAGGTGTCTCATGCCCGCTGTAGCAGCCGAGGAGCGTGTGCTGTTGAAGCACGGCGCCGGCGGCCGTGCGATGCGGCGCTTGATCGAAGAGTCGTTTCTGCGCGCCTTTGCGACCGATCCCGAGCGGTCGCCCGACGTGCTCGGCGTGTCAGCCATGGACGACGGCGGCGCCGTGCGGATCGGGAATCGATGGCTCGTCATGACCACCGATTCGCACGTCATTCAGCCGCTCTTCTTCCCGGGCGGCGACATCGGCCGGCTCGCGATTGCGGGGACGGTGAACGACCTCGCCATGATGGGCGCCACCGAGGTCCTCGGGCTGACGTGCGGCGTCGTCCTGGAGGACGGTTTCCCGCGCGCGGATCTCGAGCGGATCCTTGCGTCGATGCGGCAGGCCTGCCGCGAGGCCTCGGCCATCGTCATCGCCGGCGACACGAAAGTGATGGGAAAGGGCGAAGTCGACGGACTGGTCGTCAACACAACCGGCGTCGCTCTCACCTCGCGGCTCGTTCGAGACGCCGGGCTGCTGCCCGGCGACCGCATCATCGTCACCGGCACGATCGGCGATCACGGAATGGCGGTCATGGCCCTGCGCCACGGCCTGGATCTCGAGGCCGACCTGCGGTCGGACGTGGCGCCGATCAACGGCCTGATCCGCGAGGCGCTGAGCGCTGCACCGAGCGCGATCGGCGCGATGAAGGATCCGACGCGCGGCGGAGTGGCGACGGCGTTCCATGAAATGGCGGCGAAGAGCGGCGTGGGCATCCTCATCGACGGAGCCGCGCTGCCGGTTCGCGAATCGGTGCGGGGCGTGTCCGAGCTGGTCGGCATCGATCCGCTCCTCGTCGCCAACGAAGGCAAAGCGCTGATCGGGGTCCGTGCGGCGGCTGCGCAGCAGGTGCTCGACGCGCTGCATCGTCATCCGCTCGGCGCCGACGCGGCGGTCATCGCCGTCTGTACCGAGGATCACGCGGGCATGGTCATGCTGGACACCGGATTTGGCTGCCGGCTCGTGGCGGAGCCGGAGGGCGACTTGCTGCCGCGCATATGCTGAACACGATCGGTCCGGTTAACGCCGGACGCCACGCACACTCTGGTCCGCTCCGTGTCGCCGTCCTGTGCTCGGACCGGGCGCCGGGCCTGCTGTATCTGCTCAATCGAGCGCCGGACCGCGGGTCGGCGTTCGACATCGCCTGTGTGCTCACGAGCTCATCGACTTTCGAGGAAGGAGTGCGCGTCGAGCGGCGCGGCATCCCGACCATCGTCCACCCGATCGCCGAGTTCTATGCGAAACGGCAGGCCCGTGTGCCGGGCGATCTCGATGTGCGGCAGGCGTACGACGCCGAGACGAGAAAACGGATCGAGCCGTTCTTTCCGGATGTGATTCTGCTCGACGGCTATCTGTACCTCGTCACCGCGCCGCTGCTGACGACCTACCGCCATCGCATCATCAACCTGCACTTCAGCGATCTGACGCTGCGGCACGCCGACGGACGTCCTCGTTTTCCAGGGAAGCGGGCGGTCCGCGACGCGATTGCCGCCGGGTGTCGCGAGACGCGCGCCACCGTGCATCTCGTGAACGCGCGGCCGGACGATGGACCGCCGATCGTGCGATCGTCGGCATTCCCGGTACCGCCGATCCTCGAAGACGGGCGGACGCTCGGCACGCCGAACATTTTCAGGATATGCGTTGCGGCGCACCAGCGCTGGATGATGCAGACGGCGTCGGGGCCGCTGATGGCAGCGGCGCTGCGTCTGCTCGCGGCGGGCGTATTCGATCCCGACGAGGCCGCGCTCGAGTCACCGATGGCGAGCACCACGTCGTGGCTGCTCGATGAGAGAGGCGCGCTGACGGCGCCGGAGCCGATGGCCGCTCCGGCGCTCGCACGGACGTAACGTCATGCAGCACATCCGGATGGAGCGGGCCGGGGCCGTCGGGCTGATCACGATCGATCGCCCGGCGCGATTCAACTCGCTCGATGTCCGCACGGCGCAGGAGTTCCGGCAGGCTGGACTCCAGTTCGCGCGCGACGCGAACGTGCGCGCCGTCGTGCTCCGCGGCCTGCCCGGCATGTTCTGCAGCGGTGCCGATCTGAAGTTCATCCGGCAGGGCGGAGACGCGGACGATCTCGCCTATCTCGCGCCGGCGACGCTGCGCGAAACGCACGATGCCGCCGTCCCGCGATACGGGGATGTCTTCAAGCAGATTCTCGAGTACATCCACAGCGCGATCTCGGAGATCCGGCGTGCCCCGAAGCCGTTCATCGCAGCAGTCGATGGCATTGCCGCCGCGGGCGGATTCGGGATCGCGATGGCGTGCGATCTGGTCCTGGCGTCCACGCGCGCTTCGTTCGAGTGGGCGTATGGGAAGACGGGCCTGACCGGTGCAGAGAGCTCGACGTTCTTTCTGCCGCGGCTGGTCGGTCTGCGCAAGGCCATGGAGCTGATGCTCCTCAACCCGCGGCTCACGGCCGCCCAGGCGCGCGACTGCGGACTCGTCACCGCCGTGTTCGATGCCGGCGCATTCGACGCGGCGGCCATGGCGATGGCCGAACGTCTCGCCGCGGGACCTGCGCGCGCGTACGCGGTCGCGAAGGAACTGCTGAATCAGGCCGCCGGCATGGATCGCCTCGACGCGCACCTGGATCGCGAGCTGGAAGAGCTCGCACGTGTCGCCGACGGCCCCGAGTTCGCAGAGGGGATTGACGCGTTCTTCGAGAAACGGGCGGCTCGATTCGACCGAACGGAGTACGTCGATGCATGAGTACAGCCTCGTGCAGGCGATGTTCGACCGGATCGGCGAGGCGGTGCGGGCGAACCGCGCCCTTGCGGTCCGCCGCGTGCACGTGCGCATCGGACGCTACGCGGGCGTGGAGCCGGAGCTCTTCCGAGCCGCGTACGACGTGTTCCGCGTGAAAACGTTTTGCGCCGACGCGCCGCTCGACATCGAGGACGCGTCGGGCGACGAGCTGCTGCTGGAGCGGCTCGAGCTGGAGGTGCCGTGATGTGTGATTCCTGCGGCTGCGGCGATTCGAACGTCGTCCCCTTCGAGGTCCACGAGCGCCTCCTCGCCGGCAACGACCGCACGGCGGCCCACAACCGCGAGCACTTCCACGACCACGGCGTGATCGCGGTGAACCTGATGGGATCGCCCGGCTCCGGCAAGACGGCGGTGCTCGAGGCGACCGCGCACGCGCTCGGACGAGAGGCGCGCCTCGGCGTCCTCGCCGGCGACCTCGCGACCGACAACGACGCCGCTCGCATCCGCGCCGCAGGAATCGTCGCCGAATCGATCACGACCGGATCGGCGTGTCATCTCGACGCCGATATGGTCCACCGCGGGCTTCATCACCTGCCGTGGCGCACGCTCGAGTACCTGTTCATCGAGAACGTCGGCAACCTCGTGTGTCCCGCCGTCTACGACCTCGGGCAGGACGCCAACGTCGTCGCGCTGTCGGTCACGGAGGGCGAGGACAAGCCGCTCAAGTATCCGACGATGTTCCGGAAGGCCGACCTCGTGCTCGTGACGAAGATCGACCTGCTGCCGCAGCTGGACGTGAGCCTCGACACGATCGAGCGCAACCTCAAGGCGGTGATGCCGCATCCGTCGATGCTGCTGATCTCGTCGAAGACCGGTTCCGGCATCGGCGAATGGATTCGCTGGCTCCGCGGGTGCGGCACGCGCCGGCTCGGCGCCTGCGCCGCAGCGGCGGGCGCGGGAGCGGCCTTATGACAGTCGAACCCGTCCTCGTCGCGGCTGCCATCACCGTCGGCTCGATTCATACGGTGGCGCCCGATCACTGGATGCCGTTCGCGGTCCTCGCGCGGGCGGAGCGCTGGTCCGCGAGGCGGACGGCGATCGTCACCGCGCTGTGCGGTCTCGGCCATGTCACGACGTCGGTCGCGCTCGGCGTGCTGGCCGTCACGTTCGGGCGCGAACTGCTCGAGACGTTCGGGCGGCGGCTCGACCGGGTGGCGGGACTCCTGCTGGTCGGCTTCGGCGTGGCATACGCGATCTGGGCCCTGCATCGCCGCATGCGCGACCGCGCCCACGCGCACGCACACTCGCACCGCCCGCTGACGGCGTGGTCGCTGTTTCTGCTCTTTTCCGCGGATCCGTGCGTGGCCGTCATTCCACTGATATTCGTGGCCGCGCCGCTCGGCTGGCTGCGCACGCTCGCCGTGGTGGCCGCGTACGAGCTCGCGACGATTGCGACGATGGTCGTGCTGGTTCTGCCGGCTCGTGCGGCGATGCACACGATCCGGGCTGCGTGGGCCGACGAGTGGGGCGATGCGCTGGCGGGCGGTGTTGTC
>Ga0310810_10002546_pt1 | contig 19626 bp, 17 predicted proteins | sample NCmetagenome_FD_207641 | JGI IMG/M metagenome (GOLD analysis project Ga0310810, IMG submission 207641) | Soil microbial communities from experimental microcosm in Duke University, North Carolina, United States - NC | ecosystem: Engineered > Artificial ecosystem > Soil microcosm > Unclassified ...
GTGCTGGCTGAAGTAGGTCTGCGCGGCGGCCGCGCGCGCGGCGCGCACCGCGGCGAGGCGTCCGCGGTCCCGCATCACGATCGCATCGGAAGGATCGAGCCGGCCGACCAGGGTCTGCGCGATGTCGGCGACGCCGCCGCGCTCGCCAAGCCGATAAAAGGCCCAACTCCCCTCGCGATAACGGTCGACCAGCCCGGCCTCGGCGAGCAGCTTGAGATGCCGCGAGATGCGCGGCTGCGACTGGCGCAGGATCTTGGTGAGGTCGGAGACGGTCAGCTCGGCTTCGGCGAGCAGCGCCAGGATGCGCAGGCGCGTGCCCTCGCCGGCGGCGCGCAGCACTGCGTGCAGGGATTCAAAGTCGAGCGGCGCCGGACGCATGATGGGAAAGTTCCCAACTCTTTCGCATAAACATATAAGGATATCTTTATGTCAGCCACAAGGCTGGCGCAAGGCTGCGGCTGATTTGGGTTGGGGAGAGTTTTAAAAATCCGCGGTCGGGCGAGTGCGGTCGAGGATCGCAACGCGGGATGTCCGGCCGCAGAATTTGGTAATCAGATCAAAGAGATCGCTCGCACCGGCCGTCACATCGCCGACCCCGTTGGACTGCACGGTGACAACCGCGCGGCGGGTCTCCGGGCGGATGATCGAGCGGGCGTCCTGCCGCCAGTTCCAGCGGCGGCAGAGCACATGGGCGGCGTCCGCGTAGACCACCTCGCCGGCCTTCGGCGCCTCGGGCTCGCCGCCCTCGTCGGCCTCGGCCATGTCGACGAAGGAGTCGCCCTCTCGGGCATAGCGAAAGCAAAGCGGCGGCGTGACGCGGTCGAGATCGTCGGCGCCGAGCGGCAGCACGTGGGCGAGCGATACCGCATTGTAGAGATCGACGAACGCATTCACCCGCGCGAGGGAACGGCCCGCGAGCACATTCTTCACCAGCCGCTCGACCGAGGAGCGATAGCGCGTCTGCTTGATGCCGAAGCCCTTGTAGGCGGCGCGCCACTCCGCGATGCCGGGGGTCTGCGCAAGCTCCGTGCCGCCCCACGTCTGCCGCGCCGCGGCCTCGCGCGCGGCGATCAGTTGATCGAGCGCCGGCGGCCGCTCCGGCGCGATCGTCAGCCCCTCGGCAACGACGAAGGCGACGCGATAATCCGGAAACGCATTCGCGATGTCGGCGATGGAAATCTGCAATTGTTCTGCCTTGTGCCGCTTGTCCGTCGCGGATTACCCTTTGCGCCTCAAGAAATAAACCTCCGGGAGCGACGTCCATGAATCGAATTGTCTTCCTTGCCTCCGTCTCGCTTGCCTTCACGGCCGGCGTGACGCTCCCGCGCGTGTTGCCAACGCAGCAGGCGCAGGCCGCCAACGAACTCACTCCGATGGTGATTCACGTGCCGGATCTGTCGGGCGACAAGCTGGGAATGCCGTCGGGCACGGGGCTGCGCTCGAAGGCCTTCGTGATCCAGGACGGCATGACGCTTGCGGTGCAGGCCGGTCCGGTGCCGAAGCACTATCACGCGAACGCCAACGAGATTCAGTATTACCTCGAAGGCACCGGCACGATCTGGCTCGGCGACAAGGAAGTGCCGATCAAGCCCGGCGATCTCGTCATCATTCCGAAGGGCACCGCACACGGCGGCACCAAGACCGACGGCGCGCCGTTCAAGGCGATCGCGATCAAGACGCCGCCGCAGGCGCCGGATGACGTGAAGCTGCTGAACTAGCCGAACGCCGGGCGGCGATCACGCATGGACGAAGACATCCGCCCGGGCGAGATCGCCGTCACGCTGCCCGAGACATTCGACGCCGGCGTCTATTTCATCGGCCGCATCCGTACGCCCTGGACCAGGCGCGAGGACTGTCCGAGGAACGCGCGCGGCTCGGATGCCGTGTGCACCATCGAACTCGATCCGCGCTATGCGGCCGCACTCGATGGCGTTGCGACCTGCACGCATCTCATCATTTTCTATTTCATGGACCGGGCGCGGCGCGATCTCGTGGTGCAGGTGTCGCGTCACAGCGGCCGGCGCGGCACGTTTGCGCTGCGGTCGCCGGTGCGGCCGAACCCGATCGCCATGAGCGTGGTGACGCTTCTACGCATCGAAGACACCACGCTCTTCGTCATCGGCCTCGACTGCCTCGACGGCACGCCGCTGATCGACATCAAGCCCTATTTCGCCACGGTCGATTCCGTGCCGGACGCGGTGGTCGGCTGGAGCAAGAGCGGGAATGAATGAGGCGCACAGAGCTTCCTGGAAGGGCCGATGCTCGGGGAGAGGAAGCGCTTTGATCAGATGATCTGGCGGATGCTCGCCCAAGAATTTGTCGGAGAGCGAAACGCGATTCGGAATTCCTCGAAACGGGCGGTGCGTACGCTCGTTCACAATCGTGGGCAGCCGAGGTTGGGCGAGCTCGGGGCGAGGATCGGATACCTCTACCGATCAAGAGTCGGGCGATTGGGGACATCGGAGAAGCCGGCGGCTCAGATTTCAAAGCAGCAGTCCATTGCAGCACGAGGCTAGCGCTCCTCAGTCGTCATAATTGAGTCTGCGACCGTGCCGGCCACAAAGACGATCGCGTAGTGATACGGGGGAATCTCCATGCGTGCCACGACCTTCAGCCCTGCCACTTCGACCTCCATTACTGTCTGCTCGGGCGAGAGTCGCAGTTCGGTTCTGGGTCCCCTTGGTTCACCAAGGACCTGAGTTTCCTCACGAGGGCGCGCGTGCCAGTTGACGATCGCAAAACGTCCACCGCTTCTCAGAGCCTCCCATACGGTCCGCGCGAGTCGCGGTTTGTCGGGTACGCCGTGAAACGCGTTGGCCATGAATACAAAGTCCGCCTTGCGCCGCACCAGCTCGCCCAACTGATAGGCGTTTCCCGACACAAAATCGCAATTGCCCGACCCGCTCTCGCTGAGGCGATGGCTTGCAAGCCGTAGCATCTCCGGATCGATGTCCACCGCGATGACATGCCGCGCGACCTTCGCGATATGCACCGTGAACCAGCCGTCGCCGCAGCAAAGGTCGATCACATCCATTCCGCGAGCAATTCCGAGCGCGGCGATCACCGAGGCTGGATCGGGCCAGAGCGCCTCCCACCAGCCGGCGGTCGGCATTTCGGTGCCTTCGAAGAAATCAGAAGTATGGTCTATCACAAGCTGCGCTGATCCTCTCGATCGGAAGGTGTGTGGGGCGGCGACTCTTGGCCACCGCCCCCTGCGTGCGTCCAGTCTTGAGTCTACGGCTTGATCGCAAGCAGCGAGACGCTCTTGACGCCGAACTTCTTGCTCGCGCCCTTCGCGTTGTCGGAAATGAACTGGTACTGCGGATTGTCCCGGACGGTCTCCAGCCGCAGGCCTGCGCGCGTGATCATCTGCCGGTAATTGTCCTGCTGTGCCGCACCGCCAATACAGGCAGCCCACAGCGTCGAATTGCAAACGATGGTCTCCGGCAGCTGCACCTCGGTGACGATGTCGGAGATCGCGAACCGGCCGCCCGACTTCAGGAGGCGCGCAGCTTCGCCGAATACCTTTGATTTGTCGGTGGCGAGATTGATGACGCCATTGCTGATGACCACATCCGCCACGCCATCCGGCAACGGCGCTTCCTCGATGTACCCCTTGACGTAGGTCACGTTCAGAAAACCGTCGCGGTCGCGCAGGCGCTCCGCCTTGGAGCGCTGCTCGTCGGTCATGTCGACGCCGATCACCTTGCCGCGCGCCCCGACCTTCAGCGCCGCAATGAAGCTGTCCATCCCCGAACCGCTGCCGAGGTCAACGACCGTTTCGCCCGCCTTCGCATTGGCAAGGTGGAAGTAGTAGCCGACACCCGCGAAGGACTCGATCGCTTCCGCCGGGATGCGGTCAAGGTCTGCCGGGTCATAGCCGAGGCGCTCGGCCATCTGGCGTCCCATCTCGAAGTGGAAATCGCCGTGCGGATTTTCGGCAACGCTCTTGTACATTGCCTTCACCTTGGCTTCGAGTTCCTTGGGATCGAACGTTGCAAGCGTGGTCATGTCTCTCTCTCCGAGTTTTCCTGGTTCGCACTTGATCGTCGGCTAGAAGCTGAGCGTCGCGGCCCCGCCTTTGACGAGCTCGTGAATCTTGCTCGATCCGGCGATCTCCACGCCGTCGATCAGGTCGCTTTGCTCATAACCACGCCCTTTGACGCAGGGCGTGCACGCCCACAGCTTGCCGCCCCGGCCGAGAAAGTCCTTGACCAGCGCTGCGAGGGGTTCCAGCGGCGGCACGACCGTGCTGTCGATGGCCCGTTTCCTGGCCAGATCGACTGCGGCGCTGGTCAGGAAGATCGATACTTTCAGGCCGGAGGTCATGCCGCCGTTCGCGATGGTAAACCCCACCGAGGACAGCTCATGATCCGCCCCATGCGTCATCAGGACGACGAGATCGCGTGAATTCTCGGGCATTTCCGTTCTCCCTCGGCTAAAATCACCGTGCCGGCAGCATCCCGCATCCAGGGACCAAGGTCCTTCAGAAGCGCTTGATTTGTTCGGGACAGAGGCCTGATTATTTCGGGAGAGCCCCGGGGGCGCGGAGGGCCGGGTTTGCAGCTTGCTTTTGGCGAATACGTCCTCGATGCCGAACGACGGGAGCTCAGGCGGAGCGGCGATCAAATTGCGCTCGAGCCCCAGGTTTTCGACGTACTCCTATATCTGGTCCAGAACCGCGACCGGGTCGTCACCAAAGATGACCTGATCGCCTCGGTTTGGAACGGGCGCATCATCTCGGAAGCGACGCTGACAAGCCGCATCAACGCCGCCCGGAAGGTAGTTGGGGACAGCGGCGAGCAACAGACTCTCATCAAGACGTACCCGCGAAGGGGGTTCAGGTTTGTTGCAGACCTACGTCCGGGCGTCGGCGGCGTGGCAGAGCGCCGATCGTCGGATGCGCCAACTGCTTCCGCGAACGAGCACGCAGACAACAACCGTGAGCGCATTGGGTCCGGCGGAGTGGTTCACTGGGGCGGCCGGCCTTCGATCGCGGTCTTGCCCTTCAAGAATCTGAGCGGCGATTCCGAGCAGGAGTATTTTTCCGACGGGATTACCGAAGACATCATCGCGGCACTGTCGAAATACCGCTCGCTCGTCGTCATCGCCCGAAATCCGAGTTTCGCCTTCAAGGGGGCGGGCGACGCCCGCCAAGCCGGCCTGACGCTCGGTGCCGACTACCTGGTTGAAGGCAGTGTGCGAAAACTCGGGCAACGGGTCCGCATTTCAGCGCAGCTCGTGGAGACCGACGGAGGGCGGCAGCTTTGGGCGGAACGATACGACCGCGATCTTCAGGACCTGTTCGCGTTGCAAGACGAAATCACGACCACAATTGCCGCGCGAGTGGAGCCCGAAATCAGTGCGGCCGACCGCCTGCGCGCGGAACGCAAAGCCGTCCCGGCGCTGCATGCGTGGGATTTTTTCCGGCTCGGCACCAAGCATTTCTACAAATCGACCGTCGCCGACAATCTCGAAGCGCAAAGGCTGCTGCGTCGCGCGATCGAACTCGATCCGAATCTGGCCGAGGCTTACGGTTATCTCTGTTATGCCATCGTTCTCAGCATGGTCTATTTTGATGCTGAACCGAACGAGGAGCAACTTGGCGAAGCGGTCGCGGTCGGCAGAAAGGCCGTCGAGCTAGACGACAAGGATGGATTGCTTCGGTTCATGTATGGGCGCGCGCTGCTGGCGCGCAAGGCCTACGGCGATGCGCTGGCCGAGCTTGAGACCGCCGTTGAACTGAATCCGTGTCTCGCTGTGACCTATTGCGGCCTTGGTGACTCGCTCACTTACGAGGGCCGCATCAGCGAGGCGATCCCGTATTTTCAAAAAGCGATCGATCTGAGCCCCCACGACCCGCTGCGGTGGGCGTTCTACTCATATCGCGCGCTCGCCCACATCTTTGCGCGCGAGTTCGAACTCGCCAACGAATGGGCGCAGCGCGCGACCCGCGTTCCCAATGCTCATTATTGGGCATTCGCACATCGAGTCTCCGCACTAGGGCACTTGGAGAAAGCGGAGGAACGGGCATCGGCGGTCAGCGACCTGCTGCAGCGAAAGCCTGATTTTTCCTGTGCTTTCGCGCGCAAGCGTCTGTTTTACCTGAAGGACCGAGATCAGCTGGAGCTTTATCTCGAAGGCTTGCGACGAGCGGGTATCTCGGAATGAGCCTGCGCCCGGCGCCGGTTTTGCAAGAACATCCCGCCAGCATCTGAACTAGAAAACCCCACCCGGCATATTCACTGCAGCCGGCCTTGACTTGTCGCAGGGTGCACCCCACTTCACGACCCGTCGGGCTTGATCTGCAGTCGCCCGGCCGATCCCAAGGCATCCCGCCCAAGAACTGCTCTTTGGAGCCCGTCGCCGGGCCGAGGGCGTTGGATGCAGCAATCTCCATCAAAGCCTTCACCGGCAGCGGCATTGGCGATTCCAATGTTCCACGTCACCTTCCGGGCATTCGACGACCGCCCGGTCAGCTGCCGCGCAGCCAAGCGTTGTCTCACTCTCCGCAGGAGATGAGAAATGTCTTGCCCGACCAATATCGATCACGCGACGACCACCGGACCGATGCCGCCGGGACTGATCGCCCGGCAGGCAAGCCGATGGACCGGTGCAGGTCCTTGCCGGCGCGCGGAAATTTCCAGCGCGGCGGGTTACCCGGACAACATCGCCCGGAACGGCTTGCCCGATTCGGTAAACACCGATCCGGCGCATGTCTGGGGCGACGAAGGGCCGGTCAACGGCTAAAGCATGATCCCGAAAAGTGGGTACCGGTTTTCGGAAAAGATCATGCTCCAATAAGAAGCTAGCGCAGTATGGCGACGCTGAGCCGGCGCCGCAATCGAGCAAGCCGGCCAGCACCGCCGAAGGGCTTCGCAGTGATCTTGAGTCGCTCTACAAATGTGGCTTGAGACCGCGAGCGAGCCCATGACCATCCGCAAGACCGTCACCCACCTCGAAGAGATCAACAGCGAGTACGGCGCGCCCGCCAGCCCGCCGCTGCGGCGCGTCGCGATCGCGGCGGTGTTTGACAACCCGCTCGCCGGCAAGGCGGCCGGCGCTGATCTCAAGCCTCTCATCGACTATTCGGAGGAGCTCGGCGCTTCGCTCACCAAGACCGCGCTGGCCACGCTTGGCGCGAGCCCGCGAGAGCTGCGCGCCTACACCAAGGCGGCTGTGGTCGGCATCGGCGGCGACCTCGAGCATGGCGCCGCCATGATCCATCCGCGGCTCGGCATGGCGATGCGCCGCGCGATTCTGCGCGGCCGGGTGATCATTCCGGGGCACGCCAAGGTCGGCCCGCCAGGAACGGCCGTGGACCTGATCTATGGGCCGCTCGACGAAGGCTGGGACCTCGACGCGTTCGATTCGACGCCCGTGCTGATCCATGACGCGCCGCGGGCCAACGAGATCGTGCTATGGATCGGCTACGCCACAGGCCCGCGCGTCAACGCCCGCTGCAAGGGTCCCGACCAGACGGAGGTCGATGCGCTGGTCGCATCGTTCGCCAGGGGCTAGCGGGCCGGCTCTAATGCCAATTACCCGATCAGGTAGATCGGGCTGGTCCAGGCCTGATTTCCGTCGGCCTGGGTGATGCGGTACCAGACCGGCAGGTCTTTGGCGCCGGCAAACCGCACTTCCTGCTGGAATGTCATCGATCGATTCCAGTCGGTCTCCGGCAAACGGTACACGCTGAGCTGCCGGCCGAGCCCGCCGCCGTTGAATGCGATGGTCTGGTCGGCGAGGTTCGCCAGCTCGACCGTGCCGGACACTACGTTCGTTTCGATGCTCAAGGAGCCGGCGTTCGCATCGTCAAGCCAGAGATCGATGCCGGTGAGATTGCCGGTCGTGACCGAGGTCCACGTCAGAGTCCCCCGATCGGTCTCGGTCACCCTGCGCTCCGGGTTGAGAAAATTCACCGGCGCAAAGCGCGCGATGCGATTGCCCGTAACTTTGAGCTTGCCGTTCCACAGCGTCTCGCGTCCGCGGCCGCGATACTCCGCACCCTGCCAGAGCACGCGCACGCGCCGCCCGAGTTCGGCCGGCTGATAGCCCCGAATTGTGTGTCCGACCTCCGCGCCGTACAGAAGGTCGACGCGCTCGATCGGCGCGGTGCCGATCACCTCGACGTTGAGCCGCAGCTTCACACGGCCGGGCCGCACGATGTCGCCCATCGTCACTTGCGTGACCTGCTCCTCCTGCGCCGGCCCGAGCAGCGGATCGTCGGAGAAGCGCGTCACCGGCTCATCGAACGTGCCGCGCACATCGACGAAGATGCGCGGGCTCGTCGTGCCGTAGTGATGCCGTTTGCGCAGCGCCGTAAACAGCGCGTCGCGCGTCAGCTCCGGCATGAAATAGCAGGTGAGCCCGCCGACCGCGCCGAAGCTCGACGCGCCGGGCCGCGTCGCGCCGGGCCGTCCTTTGTGATCGTCGCTATGGCACACGACGCCGACGCGAAAGCCCTGCTCGAAGGCGTCGTGCAGCAGCCACTCGAAGGTGCCCCAGGTCGAATGCACCTCGACGGCGCGCTCGAGCCGGCCGTCATGGGCGTACTTCAGGTCGGCGTAGCGCCCGCCGACATGCGCGATCACGATAGCGTCCTCGCCTTCGAGCGCGCGGAACAGCGCGTCGGCGGTGTAGATCGCCTCGGTGGAGGTCGCGCCCTGCACCAGAATGTGCGAGGAGCGGCGGATCGGCCGGCCCTCTTGGGCGTAGAAGATGTTGCGGTCACCGCCCATGCCGGTGTTGCCGGACCATTCGTAGCCGGGCAGGCACACGAACTTGCCCGGCTCGTCGAATTCGGCCGTCAGCTCGTTCAGTTTTGTCCAAAAGGCGTCGGTGATCTGGAAGTCGTTGCCCTGATGGCCGACGATATCGATGAAAGCCTTGTCACGCGCGTATCGGAAGTAATCCTCGGCCGAGCCCATGCCGATCGTCTCGCCGCTCTGTCCATGCAGGTCGCCCCAATAGCGGCGTAGTGGCGCATGCTTGACGACGCGCATCGGATTGGCGCGCGCGAGCTCCCGGCCGCCGGCCATGATCTGCAGCACCAGGTCACCTTCCTGCTGCGCGATCAGGTTCTCGATCACGAGCGGCGCCTCGCCGGGCCGCACCGTACAATGCTCCGGCAGGCCTTTGATCGGCATGGATGCGGCGAGATCGATCGTGTGGTTCACGTGGCCGGTCGGATTGCCCCACCGATCCTCCGCGACCAGCGCCAGCCGAAACGCCTCGCCGACAACAGCGAGCGACGGCACGATCGCCTTCCATGACTCGGCAGCGCCCGGTGTCAGATCGAAAGCGGGTTGCGCGGGGAGTTCGCAGAATTCATAGGTCGCGAACGCATCGACCGACGTCTTCAGCTCCACGTGCTTCTCGACGTTGGTCTGCAGTCGCCAGCCCGGCGAGCCCTGCCGCCGGTCGCCGAAGCGGATGGTCAGCGTGTCGCCCGCGCGCAGGTAGCCGCGCCCGACGCGGATCAGCAGCGTGTTCGCATAGGGGCGGATGTTGAGCCGGTCGAACCAGACTTCGAGCCTGGCGCCGTTGCTCGCTTCGACCGTCGTGTAGTTCGCAGCCTGCGGCTTGTCGAACTGGGGCTTGCTCATGTCGGAGGTGGTCCGCCACGAGATCTTCACCATGCCGGTGTCGTCGATGCCAAAGGTACCTGCGGTGTACACGAGCGTGAGTTCTTCGTGCGAGCCGGTGACGAACGGTCCCGGCGGCGACAGCGCAACGGTCCCCATGTGCTCGGGGAGATAGGTGGAATACGGCATCTGATTATTGGATATTGATGTTCAGCTCTTTCACCAACCGGCCGAACATCGCGTAATCATCGCGCACGAATTCCGTGAACTGCTCGACCGTGCCGCCGACCGGCTCCTGCGCCGAATCCAAAAACCCTTTGCGCACGGCGGGATCGCTCAGTGCCTTGTTGATCTCCGCATTGAGCCGCGCGACGACCGCCGCGGGCGTTCCGGCCGGCGCGAACACGCCGAGCCATTGGTCGAGCACCAGCCCCTTGATGCCCGCCTCCTCGAAAGTGGGGGTCTCAGGCAACGCCGGCGAGCGCGCTTTGGTCGACTGGGCCAGCAGCCTGAGCGTGCCGGCGCGATAGTGCGGGATCAGCGGCGTCGAGCCGAGCGAGCCGAGCTTGATGTGCCCGGCGATCAGGTCATTGATCGCCTGCCCGCCGCCGCGATACGGCACCTGCTCCATTTTCACCCCGGCGATCTGCGCATACCACTGCACCACCATGTGCTGCGGCGACCCGACGCCGCTGCCTGTCGCATAGCGCTGGCCGGGTTGCTGCTTTGCGAGCGCAGTCAGCTCGGCAATCGTGCTGATCCCGAGCGAAGGATGGGCGGCCAGAACCATCGGCTGGCGCGAGAGCTGGACGATCGGCACGAGGTCCTTCGTGGGATCGAGGTTCAAGTGAAAGACGTGCGGGTTGCTGGCGACGGCATCAGCCGTGACCAGGATCGTGTAGCCGTCGGGCGGACTCTTCGCCCCCGCCTCGATCCCGATATTGCCGTTCGCGCCGGACCTGTTCTCGATGACCACCTGCTGCCCGAAGGCGCGCGAAAGATAATCGCCGACCAGCCGCGCGGCGATGTCGGTCGAGCCGCCCGCCGGAAACGGCACGATGAACCGGATGGGCCGGCTCGGATAAGACTCGGCATAGGCACCGGAATGGGCCGCGCCAGCAGTGAGCGCTGCGAGCCCGAACAGAAGAGTGCGGCGACGCATAGCCCCTCCTTCTCAACCCAAACAGGGTACCAAGGCGCCATGACTCGGCAAACCGCCGGATTGCCTCAACCGCAGCGGTATTGAATACTTGGGGTGAGGGGCTTTTCCAGGGGACGGGGCTGACGAATGCTCACCATCAAGCATTTGAACGGACCGCAAGCCGGCACCGAAGTCAAAATCGATCAGAGCAAGGACCGCGTCGTTTTCGGGCGGCAGCTCGATTGCGACGTGCAGTTTCCGCCCGAGGAAACCGCCGTTGCGCGCCACCACTTCGCACTGGTGAAGAAGCCCTCCGGCGCGTGGACGATCGAGCTGTTCGGCACGCCCTATGTGGCGATCGACGGCCAGCCTGCCGACAACGGACAGGTGTTGCGCGGGGGCGTCAAGATCGAGCTCGGCCGCGTCGGCGGACCGGCGCTCGGCGTCGGCATCACCGAAGATGCGCGCACCGACAACTATCTCAAGACCGCCGGCCAGGCCGAAGCCGCCTCACCGCGCCAAATCGCCACGCAGGCGAGCGGCATGGCCAAGATCGCGCGCGCGATCGCAGCGGTTGCCGTCATCGTCGCCCTCGGCGGCGGCGCGTTCGCGCTCTACAACTACATTTCAACCAGCCAAGCGACCGCGCGGCTTGAATCCGCGCAGAAGGAGTTTTCGGAAGCGCTGCAGAAGGAAGCCAATCTGCGCATCGGCGCCGATGTTCGCGCGCACATCGCGCGCGCTGCCTATCACGTCGAATTGCAGGATGCCGACCAGCGCATCCGCGGCGTCGGCACCGCCTGGGTCGTCGGACCCGACATGCTCGCCACGAACGCGCATGTCGGCATCGAGCGCGAGGGTGTGCGCGCGCGTGAACGCATGATTGTGCGCGCGCCGGGTCAGAACGGGCCGATCTACGAGGTTGTCGAGCACAGACTGCATCCGGGCTATGTGCCGTTCAACGCGTTCCTCTTCTCGCAGGTGAGATTGGCGAGCACATACCGCGGCGGCATCGATCGCCTGCACGGGAATGGGTACGACGTCGCGCTGCTGCGCGTTGCCGGTCCCCTGCCTGAGGCCGACCGGCTCGAAATCGCCAGCACTGAGGAATTGCACGCGCTCGCCCCCGGAACGCCGCTCGCCATCTCGGGCTATCCCGGTGAAAATCTCGACAGCAGCACGGAGGGCAAGCTCGGCGTGCTGCCGCAGCAGCATGTTGGGGTCGCGACGTCGGTGACGGACATGTTTCTCCTCCCTGCGCCGGTCGAGGTACGCCAGCTCATTCAGCACGACCTTCCGGCGACCGGCGGCGCAAGCGGAAGCCCCATCGTCGGACCGAGCGGCCGGGTGGTCGGACTGCTCAACGCCGGCAACCTTTTCATGGTGAACGGCGAGCGCGTTCCCAACGCCGCCCTGATCAACTTCGCGCAGCGCGCCGATCTCATTCGCGACATGCTCGACGGAACGGCCGAACGGAAGCTGGGCGAGGCGCGTGCCTACTGGGCGCGGGTCGCCGAGAGCTTCGTGTCGGGGCACGACCTCTTCCCGATCGGGATCATCCGCGATGCGCGCCCCGACAATGGCGTGGAGCCGCGACTGCTCGCCGAGATCAAGCGTACGATGAATGCGAAGTCAGGCAAGCGCGTGACGCTCCCCGACCGACCGCGCGCCGACGACAGGTATCTCAACTATTCGGAAATCCCGCTGAAGCTCTCGCCTCAGGCGGACTACCTGTTCCTTGTGGTCGCGGAGGGAGGGCTTGCCGAGGTCGAGCTCGAGGTCGACGGAAAGCTCGTGGCAAGGACCAAGCCCGGGACCTACCCCTTCATCGCGTGCCGTCTGCTGACGCCGGCGCAGCAGAACAGCGGCGATGCATCGAAGCCTCGCCCCGGCTGCGCCATCGAGGCCCATCGGACCGAGGCCATGCGCATCCAGGACTCCACGAATACGCCACGCGATGTGGAGCTGACCGTCTACAACAACAGATTCGTCACCGACAAACTGGCGGGCGCCGATTTGAACTACACGATCCGCGTCTATCAATGGGTGCCGGCTCGCCAGAGCAGCCTGCAATAGAACGGCGGACCGGCGCGCATGGAGAGCGAGGATTCGCGCGCCGCACTCGACGGCTGCCTCGCCGATCTCGCGGAGAACAAGCCGGCCGAGGCGGTGCTGGGGCGGCTGCGTGCGCTCGAGCCCGCGCTGCGCGGCGATGCGCTTTCGCGCGCGCGCTTTCTGCGCGCGCGGGCCGTTGCCACCAACCGGCTCGGCTTTGCCGGTGAGGCGCTCGGTGACCTGCATGAGGCACGCCGGCTGCTGGAAGGCGGCGACCACGCGGGCGAGCTTGCCGAAATCTTCCGCGCGATCGCGACCGTGTTCTCATGGCGCGGCGAAAGCCGCGAGGCGGCGCTTGCGCTGTTGCGGGTCGTCGCAGAGGCCGGCGATAATCGCCGCACGATTGCGTTCGCGCTGATCGAGGGCGGGCGGCTGCAAATGGAGATCGGCCGGCCCGCCGACGCGCAGGCGCTGTTCGCGCGCGCCCTTGCGTTTGAGGGCGAACTGCCGAAGCGCGAATTCCAGCGCGCCTGGGTCAATCTGTTGCAGTCCGCCGTCGCCGCCGGCCACATCGATGCGGCGCGCGCGCAGCTTGACGCGAAGGGCGCCACACTGAGCGGCGCGCCGCCGCGCTTGCTGCTGCTCGCCGAGCTTGAGGCCGCGCGCTGCGCTGTTGCGGCGCGCGATTTTGACGCCGCCTCGGCGGCGCTCGATCGCGCAGCCCTGCACGCGCCGGAGAACATCGACGCGTTCGAGCGGGTCGAAATTGCCGAGGCGCAGGCCGAGTTCGCGCTGGCGCGCGGCGACGCCGGCAATGCTGCCGCGCTGCTCGCACCGGTCATTGCGCGTTATGCCGATGACGACCTTGCGGCGCGCGAAGTGCGTGCGCGCCTCGTGCAGGCGAAGGCGCTCGAGGCGCCCGGCCGCTCGCAAGAAGCCGAGCGCACCCTCGGCGCAGCACTGCGGCGCGCGCTGGCGCGCTCGCTCTCGGGCTATGCCGATCAGGTGCGCTCACGGCTCATGGCGGACTATGGCGGCCCGAGCCGGGTCGCCGAGATGCCCGCCCGCGCGGAGGTGGACCCGGCCCAGCGGTTCGTGCGCCAGCGCGCGCTCGGTTCCGGCGCCTTCGGCAAGGTGTCGCGCGCCTACGACCTCGAGTTCGGCATCGAGGTCGCCATCAAGCGCGCGGCGCGCGGCCAGAACTACGATCCCGCGCTGCGCGAGCAGCTGCTGCAGGCGGCGCGCACCGAGGTGACGGCCATGGCGCGGCTCGATCATCCAGGCGTCGCGCGCGTGTTCGGCGTGCTCCCGGTGCAGGGCGGCGACACGCTGGTGATCGAGGAGTTCATCGAGGGGCCGACGCTGCGCCAGGCGATCGAGGCCGGGCTCGATCGTGCGCGCAGCCTTACCCTCCTCTCGCGCATCGCCTTCGCGCTCGCCGCGGTGCACGCCACGGGCCTGATCCATCGCGATCTCAAGCCCGACAACGTGATCCTGCGCGGCAACGACGCGCCCGTCCTGATCGATTTCGGCGTCGCCTTGCTCGCCGGCGAGCGGCATCAACCGGGCACCGGCACGCCCGCCTACATGGCGCCGGAGCAGGCGCGCAGCGGCAAGGTGGACGCCCGCGCCGACCTCTATGCGCTCGGCGTCATGGCGCACGAGATGCTGACTGGTGCCCGGCCCGATCCGTCCCGCTCGAACCTGCCATTCACCGGCACCGCGCGGCTGCGCGCCATTCGCAGTTCGCTCACCGCGGCAGCGACTGCACCGGAGATCGCCGACCTGATTGCGCGGTTGCTCGCGCCGCGGCCGCGGCTTCGGCCCGCATCGGCCGCCGAAGTCGGCAGCGCATTCGCGCACGCGGCGGAAGCACAGCGAGGCTAGTGACAGAACATCTGCCGTTCGACCGGCGCCAGGATCACGATGTCGGGTTTTTCGGTTTCAACGACGCTCTCCTTGAAGCCGCATTGCTCGTGATGCATCCACACGTAACGTTTCGCATGCACCGCGAAATAGTCCTGCCAGAAACCGCGCGTGAACGAATCGCCGATGACCACGATCGTCGGACCGTCCCGGCCGGTTTCGATGAGATCGCCGCCACTTTCGAACTGCGTTTCGAACGGTCGGACCTCGACGGGCTGCGCTCCGTAAGGCGCGAGATCGATCTCTGCGTCCTCGTCGTCGAGATCTCTCGAAAGGGCAAGCAGCCGCGCGAGATCGCCACCCGCAACCGGCACGAAGCCGCGCAGCACGCGCGCAGGCTCGATAATCCAGTCGCTCCGGCCGAGCGCGCCGACGACAGCGTTGTAGGCGATCAGCGCTCCATACCTGTTCCAGTGCGTGTCGGTGCGGCGATAGGCAGGTGCGCTGGCCGCAAAGAGCGGCGGCCGCAGATCCACAACGTCGACGCCGCGCGCGCGGAGTGCGCGCATCATCAGATCGTATTCGGTGACCTGCGGCGCTGCGGCGGCCCAGGCGGGCAGCCGCGTGCGGTTGATGGTCGAGCCATTCGGGGGGATTGCGACAAGGAACCGCGCGCCCTTCCCGGCAAGCCGCGCGCGCAGCGCCGCGGCCCGGTCCGCGAACCTTGCAATCTCGGCTTCGCGCAGCACCTTTCCGGTCGACTGTTCGATGGTGCCGTCGCCGTTGAGGAAGAGCCAACTGTCGCGCCCGATGATGACGCGCAGATCGCTGGGCAGATCGGCCGCATAGCGCAGGCGCGAATGCGCGCGCACCATCTCGGTGCGCAGGCCGAAATGATCGCCGAAAAAACGGTCGAGCTGGCGCGGCAGCGCGAGCCATTCACGCGTCGTCCGCGGCCAGGCGGGCGCAGCACTCAGGACACGCGCCTCTTCGTCCGAGGCGGGAGCAGCCGGCTGCAACAGCTGAACCGCGAGCGGAACGGAGAGCAGCGCGAAACACAGCAGCGACCAGTACCGCCGATAGCGCGCGAGCAGCCCCATGTCAGAACCGGAAATATAGGAAAGCGCTGTAGGAGCCTGCCGCAACGTTCAGGATTGCGAGCGCGAACATGGCGGTGATCGCAAGCGAATCGCCGAGCGCATAGATCGGCTGCGCAAATCGCAGCGCGATGCGGCGCAGCGCGGCCCCGATGTCGATCTCGAGCGTAGCCAGCGCGGCACCAATCACCAGTGCCGCGATGGTCGCCGGATGCAGCGCGATGTGAGTGGTGATGCCGAGACCCGAAGCGCCGTGCACTCCCGTGAGGCTCGCTAAAAACGACAGCGCGTGTTCGGCATCGCGCGCGCGGAACCAGACCCAGCCGCTCATGATCGCGGCGAGCGCATAGAGGCGCGCGACCCATACCGGCGCGCGCGCCAGCACTGGGCCGAGCCCCGCCCGCTCGATCACCAGAAAAATGCCGTGGTGAATGCCCCAGATCACGAACGTCCAGTTCGCGCCATGCCAGAGCCCGCAGGCGAGAAAGACGAGACAGAGGTTGCGATAGGTTTCGGCCGGCGTACCGCGATTGCCGCCGAGCGGAATGTAGAGATAGTCGCGCAGCCAGCGCGACAGGCTGATGTGCCAGCGGCGCCAGAATTCGGTGATCGAGCGCGACACGTAGGGCAGATTGAAATTGCGCGGGAATGCGAACCCGAGGGCGAGACCGAGGCCGATCGCCATGTTGGAATAGCCGGCAAAGTCGAAATAAATCTGGATCGTATAGGCGGTGAGACCGAGCCAGGCTTCGGCCAGGCTGGGCGCGACGGCCTTGTCGAACACCGCTTCGGCGAGCCGCGCGACCTCGTCGGCAATCAGGACTTTCTGCGCGAGGCCGATGATGAAAATGCGCGCTCCGGCGGAGATGCGCCCGAGCGTCATGCGCCGCGCCGCAAGGCGGCGGGCGATCGTGTGATAGCGGATGATGGGCCCGGCCACGAGCTGCGGAAACATCGTGATGTAGAGCGCGACTTGAAGCGCGTTGCCGTTCGGTGCCGCGCCCCGGTGCACGTCGACGAGGTATGAGATGGCATGAAAGGTGAAGAAGGAAATGCCGAGCGGCAGCGCCAGACCCGGGAGTGTGAACGCATCGCCGGCGAGCGTGTTGACCGTGCCGAGGGCAAAATCCGCGTACTTGAATACGCCGAGCACGGCGAGGTTCGCCGCCACGGCCGAACCGGTGACAATGCGGCGCCGCATCCCCTCGGTGGCGCCGATCATCAGGGCGGCCGCATAGTTGAAGACGATCTCGCCGATGAGCAGCAGGACGTAGACCGGTTCGCCCCAAGCGTAAAACAGAAGTGAAAAGAGAACGAGGACGATGTTCTTCCCCACGATGCCGGGCGTCACGCAATAGAGAAGAAAAAACAGCGGCAGGAAGTAGAACAGGAACGTGATCGAGGGAAACAGCATTCAGGCGCGCGGCGCGGCTTTGACCGCGCTCTGGCCGATCGCCGAGCCGAGCTGCCGCAGCGCCAGACCGTTGAGCGGAAACTCGAGCACGATATGCGCAAGGCTGAACGCGAGCAGCACCGTAAAGCCGAAGGCGTAATCATAGAAATAGAGTGCAGTGGAGGCCGCGCTCGCCGCAATGACCAGCAGGAGCCGCTCTTTGCTCATCCGATTCCAGTGGATGATCTCGGCTTTGATGAACCAGTTGAGATAGTGATAGGTATAGACGAACGCGAGCAGGCTGGCGAGCCGGGTATCAAGCCGCAGGCCGGGAATTCCGAGGAGCCGGCCGAGGGCCGGCGCAACGTTCGCGAAATAGGACTCGCCGGCTTTGGCAAATGACGGAATTAGCGTCGCGGCAGACGGCGGGGCGAGCAGGATCAGCAGGATCGCCCCAACATAGAGTGCCACCAGCACCCACTGCACCCTCGCCCCCGAGCGGTACGCGCCGAGCGTCATGAACACGAGCGTGAAGAGCGAGACGTGAATCAACGTCGGCAGCAGCACGCCGAGCACGGCGAGCGAAGCGCCGTGCATTGCGAGTGCCGCCGTGATGCCGATGGCGGCGATGACGAACAGCACGGCCTGCATCATCGTGGTGGTTGCGGCGATCAAGACGCACAGCACGAACGCGCTCCACATCACGAAGCCGAACCATGCTGCGTTCTCGATCAGCGCCGCGATGATCGCCACCGCGGCGAGCGCGATCGCGACGCCGCGCTGCGGCAGGAAGTACTTGCGGTCATGCAGCCAGGAGATTTCCGTTGCGTAGTGGGCCGGCCCGAGCACCACATAGGCAAGCAACAGCAGCTCGAACGGCACCAGGTAGGCAAAGCCCAATGCCGCAAGCATCAAGCCGAGATGCGCCGCGTCCGTGACGCGCATCAGCGTTCCCGCGCCCGTTGACAGATCAGCCGCTCGATTCCGCCACGATGCGGGGTCGCCGTCAACTAATCCGCGCGCCAAGCGTGGCGCGGAGCCGCCACGCCCGGCGCCGCAACATCGTCAAGCCTGGAGCGCAGCGCACCGGCGACACTGTTTGCAGATTTCATCAGGCGCGCAGCGCTGCGCAGCGGCGCGGTCATGCGCCACGAGGTGCTGAACCGGTAACTGTCGACGACGCTTTCGAGCTCGCGCACCTGCTGACGCAGCGCGTTCATCTCGCGCTCCTGCTGGGCCACTTTCTGCAGGCCGCCAATCGCCATACCGAGCCGCTCGTAGGTGGAGCGAATCGTCTGCGCGAAGGCGAGGTCGGCTGAGGCGGAAAAAAGGTCGGCCAATGCACCCGGGATTTTTTCTCCGACGCCGAGCAGGCCGAGACCGTGCCCGTGACGGAATTCAAACGACGGATAACGCTGCCGCAGTTCCTCCCACAACCGATGGACGCCGAAGCCCTTCGCGTATTCGGCCGTGTCATGAAACAGGATGACGCCGCGTTGCGAGACCTTCGGCAGCCAAGTCTCGAAATCGCGCCGCACCGCCGCATAGCTGTGGCAGCCGTCGATGTGCAGAAGCTCGATCGAGCCGTCGGCGAACTCGCCGCATGCATCGGAAAAGTCGGAGCGGAGCAGCCGCGAGAACGCGTCGTAGCGGCGGTTGTGCGAGGAAACGGCGGCGTAGACCTCATCGCCGTAATAGCCCGCGTGCTCATCGCCGCGCCATGTGTCGATCGCGAAGCAGCGCGCGGAAAGATGCAGCCGCTGCACCGCCTGACAGAACACCGAATAGGAGAATCCGCCATGCACGCCCAGCTCGACGATCGTGCGCGGCCGCAAGGCATCGACGACCCAGAAGCCGAACGGCGCGTGCTCGACCCAGGCCGAGTCGTTGATCAGGTCAGGCGTCCAGTACGAAGCCTGCGATACGAATGAATGCAAATCCGCGGTCGGCAGTTCGCGCAGTTGGAAGTTCATGACCGCTCCGGCTGCCCACTCGAGGACTCGCACGTTCCCCCAGCGTCCGAGTGCACACCCACGTGGTTAACATCGGTTTAACGGCTTCAATAGGACGAGAAAGTCACAGAATCCGGTAATCTTTGTCTCGCGAGCGTCACATGTCAGGCAAGCTCTGGGACAACCCAGAGAGGCGGCTCACCCCTCGCGACACGCTGCACGTTGTCGAACGCATTACGGAAGCGGGCCACATGATTGTCCCAGGTGGGGCCCGCGAAATGCGCGGTCAGCACGACATTATCGAGCTTGAACAAGGGGTTGTTCGAAGGCGGCGGCTCCCGGTCGAACACGTCGAGCCCGGCCCCGAAGATCTTCCCTTCGGACAGTGTCTTGTGCAGCGCGATTTCGTCGATCACCGGGCCGCGCGAGGTATTGATGATGATCGATGCCGGTTTCATCAGCGCCAGCTCCTCCGCGCCGATCATGTGGCGTGTCGAATCATTGAGCGGCACGTGCAGCGAGACGATGTCGGAGG
>Ga0310810_10002547_pt1 | contig 19621 bp, 20 predicted proteins | sample NCmetagenome_FD_207641 | JGI IMG/M metagenome (GOLD analysis project Ga0310810, IMG submission 207641) | Soil microbial communities from experimental microcosm in Duke University, North Carolina, United States - NC | ecosystem: Engineered > Artificial ecosystem > Soil microcosm > Unclassified ...
CCCAGATGGGGCTCAACCCCGGCGACGTACTAACCACCGGCACACCGCGCGGTGTAGCAGCAGGCAGGAAACCCGGGCAAACTCCCTGGTGGCTGAGACCCGGCGATATTGTCGAAGCCGAAGTGGAAAAGATCGGCCGGCTCAAAAACCGCGTGGTTGCCGAATAGGCGGCGCCGCGACGAAATGAAAAATCTTATGCCGGAAACTGCAAAGTCGGTTATCCAACCCACCGGCCTCGTGCATGGCCACAGCGAGTGCCGTTATCTCGACGAGACGATCCCCGTACTAACTCAGGTTTTGGCGCTGGACCTCGTCGAGCGGCGCGGCGACGAAGCCGTGCTGAAACATCCGAACACCGGCTGGAAATTGATCCTTCACGAAGGCGGTTCGGAAGTGAAAGACAAGCCGGAGCGAAACCACTACGGCGTGCGCGTTTCGAGCAACGAGGAAGTCGATCACGCCTATCAATATCTGCTTGCGCACAAAGAAAAGCTCGGTCTCAAAAAAGTCGTCAAACGCAAAGAGCGCGCCGGATCCTATTCCATGTTCCTGGTCGAGCCCGGCGGTAACTATTGGGAAATCGAGTCTTACGAGAACCGCCACAAAGCCGGCTTGCCCGCGCATATCGCTTTTCCGTGGCCAGACAAATTAACCGAGGAAAGGCTCCCCGGCTCGGGCTACATTCCCCAGGCGATGACTCACGGCACATTGGAATGCGACGATCTGGAAGCTTCGGTGAAATTTTATAAAGAAGGCCTGGGACTCGACGTCATCACCCATGTTCCGACCGCAACGCCGCACGACATCAAACATGCTTCGACGCCCTGGTACATCGCGAGTCTTGAGATCAAGGGGAAAAATCGCAAATATCTCACTCCGCGCCAGCGCTACACCGTGACCGTCGACTCGCGAGACGCGCTCGCAAAAGCGCGCGCCGAGTTGGTAACCCGCCGCGCTGAATTCCGCATCACGGCTATCGAGGAGATTGAAGCGATTGTCGGCGGCGAATCGTTTCTGTTAAGCGATCTAAACCGCAACTGGTGGGAAATTGCTTATCTTAAATCCTGAACCGAAAGCCAATATTGCAACGCTCCAACACTCAACCATTCCAATCTCAATTCGGGAGGACCATTCATGAACATTCATTATCTCGAAAACAAAAAAACCGCGCTGCTTTTCTTCGACATGCTGAACGTCTATTACCACGGCGCTTCGGAGGAAACGAAAAAGCGCATGAAACCCGTGGTGGACAACGCCGTTCGCTTAATGAACGCAGCGCGGGCAAACGGCATCTTGATTTTTTACGCCATGGCCAACCATCGTCCCGACGGCGAAAGCCGGAGTCTGATTATTACCGATACCGACATGCGCCTTCGTCCCTGGCCGGGCGAGGACTGCAATCCGACAGTTCACGGCGCGACCGAAAACTCCTGGGAGCAAAAAGTCATCGAGGAAATCGCGCCCAGACCCGAGGACTACGTCATTCCCAAATTCCGCTGGAGTACCTTTCACCAGACCTACTTCGATTTGGCGCTTCGCTCCCGCGGTATCGATACATTGATCGTCTCCGGCGGCGCGGTCGACGTGGGCGTCGCCTCAACCGTCTATGCCGCGCGCGATCTGGACTACAACGTGATCATCGTGCGCGACGCCTGCAGCAACTCCCACGAGGATTCCATGTCGGCGTTCATGAACACGGTGTTTCCGCGCATGGCGCGGGTGCGAACTACCGATCAAATGCTCAATATGATGCGGCAAGGTGCAAAATAACACCGCTCGCTGCCTGTCAAAACTTTTTTCGCTGGCGAGCGTCTAATTTGCATGGGAAGAAGCCCAATCTGGATCTTTGTTGTTTTGCTGCTCGTTTTTGCGGCCTGCCCGGGTTTTTCCCGAGCCCAAAGCGCGCCGGGGGCGGAAAAGCAGAAAATCGAAGCCCTCATCAAGCAGGTGAACGACCTCAAAGACGCCAACTTTGTCCGTAATGGCTCCTCCTATGAGCCCACCACAGCGGTGCGCTTTCTCCGCGGCAAATGGGAGGCTAACGATGCTCAAGTGACCACGGCCCGTGAATTTATCGACAAGGTTGCCAGCGTCTCCAGCACCTCCGGCAAACCTTACCTGATTCGCTTCAAGGACGGGCGCGAGCTTAAAAGCCGCGACTTTCTCCTCGCAGAGCTCAGAAAGCTTGAATCCTGATCGCGGGTCGCGAGCGGAATCGTCTTCAAACAACCTGCCGCTTTGCCGGCCAACCTGGAACTTTCCGGAGGCACCGAGCGAATATGCCTGTCCTACTTAAAACGAGTTTGCTTCTTTGCGCTTCGAATATCTTCATGACATTCGCCTGGTACGCACATCTCAAGAATCTCGCCGATCGAAAATGGTACGTCGCGGCGCTCGTGAGCTGGGGCATCGCGCTTTTTGAATACTTGCTCCAGGTGCCGGCCAATCGTATCGGCCACGCTCAATTGAGCGTTTCGCAATTAAAAATCCTGCAGGAGGTGATCACGCTTTCGGTCTTCGCGCCGTTCGCCGTGCTTTATATGCGCGAGCCGCTGAAGCTGGATTTTCTCTGGGCGGGTTTATGTTTGCTGGGTGCGGTTTACTTTATGTTTCGCGCGTAGCGTCAATGCGCCTGGCTTTCTAAAAACCGCTCTGCATCGATGGCCGCCATACAGCCGCTCCCGGCCGCCGTGATCGCCTGTCGGTAAATGTGGTCCTGCACATCGCCGCAGGCGAAGACTCCGGGAACATTAGTCTTGGTGCCGTCGTGGGTGAGAATGTAGCCGTTCGGGTTTAGTTCCAACTGGTTGGTGAAGAGTTTACTATTCGGCTCATGGCCGATGGCGATGAAAAGTCCATCGGTTTTGAAATCCTCGGTTTTGCCGGTCTCGACATTCACAAAACGCACGCCGGTTACGCCACCGCCCTTGGGATCGCCGTAAACTTCATCGACCACCGTGTTCCAGACAAAGGTGATTTTGGAATTTTTCTCGGCGCGCTCCTGCATAATCTTGGAGGCGCGCAGTTGATCGCGCCGATGCACCACGGTCACTCTGCTCGCAAACTTCGTGAGGAACGTCGCCTCTTCCATCGCCGTATCGCCACCGCCGACCACGACCAATTCCTTGTCCCTGAAAAAAAATCCGTCGCAGGTCGCGCACGCGGACACCCCGTGTCCCATGAGCTTCATTTCGGATTCGAGGCCGAGGAGTTTCGCCGAGGCGCCGGTGGCGATGATCAGCGCGTCGCAGGTATAGCTCTCTTTTCCCACCGTCACCGCAAACGGTCTTTTCTTCAGGTCCACCGAAGAGACTTCGCCGAACACCACCTCAGTGCCGAAACGAACCGCTTGTTTTTTGAACTCCTCCATCAATTCAGGACCCAGGATGCCCGTGGGGAAACCCGGATAATTCTCGACGTCCGTGGTGATGGTAAGCTGACCGCCGGGCTGAGATCCTTCGATGACCAATGGCTCGAGATTCGCGCGCGCCGCGTAAATCGCCGCGGTAAGGCCCGCAGCGCCGGAACCCAAGATAACGACTCGGTAGTGGCTTTTTTTGTCCATCAGATTTTTGTAGCATAAAAGCCTCAATGCAGAAAGTAAGGGTGCGTCGGCAACGATCGCCCGCGACATTGACACGCCACAAAACGACAAATAGAAAGCGATCAACTATGGCACAACTCAGCCACCTCGATGAGCAAGGACGCGCGCGCATGGTCGATGTGAGCGCCAAGGAAGTCACGAGCCGGATCGCGATTGCGAGCGGCACGATTCACATGCGCGCGGAGACGCTGGCGCTCATCCTCGAGGATAAGATCGAGAAAGGCGACGTTTTTTCGGTGGCCCGGGTGGCCGGTATCATGGCGGCGAAGAAGACTTCCGAATTGATTCCCATGTGTCATCCGCTGAACCTGACCGCCGTGGAAATCGAGCTCACGCCGCAGAAAGATCCCAGCCGCGTGGACATCGAAGCAACGGTGCGAGTGAGCGGCAAGACCGGCGTCGAGATGGAAGCGATGACCGCTGTCGCGGTCGCCGGGCTCACGATCTATGACATGTGCAAGGCCGTCGATCGCGAGATGACTATCGGCGAAGTCCGTCTGGTCAAGAAAAGCGGCGGCAAAAGCGGCACCTTCATCCGCAAAGAGTAGAGTTACCCATGCGGCGCGCGGCGCGCTGATTTCCTCCACATGCAACTCGTCTATCTTAAAGAAGGCCGGGAGCGGCCCGTGCTAAACGGCCATCCCTGGGTCTTTTCCGGAGCCATCGAGAGAATCGAAGGGGCAGAGGATGAAATCGGCGTAGCCGATGTTTTCGATAACCGCAAAAACTGGCTTGCCCGCGGCTTCTACAATCCGAAATCACAAATTCGCCTTCGCCTTCTCACCTGGCAGAAAGAAACGATCGACGGCGAATTCTTCGCCCGCCGGTTCGCGGCCGCGCTGGAATCGAGAGAGCGCTATCTCAGTGCATCGACCGACGCGTATCGGATGATCAACGCCGAAGGGGATTTTCTGCCGGGCCTGATCATTGACCGTTACGGCGATCTCTTCGTCTGCCAGTTTTTCACAGCCGGCATGGCGCGGTTCAAGAACGACATCGTCGATGCCCTCGACGCGCTAAGACCTGAGGCGGCGATTTTCGAGCGCAGCGAAGGCCGGATCGGTGACGAGGAAGGCCTCGAACCTACAGCCGGGACGCTTCGCGGCGAACCGCCTCCCGAAACCATCGCGGTCCACGAAAACGGCTACAAGTTTGCCGTAGACGTTCGACGCGGACAAAAAACCGGCTTTTTCCTGGACCAGCGCGACAATCGCGCGTTTCTCTCGACCCTGGCCGGCGGCCGAACCGTGCTCAACTCTTTTTCGTTCAGCGGCGCGTTTTCGGTTTACGCCTTCGGCGGCCAGGCAAGAGAAGTCATCACCTTCGATTCGTCGAAACCGGCTTTGGAGTTGGCCGAAAAAAATCTCGAATTAAATGGTTTCGCCGAAGCGCCGGGCGAGATTCTTAAAGGCGACGCGTTTGCGTATTTGAAGGAAATCGACCGAAAATTCGATTTGATCGTGCTCGACCCACCATCCCTCGCGCACAAGCGAAGCGACGTGGACGCCGCGGCGGGCGGCTATAAATTTCTCAACCTTCACGCCCTGAAGCATCTCAATCCCGGAGGCGCGCTCCTCACGTTTTCCTGCTCTCAACACCTCTCCACCGATCTCTTTCAAAAAATCGTCTTCGGCGCCGCCGTCGACGCGCGGCGCAAAGTGACAATCCTCAAACGGCTCGGCCAACCCATCGACCATCCGGTGAGCCTTCATCACCCCGAAGGCGAATACCTAAAAGGCCTCGCGCTTCGCGCCCTGGACTAGCGATCGAGCGGTGTGATAGACGGACTCGGCGACTCCCGAATTCGGCCTTCACATCGAACGAGGCGACCATGGCTTTGTACCAGACCATCAAAGAATGGCCCGCGGAAGATCGACCGCGAGAAAAGCTTCTCAGCAAAGGCGCAGAGTCGCTGAGCGAGACCGAACTTCTGGCCATTGTTCTTCGTAACGGCAATGCCAGCACCGGCGAGAGCGCCGTTGATCACGCGCGGCTTTTACTCAGTCGCTTCGGCGGACTGAAAGGCATCGAAGAAGCCTCGGCCGGCGAGCTCGGCGCCGTCAAAGGGATCGGACCCGCGAAGGTCGCTCAGCTCAAAGCCTGCCTCGAGATCGCCCGACGCATCGGCAGCCGGAAATGGGAAACGGGCCAACCGCTCCGCTCGGCGGAGGACGTTTACCAACACTTTCGCGACAATCTCGGCGCTGAAAAACGCGAGCTTTTCTACGTCGTGCTGCTCAACAATAAAAACCGCAAGATCCGCGACGTGAAAATCTCCGAGGGCTCACTCACCGCCTCGTTGGTCCACCCGCGCGAGGTCTACAATCCGGTGATTCGCGAATCCGCCGCCGCGGTGATCTTTGTCCATAACCATCCGAGCGGTGATCCGGCTCCGAGTCCCGAAGATATCGACATTACCCGGCGCCTAAAGGAGGTCGGCGACGTGATGGGTGTGCGGGTTTTGGATCATGTGGTAATCGGCCACGATCGTTTCTTCAGCTTCAACGACAAAGGAATGCTCTGAAAAATTAACGACAGGGCGACCGCCGGTCGCCCCGACAACGTGCGCCTTTGCGTCTCGGTGAATTTTACTTTGTGCCCTTTGTGCTCCTGTGATTAATTTTGTCTTTGTTTCTCATCCGTGCGGTTCTTTTTGTTGACATCAATTCAACCCGCGTTTATTGTAGCGCTGAAGCATTTCTCCGGATCACTCCTTTGATTCCTGAAATCCATGAGCGCGCTTGAATTGGGCAGACCAAGACGCCGGTTCGCGCCGGGTCTTGGCTTGGTCGTGCCCATCTTAATCGTTCTGGTCATCGGCGGCGGTTATTTTCTGATACCGCGTTTCGAGTGGCGCGCGCCGCAAATAAAAATCACGCCGGACACCGATACCATCGGCCTTGCGCCCTTGGAAATCGAAGTGAACGAGGCCGGGACGGGGTTGAAATCGTTTTCCGCCGCGCTCAATGCCGGCGGGACCGAACACCCGCTCGTTTCCGAACAGTACGACCAGCCTTTGACCCAGAAAAAATTCACGGTGCTTTTCTCCAAGCTCACCGGCTTGAAAGAAGGTCCGGCAGTGTTGCGGGTTACGGCTCGCGATCGCTCACTCTGGAATTTTTTTCGCGGCAACGAGACCGTGGTTCAGAAAAATCTGACCATCGACATCACGCCGCCCAGCCTGGAGCTTCTGGCCGACGATCGCTACGTCAACTTCGGCGGCGTCGGTGTGATTGTCTATAAACCGTCTCCCGACACGATCCGGTCCGGAGTGAAGATCGGCAGTTACTTTTTTCCCGGCTACAAAGGCCCAATCAGGGAACATCCCGATCATTATCTCGCTTTCTTCGCCCACCCGTACAACGTCCCGGAAACCGAAAAGGCTTCGCTTATCGCTACGGACAAGGCCGGGAACACGCGCGAGATGAAGCTCGTGTATGAGCTAAAAAACGTCAGATACAAAAAGAGCACGATCAAGATCGACGACAATTTCATCCAGCAGAAAGTCGCGCCGCTCTTGAACGACGTGGCCGCGCGCCAGGGAAGCCCCAAAGAGATTTTCATCAAGGTCAACAAGAACCTCCGCAAAGAAAACGAAGACAAGATTCGCTCGATCACCGAAAAGGAGACGCCGTCGCTGTTATGGCACGGCGCGTTCAGCCAGCTCACCAATTCCAAAGTCGAAGCCAACTTCGCTGACGCGCGCACATATATTTACAACGACGAAGCGATCGATACCGCGTATCACGTGGGCTACGATCTTTCCGTCACCAAGCACTACCCGGCGGAAGCCGCGAACAGCGGCGTGGTCGCCTTTACCGGCGATCTGGGAATTTACGGCAACACCGTGATCATCGATCACGGCTTGGGGCTTTTCACGCTTTACTCGCACTTAAGTTCCATCGACGTCAAAGTCGGCGACTCGATCAAACAGGCGCAGGCGATCGGCAAGACCGGCGAGACCGGCCTGGCCGCCGGGGATCATCTCCATTTCGGCGTGTACTTGCACGGCTTGCCCGTCCTTCCAGTCGAATGGTGGGATCAAAAATGGATCGACGATAACGTCCAGCCCAAGCTCAACGGCGCTACGGGCGAATCGGTTGAAGAAGCCAAGCCCGCGCGCAAAATCGTTCGCAAGCGCAAGCGCTAAACGCCCCCACAATCCGGCGCCCGTGAAGCTTCGGACAACTTCCGCTTCCACCATTTCACAAAAGATCAGCGGATTCATCGCGACCCTTCAGCTAAAAGACGTTCCCGCTGAAGTACGCAACGCCGCCAAGCTCCACCTGCTCGACGGCCTGGCAACCATGCTCGTCGGCTCTGTCGAACCACCGAGCCGGCTTTTGCGCCGCCACTTCCGCCCGCAAAAAACTGGCGGCGGCGCGACGGTCCTGGGATGCCGTGAAAGATTTTCCCCCGCGTACGCGGCCTTGATCAATGGCACTCAGGGTCATGTCCTCGACTACGACGACGCGCAGCTTGCAACTTTGCCGTCGCGTCCAGCGGGCCAGCAAACCCATCCCACCGCGCCGGTGCTCGCCGCGGCGATGACTTTGGCTGAAGCCCGGCGCAAAAGCGGCGCTGCGCTTTTGACTTCGTATATCGCAGGTGTCGAAGTCGCCTGCCGGCTGGGCGATGCGGTCGATCCGAGTCACTATTTAGACGGCTTTCATCCTACCGGCACTCTCGGTGTCTTCGGCGCCGCCGCAGCTTGTTCCCGGCTTCTCGAGCTCGAACCCCGGGCGATTCGCCACGCGCTCGGCATCGCCGGCACCTCGGCTTCGGGTCTTCGCGCCAATCGCGGCACCTTCGCCAAAGGACTGAATGCCGGGCACGCCGCGGAGAACGGCTTGATCGCCGCCACGCTTGCCGCGGATGGTTTTAGCGCCTCGGAAAATATCTTCGATGATCCCATGGGATTTTTCGCCGCCGCTTGCCGCGGGCAAGTGGATCTACGACTTCTAGAATTCGGTCGGCCGTTCTTTTTTGCCGAGCCTGGCATCGCGATCAAGCTTTATCCCTGCGCCGGTGTACTTCACCCAGCGTTGGACGTAACTCGTGACCTGCGCGCCAAGCATGCAATCGCCGCAAAAGGGGTTGAGCAAATCTACGTCTGCCTCGACAGCGACGCCGCTCGCCCACTGGTCTATAAAAATCCGAAAGATAGCCTCGAAGCAAAATTCAGTCTTAATTTCGCAGTGGCGGTCGCACTTGTCGACGGCGATGCCGGACTGAAACAATTTTCCCCAGCGCGCCTCGCCGATCGAGGGGTTCAAAGGCTCATGCGTCGAGTCCAGCTTGTGTCGCTGCCCCGAGCGAAAGGAAAGACGAAAAACGCCATTACTACCGAAGTTGAGATCCGGATGCGCGGCGGCAAGGTTCATCGTGGTGAGGCTTCTATCTCCCGCGGTCATCCGAAGCTTGCGCCTTCGCGCGCCGAGATCGAAGACAAATTTCGCCAGTGCGCTGCAGGAGTTATCCCGGCCCGCCAAAGTGAGGGCTTCCTGAAGGATTTTTGGGACTTGGAACACGTCGCCTTATTGGCCGCCTGGCTCCGTCCGCTCCGTCGTTGACTTTTTTCGGGCCGGGCGGGATAGATGAAGCACCCGAATTGGGAGGGAATTCACATGCGAATCGTCGACCTCAGCATGACCGTCGAGGAGTGCGACTCTGCGCCGTTTGCGCCGGACGAAAAATATTTCAAGTTAAAGCCGATCATCAAGTGGGAAGACAAAGGCTTTGTCTCCAATGTCGTCGAGATGACCGTGCACGCCGGCACGCATATCGACTCGCCGCATCATTTTTTCCGCGACAAACCGTCGGTGGAGCAACTGCCGCTCGAACCAATGATGAGTAAAGCCGTTGTGTTGGATTTGACGGCCAAAGGCAAAGCGCATGAGCGCATTTCACCGGAGGACTTGGACGAGGCCGAGCGAAAGCTCAAAGAGCAGGGCGTGGAGATTCACGAAGGCGCCATGCTGTTACTCCGAACCGATTGGCCGAAGGGCCACGACACCACCGATCCCAAGTGGTGGAACGAGTCCCCCTATTTGAGCAAGGAAGCGGCGCAATGGGTAGTAAACAAGAAACCATCAGTGGTCGGCTATGATTTCGCTCAGGAAGAAAAAGGCTCCGACTATCAGCAAGCCGATCAAATTCTGGAAAGCGCCATGCGCGTTCATCGAACCATCCTGCCCCGGGTGGTTTTTCAAATCGAAAATTTGATCAATCTCGATCAGATCGGTCCCACGCCGCAGATCGTCGCCCTGCCGGCCAAATGGAAGACCGAATCGGCGCCGGCGCGGGTGATTGCCATTCTCGACAACTGACCTTCCGGCTAGGAATGAAAGCGGTTCGCGTCCATGAGCTCGGCGCGCCGGAGGTACTCCGCTACGAGGAGACCTCCACGCCCAAACCCGGGCCCGGCGAAGTTCTGGTCAAAATCGAAGCCGCGGGAGTCAACTTTCTTGACATCTATTATCGCTCGGGATTTCATTGGGGCGGGCATCACGGACGGGCGTTGCCGTATATTCCCGGCGCTGAGGCGGCGGGCACGGTTGTCGAAGTTGGATCCGGAGTCGCTGATTTCAAGACGGGCGATCGCGTTGCCTACGGAATTTCCAACGGGTACGGTTCCTACGCCGAATTCTACGCGCTTCCGAGCTGGCACTTATTCAAGCTCTCGAACTCGATAGATTTTCAAACTGCTGCCGCGGTGATGCTTCAGGGCATGACCGCGCACTATTTGGCTCACAGCACTTACGCGCTCAAAGCAAACGACACTGCGCTTGTCCACGCCGCCGCCGGCGGCACCGGCCTTCTCCTTGTTCAGATCGCGAAATTGCTCGGCGCCCGCGTGATCGGCACGGTATCGACTGAGGAAAAGGCCCAACTCGCGCGCGCGGCCGGCGCGGATGCGACGATTAATTATGCGAAACAGGATTTCGCCGCCGAAGTCAAAAATTTGACCGACGGCAAAGGCGTCAACGTCGTCTACGATTCAGTGGGCAAGGAAACCTACGAAAAAAGCCTTAATTGCCTCGCGCCACTCGGCATGCTCGTTATCTTCGGCCAGGCAAGCGGCCCGGTGCCGCCCTTCGATACCGCGGTGCTGAACGCGAAAGGCTCGCTCACGCTGGCGCGCCCGAGCCTCACTCACAACGTCGCAAGCCACACCGACGTTGTCCGGCGCGCCGGCGATCTGTTCGAATGGATCGAAGCGAAAGAACTCCGCATCACCATCGGCAAAGCTTTCAAACTCGCGGATGCGCCGAGCGCGCATCGCGAATTGGAATCGCGCCGCTCCACCGGCAAGATCCTTCTAGTTCCCTAAATAAAATGTACGGCTGGCGCGCCAAGATCGGACGCATCTCCCCTTCTCCCGAAACCGTCGGCTGCGAAGAGTGGCGCCGCGCCATGCCCGAAGGCGTGTGCCTGGTGGAAACCCGTACTTTGCTGCACGATGTCACGGTCGAGGGACTGTCCGAGACCGTCAAACAGATCGAACGCGCCGCGCTCGAGCTTGCGTCGGCCGAAGTCAACGTGATTTTGCAGGCCGGCACCGCCATCGCGTTTTTCCGCGGCTTCGGCCATGACCGCGAGCTGAGTCAGCGCATCCATAGTGCGACTGGCATCCAGGCAACCACGTCGCTCACGGCCGTCGTCGAAGCGCTCCGCGTGCTCGGCATCAAGCGCCCGGCGATCGCTACATCGTATCTTCCGGACATCGATCGGCGTCTGGTCGACGTTTTGGAACAATCGGGATTTCAGGTTGCGAGGATCCGCGGCCTGGGACTCAAGCGCAGCATCGATATGGGCAAAGTAATGCCGGAAGAAACCTATCGCCTGGCCCGCGAAGTCGCGCAGGGTTCAGACAATCCCGACGGAATCTTTATCTCCTGCGGTAACCTTCGGAGCTTCGAAGCGATCGAACCATTGGAAAAAGAGACCGGGTTGCCGGTAGTGACCAGCAATCAGGCAGGACTGTGGCAGGCGCTGCGGCTCGCCCGCATCGAAGACAAACTCACCAACCTGGGCCGACTCCTGCGCGACCACTGAGCCGGAAATTTTCTTCGCCCTACGAGTGCTCGTCCTGGCAAAACCATTCGGCCGGCAATTCTTTTCCCAGATTGTGCGCCTTGGCAAGCTCGTAGATTTTCGCCGCCGCGGCCGAGAACTGAAGACCCAGTCCTAAGTGATTGAGCATGCAGGTCACTTGCCGATCGTTTGTGCGTGCCTCTGCTCTGCCGGCCATGATTTCGGATAATTCCGGCTTGTTGCGCCAATCGGCCGCCGTGTTTTCCAGTTCGGCGCGACCGTAATCCCCGCGGCCGAATTCGGGAATTTTTCTTTCCTCGCCGGGCAAGGTGAAGAGCTTTGCCGCTTCGCGAGTGGAAACCGCGATCAAATCGCAGCGCAAAAGCGCATCGAGCGCCAGCTCGCTCGGCCGCACGGTGGTGATGTGCATGCCGTCGGAAATCCACGTCCCGGGAAAAAACGGATCGAGCGCGTTAGTCGCCAAAGCGACGACATCGGCGCTTTTCGCCGCTTCCTCCGGTGAACTAACGGCCCGAAGCCGGGCATTGACTTTTTGGCCCATGGATTCGACGAACTTTTCGCGATTCGTTTGCGTCGGACTGAAAACCCGCACTTCTTCGATCGGCAGCACGCGCATCATGCCGAGCAGCGCCGGCGCCGCCTGCCAACCTGCGCCGTAGAGCGCCATCACGGCGGAATCTTTCCGTGCGAGATACTTGGCCGAGAGTGCGTTCGTGACCCCGACTCGAATCGCCTGCATGTAGCCATCGGGAAATATCGCGAGAAGCTCGCCGCTCTCGTTGCTGAAAGCCAACACCAAACCAACATATTTGCCGCCGGCGGCGCGCGGAACTTTCACCCTGCGCTGCCGCCCGGCGATCACCGGCCAGGTGAGAACGTCCGAGGTAACCCTCATTGTCGTAACACCGGCGCTCGGCAACGCCGCGCAAGAAGTCTTGAGACCGTGATAACTGCTTTCGAGCTGCCCCGGCACCAACAAATCCTGTCGCGGCATATTCACGGCCCGGCCGTTTCCGAGATCGATCAGTGCCGGCTCGAGCGCTTCGAAGCATTCGTCCAAAGCGAAAATGCTTTCGATTTCTTGATTGGTGAGAATGAGGGTCACGGCAATGAAATTCTTGTATCGAGCGATTTACCGGTTTCGCGCGGGCGCAGGCTTCAGCAGGAAAAACGTGATCGCAGCGGCAAACAACGGGAAAAAAGCGATGGCCGTTAGCGCAGCGGGGAGGCCGTAGGCGTCCGCGACGAGGCCGGCCAGGATCGGCGCCAAGAACGACACGCTCATGTTGGCGCCGTAAATCAGCGCCACGATACTTCCGGAAAGTTCCTGGGGCGCCGCGCTCATCGCAGCGGAAACGATCACCGGCCGAAGAGCCCAGAGAAGCGCGCCGAGCGCGCCCAGAGCGCCGGCAAGAATCCATCCCGCGTCGAACAGCGGAATCACCAAGATGGTCGCAAAGCTCAGAAATGAAAACAGCATGATCAAATTTTTGTAGCCGACCCGGTCGGAAACCCAGCCGACGAATGCCGGCGCCAGGCCCGCAAGCAAAAACAACATCGACATGTACGCGCCGGTCATGCCAGCGGACAATTTTAGGTGGAGCGACAGGTAGAGCGGCAAAAAAACCGCGAGTGCGGTTTGCCCCATGGCGCGGAGCGTCGAGACCGCAACCAGTCCAAAGACGGCCCGGTTCTTGACGACATCTTCCACGAGCGCGCGGCGATAATCGCGCCGCGGCGCTGCCGCGTGGCCGGCCTCCGACCCAAAAGCCGCGTAGAGAATTCCGATCACCAGACCGGGGAGCGCCCAAATTTGCAGGCTGACGCGCCAGTCGAAAAAATTGAGCAGAAATCCCAGCGCGAGCGGGCCAATCACTTCGCCCAGGTTGGCGCTGCTGTCATGAACGCCGAGCGCGAAGGCTTTCTGTTGACGGTACTTGGCCGACAGGATCGCCAACGACTGGGGATGAAACCCGCCTCCGCCGAAGCCTCCGAGGGCCATAAAACACATCAGCATGGCGAAGCTCGACGAGATGCTGAGGCCGAATGCGGCGAGGCCGATCATCGTGATGCACGCGCCGAGCAGAAGATTTCGCCGTCCCGCGAGATCGGCGAAAAACCCGGACGGAAAGCTTGCCGCGCCGGCGAACAGCGTGCGCGCCGAAGCGAGCGCGCCTGCCTGCGCCAGACTGAGGCCGAAAGCTGCTGTGATGAGTGGCAGCACCACGACGACTACGCCGTTGAAAAGATGCTCGGTCGTGTGTGCTGCGCAGTTCGCGGCGAGCCGACCCCAGGCAACCTCCGACGGCACGACCGTCTCAATATTTTCGATCTTTGCCACCAAACCCCCGGACAAGATATTGAATCGGATATTTATGCCGATTTCGCCGGGGCCGCAACCGAATCACGTAGCGGAGCGAGGTCCTTTGACCTCAGTCGATGTCGATGATCATGCGACGCGCAGAATGGCCGTGAACGATTTTGATCGTCGATTTAGGCGCGCCGAAATGCGCCGAGAGAAGATCGAGCAGCTCTCGGTTGGCTTTGCCACCTGCGCCGCTGCCAACACCGTTTTTCGCGTTGGGCTTGACCGTCACCGCACTTCGCCGAGCGATGAGTGGGGATATAGCGAAAAGAGCAGGACGAGCAAATACGCGTTCGCAGGCAGGACTTTTCGGCCTCCCGCGCCGCGAAAAATAATGAGAGAAAATCTTTCGGTGGTTAGCGGGCCTGCTTTTGCACCAGCTCCAAAAGCTGCTGATAGGATTTCAAAAGGTCGGTCGAGGTGACAATGCCGCATACGCTGCCGTCGTCCTCGACCACCGGCAGACAATTGATTCGCTTGGCGAGAATTTTTGCCACCGCATCGACGATCGGTGTGTTTCGTTTCACCGTGATTGGGTTACGGGTCATGATCTGTTCGAGGGATTTGCTTCGTGCGTTGGGGTTGCGGGCCAGCGAGCGCAGAATGTCACGGTCGGAAATCACGCCGACAACTTGGCGCGAGTTGTCGACCACGACGCAGTGGCGAAAAAAGCGATCGTTCATCAGATTGGCGACTTCGTTGAAGCTGTGGTGCGGGCTGAGAGTGACGACCTTGCCGGTCATCACGTCGGCCACTTCGGTGGGGCCGATCACCAGGGAAATTTCCCGCGGCGCCGCGGGATCGATAGAGGACTTGGTCGTATTAAGATTCTCGAACATCGGTTTTGCTCCTGGAAATTGGTGGAAACGAGTCGGGAAATGAAGCAATTCTCAAACCACGCGCGGCGGCTTGGCGCGGTAATTTAACCTCCTCCGGCGAATCTTAGAATCGGTGGAGAAATCGCCGATCGATCCCCGATCCTACCCAAAGTTCCCTCGCGTTCCCCGGCATTTTCATCCGAAGTTTGTCCGATCGAGCGACAAGGCGCGCCAAAACTAGCTCAGCCTTCAACCTACACGAATCGACGCCGATGCCGTTTGGACGATTTTGCGCGGCGGTAAGGACGCGCTGCATTTGCCGCATCGCTGTGCTAAACGAGTCATTAGATCTTTCTGGGAGAGTGTTCATGACCCTCATTTTGAGCAACAACGATGTGGCAACGGCGTTCACCGTCACTCGGTGCCTAGATGTTATGGAAGAATCCTACCGCGAGCAGGCGGAGAGTCGCGCCGTCAATCGGCCTACCTGCCATTCCTATCTGGCGCATTCGCTTGCCGACGCGACCTACAGCTTCAAGTCGGTCGACGGCGGCGTCGGCAAATACGGGATTCTCGCGCTCCGCGTAACTTCGGACATCGTGCAGGAGCAGCGGATCCACGGCGCGGTTCGTCTGGAGAAACTGCCGCTCGCGGGCAAAGGTATGTTCGTTGGCCTGGTCGAACTTTTTAGCGCCGAGACCGGAGAGCTTTTGGCGATTATGCCGGACGGCCTCATCCAGCAGACCCGCGTTGGTGTCACCAGCGCCCTCGGCATGAAAGTGATGGCGCGAAAGAATTCCCAGGTTCTGGGGTTGATTGGCTCCGGCGGACAAGCCAAAGCGCACTATCGTTTCATGACCGCGATAATGCCGATCAAGAAAGTTAAAGTGTTTAGCCCCAACCCCGCGCATCGAAAGGCGTTCGTCGAAGAGATGGAAAAGGAAACCGGCGTTGCCGGCGAACCGGTGGAAAGCGCCGAAGCGGCGGCGCGGGATGTGGACGTCATCTGCAGCGCGACTAATTCATCGGAGCCGGTGTTAAAGCTCGATTGGCTGAGACCCGGTATGCACTACAACTCGATCCGGGAATTTGAAACCGATCTTGCGGTTTTGGAAAGATGCGACGTGATCGCGATCCACACCAATTTCGGCGGGATTCTCCACTTTCAGCCGCCCGGCATCGTCGAGGACATGCCTGGCGTGCGCCGGGAGAAACCGCGCGACTGGTCTAAGTATCCGGAGATCTGCGACCTCATCGCCGGCAAAGCGCCAAGCCGAACAAACGATGAGCAGGTCTCTTTTTTCCTGAACAACGTCGGCACCGGCGTGCAATTCGCCGCCATGGGTTACTGCGCGTATGCGGGAGCGAAGGAAAAAGGCCTCGGCCACGAAATCCCCAGCGAGTGGTTCATGCAGGATATCAAGCCGTGAGTCGCGAGTTCGCTGAACCTCAACTGCCCATCAGCTTTTTGAGCTTGTCGATGACCTCTTTCGGCTGCGCCATGACGTCTTTGGTGAGCGCTTCGACTTCTTCACCGGTGGTGGGATTCATGTCGAGCTTTTTCCGCTTGGTCTCCGCGAGGAAATCCGGATCTTTCATCGTCTTGTTGAACGCCTCGCGGATCGTTTTGACCAGCGCGGGCTGCATCCGCGGCGGCGCGAGATAGGGTCGGTGGAAATCGCCGGAAGCGAGCAGCACGGTTGCCAACCGCCTTCCCGACTCCTGGGTCTTGTATTTATCCATCAGCTCGAAGATGGTCGGCGTGTTCGGAAGTTTTTCGTCTCTCGTTCGCCCACCTTGGGCCAGCTCACGGCTGAAGCCGTTTTTGCGCCAGGTATGAAACGGTTCCCGTGAAAAATACGCCTCCGAGCTTAGCGAGCGGCAGACGATTTCATTTCGTTCTACCGCGAGGTCGATCTCGTTCCCGCCCTGATAGCCGGCGATGACATTGAACTTGGCGCCGACAGTTTCCTCTAAAAGCTTAGGCACGAAATAGCCCATGTTGCTGATACCCGTGGTACCGCATTTGGGCGGTTCCTTGGCGCCGCGCACATCATCGATGCTTTTGAACGGAGTGTCAGCGCGCATGTAGAGCACCTGCGGCGATTTGGTCGCGTTGCCGACCCAGGTGAATTTCGTCCAATCGAACTTGACTTCAGATCGACCGATCAGTTGCTCGAAATAGAGGCCGGCGTTGATCGCTCCCAGGGTCAAACCGTCCGGTTTGGCCACCGTGTAAACGTAATTGGCGGCGATCATGTGTCCAGCGCCCGGCATATTTTGCACCACGATGTTGGGATTTCCGGGCAGATATTTGCCCATAAACAAAGCGATGGCCCGCGCGTAAAGATCGTAAAGGTCGCCTGCCACCGTGCCCACGATGATCGTCACGGTCTTGCCGCGAAACTCTTGTGCGAGCGCGGCCGAGTCTAGAATGCACCAGAAGAACATCAGCGCGATGGTTTTCTTCATCTGCCCTCCTGTTCGAGCACACCCGGATTCGATGGTGCGGCTCAGCTCACCACGTCTCGGCACGCCCACCCTGCACCCACCAGTTCAATCGCGGCTCGATGCGAAGTTCATAGCCTTTGCCGTGCTGCTTGGCGAGGTCGTAACATTTTTTTGCAAGCGCGATATCGATGATCCCCTGCCCGCCCTGATTTTTGTAGAGAATAATCTGTTTATCGTTGGTTCGACCTGCCGCCTTGCCGGCGAGCACATCGGAAATTTCCACGAACTTGTCCCAGGTGATGACACCGCTTTGCACCGGCCAGTAAATGTCGCCCTGCTGGGAATCTATCGCCTGAGATTTCGAGAGCGCGACGACGAAGTCACAGCGGCGCAAGGTATCGTCGTCGATTTCGCGGCGCGGCGCGGCGAGATTGCCGCTTTTTACCAGCTCGATATTGCTGCCGACCACTGAGATGACGTATTGCCCTTCTTCCAACCACGAGCCTTGGATCACAGGGACGTTGGTATTGGTCATGCAGAGAATGATGTCGACGTCTCTGGCTGCCAACTCGGGTGATGCTACCGGCGTCACAGCGACACCAGTCTGGGCGCTGATTTTTCGCGCGAAGCCTTCGCGGTGCGCCGGCGTGGGGCTGTAGATTTTCGCGCTCTCGATCTCGCGCATCTGGCACAAGCCGGCGAAGGTCGCCCAGGCTTGCTGGCCCGCGCCATAAATGCCGACGCGCTTCGCATCTTTGCGTGCGAACCGATCCAGCCCGGCCAGACTCGTGGCCGGCGTGCGCAAGTCCGCTACGCCGGTAAAATCCCGCGGGCGATGCGCCATGACGCCAAGCAGCGAGGCTGTATCGCTGTCGTAGATCAATGCCAGCTCGGTTTGTTCGGGATTGAAGGGCGGACGCTGCTGTGTGCTCGCGGCGATCGCCTTTCGATGAAGCGCCACCTGCGCGCCGATCGCACCATAGCTGGCCGAGCCGCCGGCATAAATATTCAACACCGTGTCGAAGGTTCCTTCGCCGATGGCTCGGTGCAGGTTGAGCCGCTTGCGCGGCGCGCAAACGCCCTCGGGTGAAATCATGTCGCGGAGCGCCTGCTCGGTGACTTCTACGGCTTCATTGAACGGGATGAGCTGATCGACATCATCGGAATGAAAAAAAAGCGCCATACAATTTCCTTTGCTTTTAGTGAAAGTCCGTGTCCCAGAGCTCAGCCAATTTTTCCATTTGTGAGTTAGAAAGCGGCGGTGCGCCCGAACACGCGGCCGCGTCGTCGATATGGCTCGTGTTCGAGAATCCTACGAGTACGCAAGAAACCTTTTCGTTCATGAGACCGAAGCGGATCGCTGCTTGCGTAAGGTCTCTTCCATCGACCCCGAGAGCTGCTTTTACCTTGTCGGCACGCTGCAAGTCGAGAGGATAGTCCGACCCCGGCGACAGCGTCTGACCGCTTCCACCTCCCCCAGCACTGGGGTCGGCAGTCAGCGCGCCGGCGGCTAGAACGCGAATCACGAACGCGCCCATGCCTTTGGCCGCGGCGCGATCGAGAATACAGCCATAATCGAGCGCGCTGAAGATCGATGGCACTGTCCGTCCGGCGCTCGGATTGAGCAAGTTGTAGTAGCATTGAAAGCCGTGAAATTCGCCGCTTTCGACCAGCTCGTGCAATGCTTGAGGCTCGCCGAGGCCGCTGAAACCGAAAAAGCCCACCTTGCCGCGGTCGCGCATCGTCTTAAAACCCTCGATGACGCCTCTCGGACCGAGCACATCATTCGGCGCGAGGCTGAAGCGTCCGCCGGACCCGCGCTCGAGCGTCACCCGTGTGTGGAGTTGAACGAAGTCTACCCGATCGCGCTGGAGCCGCACCAAGCCGTCCTCCACTGCGCCGATCGTTGCCGCGCGAATATCCGAAACCGCGTCGGACTCGAGGCGGATTTTCGTCGAGATCGCCGGTTCGGCGCCGAGTTCGCGCAGAATGGCGCCGAGGTTTTGTTCGGATTTTCCCAGGCCGTAAGCAAAGGCCGTATCGAAAAAATTGATGCCGGAGTCGAGCGCATGACGCACCGCTTTCACCTGGTCGGCGTGCGGCGCTTTGACCATCAACACCGCGTTGTTGCCGCAACCAAAACCGACCTCGGAAACGCGGAGTCCGGTCTTGCCAATCATTCGATAGTGCATCGCTCCTCCTGCTTAAATGCCCGCGAGCATCGACAAGACCGCCTGCGTGTCAGTCAAGTCCGCAAGGCAGCCGTCAGGCTCCGAATACAAAAGCTCTTCGACCGGATAGCGGCCGGTGCCGACGAGAATGCAG
>Ga0310810_10002548_pt1 | contig 19621 bp, 20 predicted proteins | sample NCmetagenome_FD_207641 | JGI IMG/M metagenome (GOLD analysis project Ga0310810, IMG submission 207641) | Soil microbial communities from experimental microcosm in Duke University, North Carolina, United States - NC | ecosystem: Engineered > Artificial ecosystem > Soil microcosm > Unclassified ...
TCGATGCAGGTGTACGTGCAGGTCGGGGGATTCGAGGCCCCGTGATAAATGGCGATCACCATCACCAAGCCAACCAGCCAGGTAGGAGACACTGCCAACCAGGCGACGTATCCCATGTCGCCGAGTTTCCTGCCAGCAGCAAACGCGCAATTCGTCGTGATAACCAACGCGTCGGCAACGCTGCTCGGGTCGATCTCCGGGGTGGGCGGAATATCCTGGCAGCTCGTCGCTTCGATGGAGCCGCAGGCGGCTGGCAGCGCGGCACGCATATTCACCGGGTACACGGACGGAGCGCCTAGCAGCGCGTCGATCGTCGCGAATTTCACGGGAGACAATGCGACCGGCTGCACGGCGATTCCACTTCAGCTTACCGGGCAGGAACCGTACATACGCCAGATCGTCCAAGTGCAGAGCGTGGGGGCGAACCCGCAGGTCACGTTCCCACTCCCGCTCGACACGAACAACGCATACATAACGGCGGTGCTGTTCACGTCTGCGCTGGGCGTGTTCACACCGCCCAGTGGATGGACCACGGTTTCAGCGAGCTACGGAACGCCCACCACCGGGCTGGCCGTCGCGCACAGATCGACCGGCGTGTCGACCACGACCATAGTTCTAAGCACGGGAAACATCAGCGGGCTCGCGGCTTTCGGCTTGGAGATTTGGGCGCAGGGGAACATCCCCAGCTTGGACCCATTGGGTACTCAAGGGATATTCGGGCTATGATCGCAAGCTCCTTCACGCTCGGCACGATTCAGATCGACGGACGGCGCTATGTGACAGAGCGACACGTCGATGACTTCTCGCGAGTGTACAACTTTGAGTACCTTGCCAGTTCTGGTGCGAACTACACCGCCGTGATGAGCGCGAGGTCCGTGCAGCTGGCGTCGGACTTGGTCATTCAAGAACTGGCGAGCGACTTGTCGAGCGTGCTCACGTACGGCGACTCGGCCACGGTAACGCGGAGCTACTGTACAGTGAATCAGCTGACCACGATGGCGCGGGCCTTCTACCGGGACGCGACGAAGGAGAACGCGGTCGCGATGGGCGCGTACCTCTCGACGCTCACGGACAACCAGCTCCAGAACGCGTTCAGCCTGACGGCGTCGCAGACGGCTCTGCTGCGGACCAAGGTCACCAGCGCCGTGGCGATCTGGCACAGCATCCAGAGCGAGGCGGGGCAGTAAAAGTGGCGATCATCTACGTGAGATCGACAGACGGGAACAACGCCGACAACGGCTCAACTTGGGCTCTGGCGAAGGCGACGATCGCCGGGGCGCTCGCCATCGCGGTCGGCGGCGACATCATCTACGTGAGTCAAGCCCACTCGGAGAGCGCAGCAGGGATAACGTGGACCTCAGCTGCCACCACTCCGGACACGATCACGATCATCGCAGCAAACGACGGGGCGGAGCCACCGACGGCGGAGGCGGCTAGCCTTGTGAGCATCACGACGACGGGGAACAACAGCCTCAACATCATCGGCCCGCTCGTCATCCGTGGCTTCTCGATCACCATCGGCTCTGGCGGCGGCGCTAGAGCGGTCCTAGACCTAAGTGGCGTGTTCTGTAGCGTTGTCATCGACAAGTGCGACCTCACCTTCTCCAGCAGCGGCAACAACAACGGCATCAACATGAACACGGGCAACAGCGTGCCGCAGTTCCTAATGATGAACAACGTGAGGATCAAATTCTCTGGCACTTCCGACCGCATTTATACGAATGGTCGGACGATCTGGCGGGGTGGCAGCATCATCTCGGGCAGCGCGACCCCGACCCGCATCGTGACCTCGCAGACCGAGTTCAGCGGCGCGCGGTTCTACACCAACGCGCTGCTCGAAGACTTGGATCTCTCGAACCTCGACGCAAGCGTCCAGATATTTGATCCCAACCAAATCATTTTGGGTGTCATTCGGGATTGCAAGCTACCGTCCGGGTGGTCTGGGACGCTCATTCGATCCGGCTCGGCCTTCACCTTCATGGAACGCGCTGAGCTGTACAACTGCGACTCGGGGGATACGAACTACCGCCTTTGGATTGAGGACGTGTTCGGATCAATCAAGCACGAAACCACGCTGGTCAAGACGTCGGGAGCTTCGGACGGCACGACTCCGTTGAGCTGGAAGATGGCGAGCACGGCATACACAAAGTTTCCATTCCCGGCGCTGCGTTCCCAGGAAATCGTCAGGTGGAATGATACGACAGGGAGTACGGTCACTGTAACGATTGATATTCTGCACGACTCAGCGACCGCGCTGACCAACCACGACATCATCGTCGAGTTCGCCTATCTCGGCACTAGTGGGTTCCCCGTCGGAAGCGTTTCCACCCAGCTGTCGTCGGACGTTCTTTCAGCGTCCAGCAATCACAGCGCATCCTCCGCGACCTGGACCACGACTGGGATGAGCAACCCGAACACACAGAAAATCTCGGCGTCGTTCACGCCTCAAGAAAAAGGATTCATCGTCGCGACGGTGTGCCTGTTGAAAGCAAGCTACACGGTCTACGTCGACCCGGTCCTACAGTCCTCATGACGATCCATGAGCCTCCTGCTTCTATTCCAGAACTCCGCCGCCAGAGGCGTTCAGGCTCCTGCTGGTTCCCTGAGCCCCGCAACGACGCAGCAGGTGCAGATTCCTGGCGGTCCATACATCAACCTCATCGCCACGGGGCAGCAGCAGATTCCCGGCTGGCAGTACATCAACGAGCCGATCATATCGCCAGGGGGCCAGGTCTTCGCCCAGACGATAGACGACGTGCTCGACGTGATCGACAGCTACACGCGCGCGCAGGCGAGCAACCTCGACGACCGCTCCGCCGTTCAGGACGCGCTCACCAAGACGCTCGGCAAGGTGGTGGACGACGCGCAGGCAGCCCTCGACGAGTTCACGAAGTCTCGCGGGATCAACCTCGACGAGCGCCAGGATGTGTCCGACACGGCGCTGTTCTCACGCTACGTCGCGCTCGCGCTCGCGGACCTGCTCGACGTGCTCGACAGCTACGTCCGCACCCAGACCGCTAACATGACCGACAGCGCCACTGCCGAGGACGCCTTCACGAAGGCGCTCTCGAAAGTGGCGGACGACAGCGTCACCGCCGCAGACCTGATCGAGAAGCTGATCGGCGCGTCCATGCAGGACCGCGTCGACATCGCCGACTCCCTCAACACCCTGCGGGTCCTCGTGCTCGGCGACCTGCTGCCGATCTTCGACGACTACTTCAGGCTGCAAGGCGCGAACCTGGACGACAGCGGGGTCGTCGAGGACGCGCTGGTCAAGACGCTCTCGAAGCTCCTCACCGACGACGTGTCGCTCGACGACACCGTGACCCTGACGAAGTTCCGGGCCATGACCATCACCGACCTGCTCGACGTGGTGGACGACTACACGCGCAGCCAGAGCTTCAACCTCAACGAAGCGACCCTCAGCCAAGACGCGATCGAGAAGCTGATCGCCAAGGACCTGACCGAACGGCAGGACGTGAGCGACACCGTGGACATCCAGAAAGTAATCGCACTCATCCTCATCGAGGTGCTCGACTTCCTCGACCTGACCGACGAGTTCGTGAAGAAGCTCTCGGTCTCGATGGCCGAGCCGCAGCAAACCCTCGACACCACCCAGTTCCTGATCGACAAGACGAACACGGACCGCGTCGACGTGGCCGACTCCGCCACGCTCGACAAGTTCGTCGTGCTGGTGCTCCAGGACCTCCTGAGCGTGGTCGACGGGTTCACCCGCATGCAGTCGGCGAACATGGACGAGTCGGCTGCGGCCTCCGACGAGTTCACGAAGAGCGTGGCCAAGACGCTGACCGACCTGCTCGACGCTCGCGACGAGCTGACGAAGCTCCTCTCGCTGACGATCGCGGACCGCCAGGACGTGGCGGACGCCGTGGACTTCGTCCGCATCCTGTCCGCGCTCCTCTCCGACGTGGTCGACATCGCGGACGGCATGACCCGCTCGCAGACGGCCAACCTCGACGACCGCGCAGGGGCGGTGGACGAGCTGACGAAGATTCTCCTCGCGAACATCTCCGACCGCCTCGACCTGCTCGACGAGGTGGTCGCCACCAAGTTCATCGCGCTGGTCCTCTCGGAGATTCAGGACGTGGCCGACGACATGGTCCGCTCCCTCGCCGTGGTGATGGACGACTCGACCGTCGGCCAGGACGCGCTGGTGAAGCTGATCTCCAAGGTGGTGTCCGAGAGGGTGGACGTGTCCGACAGCGTGCTCGTGGAGTACGTCGCGGCGATCATCATCATCGCGGAGTACCTTGACACGCGGCTGGGAGCGAGGCACGATTTGGTCAACCGGCTGGGCGGGATCAACGGCTTGACGAACCGGGTGTCCAAGCTGCTGACCGCAGGGCCGCGCGCCTCGACCACTTCAGACGGTCGCATAGCAAAGATCAAAGAGACGCTGGCGAGAAAGCCCGGAACGAGGGGGCACAAGCGATGAGCATCGCTGGCGGCATCGACATCGCGCAGTCTCTCCCCGTGCTCGAAGCTGGGGACACCAAGCAGTTCACCATGACGGCGAGCCCGACCGTGCCCGCGACGGCGGCCTTCGTCATGTTCAACACGGACGGCAGCACGCTCGCGCTGAACCCCGTGCAGCCCAACGCGATCGTTGGCGACTCTGGGTCGGGGCTCCTCTACTTCAACCGCGTGCTGCCGGACACCCCAGGCATCTACTGCTACAAGTGGCTGCTCTGGGACTCGGCCTCGCGCCCGTACGTGAACGCGTACGAGGTCCTGATCCAGCGGACCGAGGCGTTCAGCTTCCAGACCTACGGCGACCCGCAGGACATCGTGCGCAGCGCGCGCCAGCTCTTCGGTCGCTCGAACATCACCTTCCGCGACATGCAGCCCTACTGCCAGGCGGCGGACGGGTTCATGGACATGTACTTCGGTCGCGTGACCTCGGTGCCGCTCGGCTCGTCGAGCCCGCTCATCCAGGACATGAGCAAGGTCTACACGCTCTGGCGCTTCTACTGCGACCAGTACAGCTACGACACCAAGCAGGAGCCGCCCGCGATCATCCACCGCAAGGAGGACTACGACAGGCTGCTTGAGCTGATCGCGGCGGGCTCGATGTCGCTCCCGGGCATCGAGGCGGCTGTGACCTTCGAGCCCGTGGCGCTGCCGGACCACACGAAGAAGCCCGTGTTCGACATGCGCGACTTCCTCGACCAGCACGTCTCGCGCACGCTGATCGACGAGGAGCAGGGGAGGGACGACGGCGACTGATGGCGAGCGTGGTCGACATCACAGTGAGCGCGACGGGCTCCGACCTGCTGCGGAGCCTCACCGAGCGCTTCGGCCAGCCCGACGTGCTCGCCGAGCTGCACCGCCGCTGGGGCATCCGCACGCTCAACTGGGTCGACCAGAACTTCCGCCAGCAGGGCGCCCTCACCGGGAGTCCATGGGCGAAGCTCCGGCCGCTCACGGTCGCGCAGCGGCGGAAGGGCTCGTCGCTCATCTTGCAGGACACGGGCGCGCTCAAGCGGAGCTTCGTGATGCAGTTCAGCTCGGCCGGCGTGGCCGTCGGCTCGCCCATCTTCTACGCCGAGTTCCACGAGGAGGGCCGTAGGGGGCCGTGGGAGATTCGCCCGAAGGACCCCGACGGCATCCTCGCCTTCAAGGGGACAGACGGCAAGACGATCTTCGCGAAGGTCGTGAAGCACCCGGGCTACCCCGCGCGCAGAATGCTGCCGCGCCAGTCGGACGCGAGCTTCATGCAGATGCTCGTCGACACAGCCGCAAACTACTACCGCGAACTGGAAAGGAGTGCCCCATGACAATCTCTCTCGTCGGAAGGCACGCCTTGACGCGCCACACCTTACACCGCTCCGCTATGCTCTGGCTGTTGCAGGCGCTGGTCGGCGTAGGCCCGGTGATCCACCTGCGGTGAGATGCCGACCTTCAACGTATTCACCGACCTGATCGAGCCGTTGGGGGAGTTCCTCCAGTCGCACCCGGCGCTCCAGGGGATCAGCATCTACTACGACCGCACGCGGGAGCGCCGGCCCCAGGTCGCGCTCCTGCCGGCGATCAACTACTTCTGGATCGGTCCGACCGAGGACCTCGCGCGCGGGTCGGGCTCGACCAGCCTCCAGGTGCGCCGGAAGAAGATCACCATCGGCTTCGGCGTCTGGGTGGCGAGCACGAACCCGGTGGAGCTGGACCGCGCGCTCTGGGAGGTGGTCGGGACGCTTGAGGACCTGCTCCGCTCGAAGACCAACTTCAACCCGAACAAGGGGATAACTCTGACCGACGCGCCCATCGCGAACGACGTGGACTACAGCGGCGAGAGCCCGCTCGTCGGCTCCGTGCTCGTCACGTGCCAGTTCGAGATGTTCGGCGGTCGCTTCGCAGGAGGGCCGGACCTATGATCACGAAGAAGTACCCACAACTCTCTACCTTTAAGACATCCACTGTGTTATCATGCGCGCGATGTCGGACTGAGATTCCGATGTTCACCCCCGTAGTCACGGACGGCAGCGACCACTGGCACGAGGCATGCGCGCCGAGTGCGCCGAGTGCGTCGACTGAAGTGCATACGGTTGAGGCTCCTGAAGACGAAACGAAGGGGGACTGACCTATGGCTATCGACCTGTTCCTGACTCGGCGACAAGTCCTGCTCCTCAAGCAGGAGACCAACTACGGCATCGACGCCGCGCCGACCCACACCGCGTCCTACGACGGGCTCCGGCTCGTCGCCCCGTTCACGCTCGACCTGGGCGAGGACCTGATCGAGACCCAAGGCGGCAACCTCTCTCGCGGCCGGTCCCGGCCCATGCCGGCGATCAAGCGCTCGGGCGTCACGTTCCGCTGCTACGTGCAGGGCGTGGACACCGCGAGCTACTCCGCCTCCGTCAAGCCACCGATCGGCGACGCGCTCCGGGCCTGCGGGCTCTACGAGACGTTCGTCGCCTCCGGGCCGGACGTCCCGGGCGGGACGCCCTACTACAAGTACGTCCCGACCAACGACGTCGGCTCCGACAGCAGCGTCACGATCTACGCGCACCAGGATGGCAAGGAGCACCGCTTCACGGGCGCTCGCGGCAACGTCAACCTGATCTGGGCGGCCGACGCGCCCGTCATCGCCGAGTTCAACTTCCGTGGACTGCTCAACTCCGAGCTTGAGACCACTCGCGCCGCGCCCGTCGGCTTCCCGACGGGGACGCCCCCGCAGTGGATCGACTCCGGCTCGATCATCGTCGGCTCCTACGGGCTGCCCGTCGAGAACCTCAACTTCAACACGAACAACACGATCTTCGAGGAGCCGGCCTCCGTCGCCAAGAGCGCGAGCGGCATCCTGAACATCGTCATCACCGAGCGCGCGCCGGGCGGGTCGATGGACCCGGAGGCGACGTTCTCGAACACGCTGGACTTCTTCCAGGCGTGGCGCTCCGCGTCCGGCTCGATCATGCGGCTCAACGCCGGCATCATCCAGGGCCAACGCTTCACGCTCACGTCCTCTCAGATGATCTTCAAGAAGGTCGGGTGGGGCGACAAGCAGGGCCTCGCGATCTTCAACACGGACTACGAGTGCTATGAGCGCACGTCGGACGACCAGTTCCAGATCGTGTTCTCCTGACGAGCAGGCGCCCCGCTGCCCCGAGTGCCTCCTCGAACCGGAGGACCCAGTAGAATCAGTCCACCTCGCGATCTTCGGGTACTGCATCGACTGCGTGCCCGAAGACCTCGCCCGAGACATCCGCGAACGCATCGAGAGAAGGAGAAACCTGCACTAATGGCCGGAATCAGGGACAAGCACCGCAAGAGCTTCCTCGGCATCTTCACGGGGGAGACGTTCGTGCTGCGCCGGATACGCGCGAGCGAGTTCATGGCGCACCTCGGGATGCTCCCGGGCGACAACTCCGAGACGCTCTCGGACCAGCTGAAGTCGCTCGGCAAGAAGATCGAAGAGCGCAGCGCCGATCCGACCGGGGAGCGCGACCTCACGCGCTTCTACCTGGAGCGCGGCGTGCGCTCGCCGAAAATCTTCTTCGGCGACTACGACGACTGCCCCGACGACCAGATTCACGTCGACGACCTGTCGGACGACGCCGAGAGCCTCGTGCGCGCGATCTCCGACTACAGCTTCGACTTCTCGGGGTTCAAAAAAAAAATGGACGAACTTCTTCAGAAGCTCAAGCCCGCTTCTGCTGGACCTGGTGGCGAGGCGCTACTCCCGGCTCCCGACGGAGCTGCTCCCGAAGGGGACGGTGCCTGAGGCCCACGCGCTGGGCTTCAACACCAACGTCGCGCTGCTCGGCGCGATCTCCGAGTACAACGCACTCAACCGGGACCGGGCGGAGGGTCCCATCTCAAACCGGACGTCAGCCCGCGCCGCAATCGCCGAGGCGAGGGCGGACCTCTACGAGATGAACCGCCATGGCTGACAACAAGATCGAAGTCATCATCAGCGCGGTCGACAAGGCGTCGCAGAACCTTGAGTCGATCAGGCGGCAGCTCGACCAGCTGAACAGCACGATGGGGACGACGGCCAGCTCCGCCAAGAGCGCCGCCGACTCGCTCTCCGCGATGGCCGCTGCCGGTCAGAAGATTCAGACGGACTTCGACCGGAGCCGCATCGCCGCGACGGCACTCACGTCCGACGTGGAGAAGCTCTCGAAAGTGCTCCAGTCCGTCGGCGCGTCGCTGCCCGCCGAGCAGATCAGGAAGTTCCTGCTCGACACCTCGCGCAGCGCGGGCGTATCGACGCAGACGGTGGCCAGCATCTACGGGGAGCTGGCGAAGCGCATCGGCACGTTCGCGAGCCAGCCGCAGCTCCAGCAGCTCACGCAGGGAATCCTCCAGACCTCCAGGGCCTTCGGCACCGACCTCCAGCGCACCACGACGAGCGTCACGCAGGTCCTATCCGGCTTCGCTACCCAGGTGCAGAACACCAACGTGGCGATCCAGCAGGGCCTCCCGCTGTCGCAGCGCGCGGGCGCGCTCATCAGCGCGATGGGCGCGGGCATCACCACGGCGGGGCAGGCAGCGGCCAACGCGAACGCCGGGTTCACGAACCTCGGCGCGGGCGTGGTGGTCCTCAACCAGGCACTCGAACTCACGCACAAGCTGATCGGCCCGCTGGAGCACGTCTTCGACGAGGCGCGGGCCCAAGCGGCCAACTACGAGGAGGCCCTCACCAGGGCCTCGGCCACCCTCAAGGTGTTCGGGTCCAGCCTGCCGAAGAAGGAGATCGCGGCCTTCGCGGGCGAGCTTGAGGTGCAGCTCAACGTCGAGGAGGAGTCGATCCTCGGCGTCACCACGCAGCTAAGGAGCCTCACCGACCTCACAGACCACGACCTGAAGGAGGCGACCAAGCAGGTCATCCTGTTCGCGCGCGCGTTCAACCAGGACACGTTCACGACGGCGCAGCGCTTCGCCTCGGTCCTGCGCGGCGACTCGGACGCGCTGTCGCGCAGCATCCAGATTCCGAAGACCATACCCGCCGACTCGCGCCTTGAGTTCATCAAGAAGCAGTACACACAGGCGCTGGAGGTCGTAAACGCGGAGACGGCGGAGACGATCAAGCAGCGCACCCAGTCGCTCACCATCGCGTACGACGACCTGCTGAAGGTGCTCGGCAAGCCGGTCAACGACACGTTCAAGGCGATCGCGCCCGAGATCACGAAGATCGTGCGCGCGATGGAGAGCTTCGTCGGGCAGCACCAGGACTTCGCCGGCGCGGTCGGCGTGGCCGTCACGGCGCTCACCGGGCTCGCCGGAGTGCTCACGACCATCGCGGCTCTGAAGATCACGGGCATCGGCGCGCAGCTCCTGGAGCTGTCGAAGAGCCTAGCGCTGTTCGCGGCGACGCCGCAGGGCCTCCTGCTTATCGGCGCTGCGATCCTCGCGACGGGCACCGCCTTCGTCAAGTTCCAGAAGGACGCGCACGACGCGGCGATTGCGAAGGACCCCGAGGAGCTGGCCAAGCACATCGCGAGCATCGAGCTCGCGATGTCGAAGGTCTCCGAGGCGGAGCGCGAGAAGATGAAGCCGCGCCTTGAGGAGCTGAAGACGCAGCTCATGCTGTCGCAGCGCGACGCGCAGGACTGGGCCGACCAGTTCAGCGACGCCGGCCAGAAGGCCGCGAACGGGCTCGTCCCGTCGCAGCTCTCGAACAAACTGCGCGAGATCGGCGACACGATCGCTGAGCAGACCGCGAACCAGGCGGGCGAGATCAAGAAGGCGCAGGCCGAGGTCGCCGCCGCCGGGCAGCAGCTGATCTACGAGACGACCGGCAACATCGACGCGCTCCAGCGCTCGTTCGAGATAAAGCGCAAGGCGATAACCGACGCCACCAAGGAGGACTTCGACCAGCGCATCCGCCAGATCGCGCTCCAGAACCGGCTGCGGCCCGAGCAGATCGAGAACGACCCAAACATCGGCGGTAAAATCCGCGAGAACCTCGCCGCGAAGGAGAAGGTCGAGCTGGACAAGGCCGACCTTGAGTACCAGCAGAAGCTGTTCCAGATCGCCCAGCAGCGCATCCAGACGCAGGACGCGCTCCAGAGCTCGATCATCGCGGTGCAGCAGTCGATCCTCGACAACGACCAGCAGCGGCTGAAGGTGCTCCAGGAGACGAACCAGCCGATCGAGCAGCAGCTCGCCCTCATCGGCAGAATCGGCAGGGAGAGCGAGGAGGTCGGTAAGGCGCGCATCGCGGACCTCGAACGCCAGCTCAAGGTTCAGCAGGACCTCGCGACGAACGGCTTCCAGGGCCGGAAGCTGGAGGGCGACGAGCTCGACAAGAACCTCACGAAGCAGAAGCAGATCACGGCCTTGTTGAGTTCGGCGAGGGAGGCCCAGGGCCAGCTGGGCCTCGCCACGCAGAAGGCTATCCTCGACGCGCTCGCGAACTCCGCGAAGCAGGCGGGCACGGCGCTTGAGGCGCAGGTCACGACGCTCGACTCGCTCCGCGACCTCGACCAGCGTCGCATCGACCTCGCCAACGCGCTCGCGCAGGCCGACGGGAAGCAGCGCGCGCCCGTGGCCGAGCTGTACGAACTGGCCAAGCGGATCGACGACACTGAGGAGGAGATACTCAAGAAGAAGATCGCGCAGAAGGAGAATGACCTACAGACAGTCCGCGCGCGAAACGCGATCGGCCTCGCGAGCGACGCCGAGCTGAAACTGGCCGAGGCTCAGCTCGACGCGCTGAAGCGCCAGGCCGAGGCGACGACCACGGAGGTCACGAAGCTCGCGCAGCAGCTGAGCCAGGAGGCGAGACAGGCAGCGGACCAGCTCGCGAACGACCTCGCGGAACAGGTGGTGCAGGGTCTTGAGAACGGGCTCCAGGGCGGCTCGAAGTCCCTCAAGGACTACTTCGACAAGCTGCTCATCAGCCTCGGTCGGACGCTGCTCACGCAGGGCTTCGCCGAGCTGCTGAAGAAGCCGTTCGAGGCGGCGGCCGCGCAGGTGCAGCAGCCGGGCGAGAAGGTCCCGACAACCACCTCCGGGCTCATATTCGCGACCCTCAAGAACGCCGTGTCGGGCACGTCCCTGGGCCAGCTCTTCGGCCTCGGCAAGAAGACCGAGACGCCGGACGCGTCGGAGAACATCGGCGAGCGGAAGCCTATCGGCGAAGCCATCGCGCGCGCGGGGGCGATCGGCACGAGCCCGACGTTCGAGACGGCGGCAGCCGGAGTCAAGACGGCGTCGGACCTCCTGGCGTCATCGTCGCGCACCTACTCCGACGCCACGGCGAAGTTCAGCGACGCCGTGGACAAGTACAGCGCGGGTCAGGCCGGCCGCGCCAGCCCGACATCAGCGCCCGAGGTGGAGGCGTCGCAGGCCAAGATCAACGACCTCCAGCAGCGTCTCGACGCGGCGATCCAGCAGCGCAACGAGGTGCAGCGCGTCACGCCGCAGAGCGACGAGGAGGCGCAGGCGCAGCAGGCGACGCTCCGCTCGCTGACGAACGGCATCGAGGCGCTCGTCAGCCAGAAGAACCAGGAGCTGGCGAACATCGGCAAGACCCAGCCCACGGCCCTCGTCGAGCCGCGCATCCTCGAAGTGGACATCACGTCCGTCTCGGGCCAGGCAGCACAGGCGCTCTCGGGCGTGAATCCGTCGCTGGAGAACGTGCAGCTCGGGCCGTCGACGGACCTGTCCGGCCTTCTGGGCAACGTCGCCTCAGCGCCCATCGAGGCGGAGCTGGCGACCGCAGCGCAGAGCGCGAACTCGCCGCTCCTTCCCGGTCCGCTGTCCAACGTGGTCGGACAGGCGAACCTCAACTTCAGCACGATCCAGGGACTCCTCGGCGCGGCCTCCGGGCTGGCTGGCGGTCAGCGCGGCGGCGGCATATTCGGCACGCTCCAGGGAGCGGTCGGTGCTGGGCAGAGCCTCTTCTCGATCTACAACGCGATCAACGGCATCCTCAACGGAGGGACAGCCGCTGCGGGCACCGCAGCGTCCGCCCTCGGCGGCGGCTTCGCGGGCGGCGCTGCCGCGTTCCCCAACGCACTCGGCGGCCTCGGCATCTTCGAGGGCGCGGGCGCGGGAGCCTTTGAAGGGGCGAGCGCTGCGGCGAGCAGCGCGGCGGACAGCCTCTCCTTTCTCGACTCCTTCCCGTTGGTCGCCCACGAAGGCGGACCGATCAACGGCTGGATGCGGAAGCACGACGGCGGTGACCTCAGGCACGACGAAGTGCCGATCATCGGCAAGGTGGGCGAGTACATGATCAACGAGGCGTCCGCGCGGAAGCTCGGCAAGCGCACGCTCGACGCGCTCAACTCGGTGGCGCGCTACCACGACGGCGGAACGCTCACGGCGCTGGGCGGCGCGAGCAGTGGGGGCGGCATGATGCTGGGCTCCGGCACCGCCGAGGCCCTCACAGCCGCAGGCGGAGCCAAGTCCGGGAGCGTCGGCTCCGCGCCAGGACGCACCGGCCCGGACGCGATGCGCCCGGGCATCTACGGCGGCGGCGGCGCCGAAGTCAACCCCTCGCCGATCAACCAGAGCCTGTACCTCGTGGACCGCAGGCCGCAGCAGCTCGCGCCGAACGACGTGGTCCTCATCCTGGAGCACGACATCGTGAACAACGGGCGATGCGCGCGCGCGATCCAGCAGCTGAACAAGAGGCACTGACATGCCCCCACTCAGAACGCTCGTCATCACCCCCGGCTTCGACATCACGCGCACCTCGGTGACGCAGGTGAACGCGGTGAACTTCGACACGGCCGGAACCGTGCAGCTCTTCAACCGTGGCTCGCGGCCCTCCTACCAGTTCGCCTACAAGCTGGAGCCGCTGTTCCGCAAGGAGAAGGAGCAGCTTGAGTTCTTCCACGCCGAGCACCAGGGCGCGAAGTCCTTCATGTGCGAGTGCCACCCGTACAACACCGTGGAGAACTACCAGCGCTTCGCCTGGGCCGACGGGTCTAGGACGCAGTTCTTCCTGCCGAACCGCTACCTCGGCGCGTCGTCGTTCTCGCTCCAGAGCCGCAACGTGCTGACGCAGGCGACCTCGATCTGGTCCACCGCCTACAGCCTCATGCCGACGCCTGGCATCATCCTCTTCGCGAGCGCGCCGTCGAGCGGCCACGACCTGGAGGCGCGCTACGCCTGCCAGTACCGCGTCGTATTCGAGGCCGGCGGGATCAAGTCGACGGAGTGGGCGCGGGGCGTGTACCGCGTCGAGCTGAACCTCCAGGAGGTCTTCATCTTCGACTGATGAGAGAGTTCACCGACGCGTTCATCACCGAGAAGAACAAGCTGGAGACCTACGGGGCGTGGGGCGTCCTGCTTGAGCTGGAGGTGAACGCCAACAGCACAGCCTACTTCACCACCTACGCCGACACGTTCACGTGGAACAGCCGGGTGTACCGGCCGGTCGTGCTGAAGATCGGCACCGAGCAGGTCGCGTCCGACGGGTCCCTGCCGAACCTCAACGTCGACTGCGCGAACATCGGCGGCGAGGCGTTCCGCTTCGCGAAGGACAACGACCTCTCGCTGAACGACGTGGTGCTGCGGCTCGTGAGCACGACGCAGACGACCTCCGGGTCCGACGCGAGGATCAAGCTCCAGGTGACGGGCATGGCCTTCAACGACGAGGTCGCGCACTTCAACCTGTCGCTGCCGATCAACACCGAGGTGTTCGGCCCGAAGCGCGTGTTCGACAGGTCGACCTTCAAGAGCATCCCGTACGGCTTCAAGAACTACGCCCTGATCTCGCACAGCTGATGGAACAGCTCTACAACCAGCTCACATCGCGTGGTATCGTCACGCCCGACGACAGGTTCTCAAGCGCCCAGGTCGCGGACATCCACGACTACCTGCGCGGGCAGAAGCTCTGGCTCGGCGGTCACTGGGTGGGGTACGCGCGCCCGAGCAGCGCCACCACCGAGCAGTTCATGGCGAACCCCGACTACTCCCGCTCCTTCGCGTGCTACGGCCCCGGCGTCGCGGCGCGCGCGCCACACCTGGCCGCGAAGGCCAGGGAGTACACGGCGCTCGCGGCGGCCTACTTCTCGGCAAAGCCCTCGCTGTTCGACTTCGCCCTGTTCTGGTCGTTCCCGGGCGGGCCCGTGAGCCCTCAGATTCAGGAGTGGCACCGCGACGCCTGCACGTTCGACGACAGGCAGTTCGCGATGTTCGCCTACCTGACGGACGTGGACGGGGACGGGGCGCACCGCTACACGGCCCGAGACGGCAGCGTCGTCGAGGTGACCGGACCGGCTGGGACGATCTTCGTCGAGGACCCCTCGGCGCTGCACATGGGGAGGAAGCCCGTCCGGAGGTGCAGGCTGATGGCGTGCGCGCGGTTCGGCCTGATGGTGCCGTGATGGAGAGGTGGATCGAGGACCTGATCGGTGTGCCGTACGCGGAGTACGGCAACACGCCCGAGGAGGGCTTCCACTGCGCCGGGCTCTGCCGCTACGTGCTCCAGCGCAAGTACGGCGTCGACCTGCCGACCGACCCGCTCAAGTGGCGCACCCTCATCCGCACGATCGACTGGCCGCAGGAGCCGCTCGACGACTACGACATCGTGCTCATGCGCGGCCCCACGGACAGCCACATCGGGCTCGCGCTGGGCGGGAAGGACGTGCTGCACTCCTGGCAGCCAGCGGGCGGCGTGGTGCTCATGCGGCTTGAGAGGCTCGCGCCGATCATCGAGGAAGTCGGACGGCTGAAGAGATGATCATCGAAGTCCGCGACATAACGGGCAAGCAGACAGCGACCGGCCACTGCGCCTTCCCGAGCGGGACCACGCTGGGCGAGGTCTTCGCGCGCGACGCGCGCCTGCGCGCCGCCAAGAAGCGGATCGTCAAGGTGCAGCTGAACGGCGCGGACACGCCCAACTGGGAGGAGATTCACCCGGAGAAGCACGACAAGGTGACCGTGATCCTTGAGCCGGGCGAGTACATCTCGCTCATCATCTCGATCATCGTCGCGGTCATCTCGATCGTCCGGTTCATCATCTCGCTCGTCAACCAGCCCAAGAGCCCCAAGCTCCAGCAGCCGACCCCGACCTACGCCTTCGAGGGGCTGCGCAACACCTTCACCCCGGGCAACGTCGTGCCAGTCCTCTACGGCGAGCACGAAGCCGGTGGCCAGGTGCTGATGTACTACGTCGACGTGATCGACAAGAAGAAGGAGAAGTTCTACGAGCTGCTCGCGGTGTCCGAGGGCGAGCTGGACTCATGCCAGAAGATTTTCGTGAACCAGATCGCGAGCACCGAGATCGCCGAGGTCGAGACCGACTTCCGGCTCGGCACTTCATCGCAGAGCATCATTCCCGGGTTCGAGCGCATCAAGAACACCTTCTACGACGGGCGCGACTTCACGAAGGACATGCAAGAGACCGGCTCGCAGTCGATCGTGTACCCGACCGTGTCGAACGACGTCGAGGGCGTCGACCTCCAGGTCTTTTTCCCGGACGGGATCGGCGCGATGCGCACGGTGGGAGCCGAGGCTGGCAGCATAAGAAAGATCAACATCGACTACGCGATCCGCTACTCGGTCGCCGGGCAGAACCAGTGGAGCGAGAAAATCTCCAAGCGCAACGCGGCAGCGAACCGCCAGCCGTTCATCGACAACTTCCACCTCGACTTCCCGAAGCCGGGTGCGTGGGACATCGAGGTGTGGTGGGACAAGTCGAACCGCAGGCCGCGCTACGGCACGGACTTCTTCCGCACGATCCTGCTGAACGTCACAGAGTACCGTGGGGAGGCCGGAGCCTTCTCCGGCACGGCGCTCGTCGCCGTGAAGGGTGTGGGCAGCAAGAAGGTCCAGGGCGGGCAGCCGCTCATCACTTCGATCTGGCGCGGGCGCAAGGTGCGCATCTACACGAGCCCGTCATCGTACTTCGTCGGCTGGACACAGAACCCGGCGTGGTGCATGCGCGACTACATGACGAACTCCGTGTACGGCATGGGCCCGTACATCACCGACGCAGACATCCACATCCCGAGCTTCCTGGAGTTCGCCGAACTGGCGGACAGCCAGACGGTCATCTGCGACGACACGGTGGACGCCTGCTCGAAGAGCGCCAGCGACGCGCAGGCGATCATGGGCGATCCGCGCATCTACACGGCGTTCGCGCCCGGGAACGCGCCCGACCCGCTCACGCGGCCCGTGCTGCCGAACCCCGCGCAGGACCCGATCCGCTTCGTCTCGACGGCCTTCAGCACGCCGATGGCCGGGATCATCAACTGCCACCAGTGCTGCCCGCACGGCGACTTCCCGTTCGTGACGGGCGTGCGCACCCCGGACCGCTTCTGTGACAGGCCCGAGATCACGGCTGAGTTCCGCGGGTCCTCGGGGCACGGCGTCGCGGGCTTCGGCATGCACATGTATAGCGGGGCGACCTGGGACAATTACACGGGATACGCCTTCATCTACAACGAGGGCCTGCACAAGATTGCGGTCGCCCGCTACAACAACCAGAGCGTCGCGACCACTGGGACGATCCTGGCGCAGGCGTCCGTGACACTCTCGCCCGGCAACGTGGTGCACTTCCTGGTCGAACCGCCCGTCTACGGCCCGCAGTCGGCCAACTTCCCGACGAGCGCGAACCATGCGCTCTGGGTGAGCGTGGCGCGCAGCTGGGGCGGTGTGTTCACCGACCTGATCCTCGGAGCGCGGGACGCTCTCCCTAACTCGGGGGGACTCAATAACGAATACGGCACGAACCTGGGCGGAATCACGATGCCCGTGAGCGAGAGCTTCCCGTCGCTGGAGCCGCTGCCGCCGAAGCTCGGTGGCTACAACGACCAGCTGTGGGACCAGTTCACCAACGTGTGCGGCACGTGCTACTGCGAGCCGACGCTGATTGATTGGGGCTGCGACGACCCGGCGATCGCCAACTGCGACAACTTCGCGGAGGAGCTCGACCCGCTCTGCGGGCTCATCTGCCCATACGGGCAGTTCGCGCAGATCGAGTACGACGGCTCGCTCCAGCCGGGCGGCATCGCGATCCGGGTGCCCGAGACCGCCACGAGCGCGGACTTCACCGGGCTCATGGCGATCTATGTCCCGGACCAGACGACCGTGGCCGTATACGTCTACTCGCACACGCCGATCAACACCGAGGGCTCGCTGCTGAGCTTCGTGTCGCAGACGATGAACAGCGGCGACATCCTGAAGCTCCAGGTGGCCAGCGGCCAGACTGAGGTCTACCAGACATATCGCAACTCTAGCCTTCTGATCACGAGCAGCGTCACCAACGCGAGGCTCGACATATTCAACGATTGCGTGTGGGAGATCAGGAGCGGGAGCGCGCTCAGCCCGACCAACGGAGCCAACCCACCAACGATCGCCACCACCTATTTCCCTGGTGCGGCTGGGTTCCCGACTGCACCCACTTCGTACTATCAAACCTGCGGCGATACATTCGTGTGACATTATGAACGACTTCTCATTCATAGCGGACTCTTTCAACACAATGGTCGACAGCATCGACATGTGGCTCAAGAGCGGCAGCGGAGGCATCGCCTGCTACGGCTACAAGTACGCCGAAGGGTCGCGCATCAACAGCGCCAACAACCCTGGCGACTACATCGAGTTCGCCTTCCACCAATACGAAACGACGGGTAGTCCGATCACCGGCGTGTGCTTCAAGACGACGCAATCCGGCAGTTCAACCGCGAGTAGTATCAGCGCTGACAATTTCACCGGATACGCGGTGCTGAACAGCCTGGTCACTTCCGAATTGCTGTTCTGTTACTACAAAAACCAATCGTTGGTGACGCTGCCTCCCACTGGGCAAATTCTAGCCGTGGTGCCTAATAGCTGGATGCTCACAGTGCCAGCGGGCGCGGTGCACGGGATGGCGATGAATGTGTTCGCGTTTCTCCCGGTGTCCGCGCAGACCGGGGTGGACTGGTGGGACGTCACCGTGAACGTTGGATCGCGCGCTTCCAAGCAGGCGTTCCGTATCAGAGACAACGTCGCCAACAGCGCCTGGAACTTCGCGGTGTGGTCGGCTATCCCTTGGGGGGCGCGCATAAACGACCCGAGCAGCGCAGAGTTCAGGTTCGGAGAGCATAGGTTCGACAACAGCAACTTCGGGCTGGTGGTGGTCGGGAACAGTGCCGCTGGGGTTCATGCGGCGCGGTGGGCCAGCAATAGCGGCGCGGTGAACAATACCACCGAGCAGGACTACGGGCTGATCAGTTCGGTAATATAAAACAAAGGAGAGCGGAATGGCTCAGGGCTGGAGTGCCTTCTCAGGCGGAACATTGGTCACGACGGGGTGCATCCCAGACATCCCCACATCGGAGATCGCTTTCACGAGCGGGAACAATCAGTTCTACTGCTCGTCGGGAGTCTTCACCGTCGACGTGCAGTACATCGGTGGAGTCCTGCCGATCACGTGGGTGACCAACATCGGAAAGATCACTCCCACCGGGCAACGAACCGCTACCGTGAAGATTCACACAGCCGTCGGGTCGCCGTTGCAGTCGTACCAAGGGTACGCGACGGTTGACAGCCCGACCATACACTTCACTTGCGAGGACACGCTGTTCGGGTACGCTTACGTCAGACTGGGTAAATCCTTGAGAGATAGAGGGGTCGGCGCGAACTGCCGGTACGATTGCAATTACGCCAACTACGACTGCTTCGACAGGTTTCACGGCGGAGATGCGCTGTGCGGAGATCAAGCCGAACTCGATTCGGTGCTGGACCAGCCGGACTGCCCGTTCACCTTCGAGCACAACACCGGGTTCGGGCTGCAACCGTACCAAACCTATTCGGGAGGCGTGGCGTCGAGCTGCTTGAACATAGGCGGGTGCAGGGATGTGAGCGGCATAGCCTACGGGTGGCCAGGAGTGGCTTACATAACCACGGCGGGAAGCGTGTGCCTCAACGACGCGGCCCTGTGCAACCCCGACGGATTGCAGTGCGACACGTTGTCCATAATTGAATCGTCCTACTTGAGCGCTGGGGCGGAGATACAGGACACTCGCCACCCGAACCTTCTCGCGCTGGGCTGCTCGCCGTGCAGCTTGACGGTGGGGCTGGACGTTGTCATCACGGGCGTGGACGCTGCGGGTGACGCAGTGGTCCAGGACATACACGTCAACTGAGGAGCTTTTTAGAGATGGAAATCATACTGGAGAACCCGCAGACGGGTGAGACGATGGTGCTGACGAAGGGCGCG
>Ga0310810_10002549_pt1 | contig 19621 bp, 17 predicted proteins | sample NCmetagenome_FD_207641 | JGI IMG/M metagenome (GOLD analysis project Ga0310810, IMG submission 207641) | Soil microbial communities from experimental microcosm in Duke University, North Carolina, United States - NC | ecosystem: Engineered > Artificial ecosystem > Soil microcosm > Unclassified ...
AGGCTCAGGCGGCAGGCCTGTGAAGGGCGCCGACGGCTGGCACCGGCTCTCGCCGGTGTCGCCGGTCGTGCGCGCCGGGCGCGCCGCGATCGCGATCGCGATCCTGATCCTGCCCACGGTGCTTCGCGGCGGCGCCGACCTCGCGCGCGACGCGCCGCAGGTCGCGGTCGTCGGGGTGCTGCTCGTGCTCGGCTTCGTCAGCTGGCTCGTGACGCGCTGGCGGATCGAGGAGGACGACCTGCGGATCGAGACCGGCCTGCTACGGCGGCAATCGCTCCGGTTCCCGCTCGCTCAGGTCCAGGCGATCGACGTCGTGCGGCCGGGGCTCGCGCGGCTCTTCCGCGTCGCCGAGCTCCGGCTGCGGATGGCGGGCGCGACCGGCGCGACCGCCAGGCTCGCCTACCTGCCCGAGCGCGAGGTCGAGCCGCTGCGGGCGCTCCTGCTCGATCTCGCTCACCGCGGGGTCTCCGACACGCCCCCGGAGGAGCAGGGGGAGGAGCGCGTGCTCGCCTCGGTGCCGACGGGCCGGCTCGCCGCGTCGATTCTCCTGAGTGACGTGGGGTTCTTCGCGATCGCGATCTTCGTCGGGTTGATCGTCACGGCCGTCGAGGCTCCCGCCGCGGCGGCGGGGGCCTTCGGCGGCGGCGCCGTCTGGGTCGTCGGCGGCCTCACGATGCTGTGGCGGCGCTTCAATCAGGAGTACAGGCTGACGGTCGCGGAGGCTCCCGACGGGCTCCGCCTTCGCTCCGGCCTCGTGGCGCTCACGGCCGAGACGATCCGCCCCGGCCGCGTCCAGGCGGTGCGGATGGTCGAGCCGTTCGTGTGGCGGCGGCTCGGGTGGTGCCGCCTCGAGGTCGACGTCGCGGGACACCAGCGCCGCAAGGGGGAAGGTGAGGCGCAGCGGGCGCCGCTGCGCGCCGTGCTGCCGGTCGGGAGCCGCGCCCTCGCCGGCGAGCTGCTCGCACGGATCGTGCCCGATGCGCCGGCGGAGCGGCTGCGGCCGCCGCGGCGGGTGCTCGCGAAGAGCCCGCTCCGCTACCGCTTCCTTTCGTTCGGGCGAAACGAGAGGTGTGTCGTGACGACGACGGGGCGCATCCGCCGCGTCACGGTCTGGGTGCCGCTCGCGAAGGTCCAGAGCTTCCGCCGCGTCCAGGGCCCGCTCCAGCGGCGGCTCGGGCTCGCCTCGCTCCACCTCGACACGGCGGGGCGGAGCGTCCACGCGAACCTCCGTGACCGCCGCGTCGAGGAGGCGGACGAGGCGCTCGAGGCGCTCGTGCCCCTGGCGCGGGCCGCCCGCCGCGCCCGATAAATCACCCTTTTCGGTGGCCCGGAAGGGTTGCATGGTGGGGAATTGTGGTTTATCGTGGGGGAAAGTGGGTAACCCAAGGATCGGCCCCGGATGCTTCTCGGCGAATACGAGCACACGATCGACGACAAGAGCCGCCTCACGCTGCCTGCCCGCTTCCGGCAGGCGTTCACGGAGGGCGTGGTCGTGAGCCGCGGCCTCGACGGGTGTCTCTACGCTTACCCCCGGGCCGACTGGACGAGGGCGATCGAGGCCCGGCTCGCGGAGCTCGATCCGCTGAGCAAGGAGACCCGCCGGCTCCAGCGCTACTTCTACTCGGGGGCGGCGGAGGGCGAGCTCGACAAGCAGGGCCGGATCGGGATCCCCGGTGCGTTGCTGGAGCACGCGCAACTCGTCCGCGACGTCGTCGTCGCGGGCGTCCACGACCACCTCGAGATCTGGGATCGCGCCTCGTGGCGGCGCGAGCTGGCCGAGGTCGAAGGGAGTGCGGAGCATGTTGCCGAACGTCTTGCAGCCAAGCGCGACTGATCACGTCCCCGTTCTCTCGCACGAGGTTCGCGAGAGCCTCGCCGTGCGCCCCGGTGACACGGTCGTCGACGGCACGTTCGGCGCGGGCGGCCACGCGTCGCTCCTCGCCGCCGACCTGCTGGGCCGCGGCAAGCTGATCGCGATCGACCGCGACCCGACGGCGCGCACCTACTTCGCACGCTTCGCGAAGCGCGCCGGCGTGCAGGCGCGGCTGCTGCGAGGCGACTTCGGCGCCGTGCTGGCGCAGCTCAGCGAGAACGGCGTCCGCGCCGACGCGATCCTGCTCGATCTCGGCGTCTCGTCGATGCAGATCGACCGGCCGGAGCGCGGCTTCTCGTACTCGGTCGACGCGCCGCTCGACATGCGAATGGACACCTCGCAGGACCTGAGCGCGCGCGACGTCGTGAACGAGTGGCCGGAGCGCGAGCTCGTGACGATCTTCCGGCGCTACGGCGAAGAGCGCTACGCGAAGCAGATCGCCCGCGCCGTCGTGCGGCGGCGAAAGGAGCAGCCCTTCGAGCGGACGGGCGAGCTGGTCGACACGATCAAGTGCGCGATCCCGGCACCGGCGCGCTTCGGCGAGGGTCATCCGGCGAAGCGGGTCTTCCAGGCTCTGCGGATCGCGGTCAACGACGAGGTGAGCTCGCTCGAGGCTGCGTTGCCCGCGGCGCTCGAGATGCTACGTCCGGGCGGCCGTCTCGCGGTGATCTCGTTCCACTCGCTCGAGGACCGGATCGTCAAGCGCTTCCTGCGCGACAAGGAGCGTGGCTGCACGTGCCCGCCGGACTTTCCCGTGTGCGTGTGCGGGCACGAGCCCGAGCTGCGTGCGATCGAACGCCGGCCGATCAGGCCCTCCCAGGCCGAGGTGGCCGCGAACCCGCGGTCGGCGTCGGCCCGCCTGCGCGCAGCCGTGAAGACGGGGACGGAGGAGTAGTGGCGGCACTCGACTGGTTCGCTCCCGACGTCGCGACGCCGATCCCGCGGCGCCCGGACGCCGCCCCGCGGCCGCGCGCGCGACCGCGCCGCCGTCCGCAGGGGAGGCGGCTCACCGGCGGGATCGTCTGGATCGCGACGTTCGCGGTGCTCCTCGCAGGAGTCGTCGCTCTGAACGTCGCCGTTCTCCGCGTCAACATGAGCCTCGACAAGCTCAACAAGCAGCAGATCGAGCTCCAAGCCGAGAACACGGCGCTCGCCTCGCAGCTCTCGGCCGCGGGCTCGTCGCTTCGAATCGAGCAGGCGGCACGACGGCTCGGGCTGGTCCCGGCGCCGGCGAGCGACACCAGCTATCTCGACGTCGGGCACTGACGAGTGACGCGGGTCGTCAACTCGCGCATCCGGCTCCTTCTGCTCTGCATCCTGCTCACCTTCGCCGCGCTCCTCGCGCGCACCGCCTGGCTCTCGACGGTGCGGGCCGCGGCGCTGTCGCAGGCAGGGCAGGAGCAGACGAAGGCGCCGGTCGTACTGCCGGCGGCGCGCGGCACGATCTTCGACAGCATGGGCTCGCCGCTCGCGCTCGGAGAGCAGGCGACGACCGTGTACGCCGACCCTGCGGCGGTCACGAGCCCGCGGCGCGAGGCGCAGGTCGCGGCGCACGTGCTGGGACTTCGCACGAAGGACGTCTTCCGGGCGCTGACGCGGCACGGGACGCACTTCTCGTACGTCTACAGGAAGGCGCCCACCGGCCGGGCGAGCGAGCTCGCGAAGCAGAAGCTTCCGGGCCTGCACTTCTACGCCGAGGAGCGGCGCACGTACCCGCAGAACTCGGTGGCGGCGCAGGTGCTCGGCTACGCAGGCGTCGACAACACCGGGCTTGCGGGCCTCGAGTCCGAGCTCGACACGCAGCTGACCGGCGTTGCGGGCGAGCAGACGATCGTCCGCGACCCCTTCGGGCGTGCGATCAGCATCGAGCACACGACGCCTGCACGGCCGGGCAAGGCCGTGTTCCTGACCCTCGACCACCGGATCCAGGCCGACGCCGAGCAGGTGCTGAGGCAGACAGTGGCGAGATACGGGGCGAAGGACGGCACCGCGATCGTGCTCGACCCGAAGACCGGCGCGGTGCTCGCGATGGCCGAGGCGCCGGGCTACAACGCGAACAACTTCCCGCGGGCCGAGCGCAAGGGCCTGCAGCGAAACCATGCGGTGACCGACGTCTTCGAGCCCGGCTCGGTCTTCAAGGTTGTGACGATCGCCGGCGCGCTCTCCGAGCATCTCGTGACGCCGCAGACGAGGTTCACGCTGCCGTACTCGATCCAGGTCGCCGACCGCCGGATCCACGACGCCGAGCCGCGGGGCACCGAGACGATGACGGTGGCGCAGATCCTGCAGCGCTCCTCGAACGTCGGCACGGTCACGATCGCGAGGACGCTGCTTGGCGAGACGCGGCTGAAGCGATGGATCAAGCAGTTCGGCTTCGGCCGGAAAACGGGCATCGACTTCCCGGGCGAGACCGCCGGGCTCCTGCCGTCGTACTGGTCGGGCTCGACGATCGGCAACGTGCCGATCGGGCAGGGCATCTCGGTGACCGCGATCCAGCTCGCCTCGGTCTATGCGGCGATCGCGAACCGCGGCCTCTGGGTCGAGCCGCACCTCGTCGATCACGTGCAGGGCGAGAAGCCGCCGCCGCCGAGGACGCGGCGCATCCTCTCGGCGGGGGTCGACCGCACGCTGCTCCAGATGCTTCGGGGTGTCGTCTCCGAGACCGGCACCGCGGCGGGTGCGGAGATCACGGGCTACTCCGTCGCGGGGAAGACGGGCACCGCCCAGAAGCCCGGTCCGCACGGCTACGAGCCCGGCAAGTACGTCGCCACGTTCGTCGGCATGGTCCCGGCGAGCAATCCGAGGCTCGTGGTGCTCGTCACGGTCGACGAGCCGCACGGCGTCATCTTCGGCGGTCTCGTCGCCGCGCCGGCGTTCGCCCAGATCGCGGGCTTCGACCTCCAGTACCTCGAGGTGCCGCCGGACCTCAGGGTCCACAGGTAATCGGCGCAGGTTCACACAACTTCCGCAGCGCTCGCCCGGCCGACGTAGCATCCCGGCGCACCGAAAACGGGGGGGTTGCGTGAGCTACGGAGGACGTCGTCGAGACGCTGCGCGAATTCGCGTCCGCACGCGCCACCGTCAGTTCCCTCCGCGGCTCCGGATCAAGCGATCTGAAGGGATGGTCCCATGCCACAACGTCTGAGGTGGTTATTGCCGCTCTGCGTCGCCGCCGGGCTCGGACTCCTGACGGCGGGCAGCGCGCGCGCGATCACACCGGCCGAGTGCGACGCCCAGGTCAACGACACCCCGAGCAAGCTCCTGCCGTGCATCCAGACGGACGATCTCTGGAATCACATGAAGGCGTTCCAGGCAATCGCCGATGCCAATCCGGGCGCTGACGGCCATCCGTCGCGCAACTCCGGCGAGCCGGGCTACAAGGCGTCGGCGGACTACGTCGCTCAGGTGATGGAGGACGCGGGCTACGACGTCACGATCCAGACGTATCAGTTCACCTACTTCGCCTACACCGTTCCCCCGGTGCTGCGGGAAGTCTCGCCGACCGCTCACGATTTCGGGCTCGGCACCGAATGGAATGCCGGGCAGAGCGTCGGAACGACGACCGCCGATCTTCAGCCGGCCGGCGGCATCATCATCCCGGCGACTCCGACTCCCAGCTCGGCGAGCGGCTGCACCGCGGCCGACTTCAGCGGCTTCGTGCCCGGCCGGATCGCTCTGATCCAACGAGGTACGTGCAACTTCGGAGTGAAGGTCCTGAATGCACAGGCCGCAGGGGCAACCGGCGTGATCATCTTCAACGAAGGCAATCCCGGTCGCACGGATGTGCTCGGGGGCACGTTGATCGACGCCGCAGGCAATCCGATCGTCCCGACGATTCCGGTCGGGTTCACGTCCTTCGACATCGGCAGCAACCTCCTCGACCAGTATCAGCAAGCGGTTCAGGCCGGGACACCGCTACCGGTCATGAATCTCGACATCAAGGCTGTCGTTCGCCCGAACGCCGACGACTACAACGTGATCGCCGAATCGAAGGGCGGTGACAAGAACCACGTCCTCGTCGTCGACGCCCACCTGGATGCGATCTACGGAGCGGGGATGCTCGACAACGCTTCCGGTTCGGCGACGATCCTCGACATCGCCCAGCAGATGAAGAACGTCGACCCGGTGAACAAGCTGCGCTTCATCTGGTTCGGCGGCGAAGAGCTGGGCCTCCTGGGATCTCATTACTACGTCAACAATCTGTCCCCGTCCGACGCGAGCCACATCGGCTACGACCTCGATGCGGACGTGACGGCAACTCCCAACTACATCATCGGGATCCTCGATCCGGCCGCGCCGGACTTCTTCAGCCGCACCGTTCAGACGACGTTTCCCAACCGGGTCTACAAGGCGTCGACGGTCTCGCGGGATCAGTCGATCGACTACTTCGACTCGATCGGGAAGAACCACGAGCTGCTCGCGCCGAACGGAACCGACGCGTTCAGCTTCAACCAGATCGGAATCCCGGCCAGCGGCCTCTTGACAGGGCAGGACTGCTGCAAGAGCCAGGAGGAAGTCGACCTGTTCGGCGGCTTCCTCGGCAATTACGAGGGCAACGTCCCGAGCTTCGACGGAGGGTGTGTCGACAACGCCTTCCTGTGGTGCGACAACCTGAGCAATAACGATCCCGCGGTGCTCACATTCATGTCGAAGGCCTTTGCGAACACCGTCGTCCAGATGGCCTTCGACACGAAGGTGATGTCCGCCAGCACCAGCGTGGTCTTCAAGAAGAAGCTGCCGATCGCCTCGGACGTCGGTGATCGCGTGTCCAAGTAGGCGGTGAGGGTGGCGCCGGGCAAATGCGCCCGGCGCCACCCCGCGCGGCTTGGAAGCTAGCCCCGCGCCCCGGCAGGTGCGATCGAGCGCCAGGCGAGGCGGATGTCGGACAGCTCGGCGACGGCGACCTCGATCTCCGGCAGGTGCCGGCGAACGGCATCGAGAGCCTGTGGGTCGGTCGGGTCCGCGAAGACGACCTGCACCGACTGCGCGCCCTCCCGCACGGGTATCGCGGCGGCCGCCTCGCCGACGTCGGCCGGGAGCAGCCGTGCGACGTAGGGGTTGACTCCGATCTGCTTGATCCCGATGTACGGGATCGAGAGCTGCACCGAGAGCGTGCGGGCCAGCTCGTCCTCGAAGATCATCTGCTCGCGCAGGAGCACGATGCCGAGCAGCGTGTTCGTCGCGCGCGCCTCGCCGAGCGCCCACGCGAGCTGCTCCTCGGTGATGAACCCCTTGCGGACGAGCAGCTCGCCGAGCCGCGGCGTTTCGGTCCTCGGCTGGAACGGGAGGAGTCGGCGGGGCGGACGCTCGACCGGAGCCAGCTGCACGACGACCCGGTTCGCGTTGACCCAGGAGGCGACCCATTCGTCGAGCTCGTGATCGGGCACGTCGGTTTCGAACTCGACGGCGTCCGGCCCGCGGGCATCCGCAGCGGCGCCGAGCCGCTGGAGGTAGTCGCGCAGCGCGGGCACCGCGTCGGCGTGGTCGGGGGTGACACGCCATTTGCGTGTCGCGAGCTCCGGCGCGAGGGCGTCGGTCGCCATGTCGTTCTCCTAGTCGTCCGCAATGGGCCGGTCGGGCTAACCGGTCCGACTCAACATGGACCGGGCCGCCGCTGTCGGGCTTCCCCCCTTCGGGGTAGGTCAGACGGGCCGGTCACGCCCACCCCCCTCGCTAGACTCGCCGGGCGATGATGGATCTGGAGCGCCTCGTCGCCGCGCTCGGGGCGGCCGACGTGGTCGGACGCGCTCCGGTCGAGGTGCGCGACCTCGCCTACGACGCACGGGCGGTCGTGCCGGGATCGCTCTTCTTCTGCATCCCCGGAGCGGTCGCCGACGGCCACGACTTCGCACCGGAGGCGATCGAGCGGGGCGCCGTGGCGCTCGTCGTCGAACGGGCCCTCGGGCTCGGGGTGCCCGAGCTCGTGGTGGCCGACGCGCGCGCCGCCATGGCGCCGGCGGCAGACGTGTTCTTCGGGCGCCCGACGCAGGAGCTCGAGGTCGCAGCCGTGACCGGCACGAGCGGGAAGACGACGACGACGTTCCTCCTCTACGCGATCCTCGCAGCGGCGCGGCGACGGCCGGGCTTGATCGGGACGGTCGAGGCACGGGTCGGCGGCGAGCGGCGCGGCGTCAGGCGAACGACGCCGGAGGCGATCGACCTCCAGCGTCTCTTCCGCGAGATGCTCGACGCAGGCGACCGGTCGGTGGCGATGGAGGCGTCGTCGCACGCGTCGGCGCTGCACAGGCTCGACTGCGTGCGCTTCGCGGCGCTCGTCTTCACCAACCTGAGCCACGAGCACCTCGACTTCCACGCAGACATGGAGGACTACTTCGAGGCGAAGCGGCGGCTCTTCGTGGAAGGCCGCCCGCCCGCGGCGGTGAACGTCGGCGACGAGTACGGCCGGCGGCTCGCCGCGGAGCTGCCGGAGGCGCTCACCTTCGGGCTCGGCGGCGACGCGGAGCTCGGACCCGCGGCGCTCGACGGCATCGACCTGAAGCTGCGCGGGTCCTTCAACCTCGAGAACGCGCTCGCGGCGTACGCGGCGGCGAGCCTGCTCGGCGTCGAGCACGAGGCGATCGTGCGCGGCCTCGAGTCGGTGCGGGGCGTGCCCGGCCGGTTCGAGGCGATCGACGAGGGCCAGCCGTTCGAGGTGATCGTGGACTACGCGCACAAGCCGCAGGCGCTGGAGACGGTCCTGCTCGCTGCGCGCGAGCTTGCGAGCGGCCACGTCGTCTGCGTCTTCGGCTGCGGCGGCGACCGCGACCGCGAGAAGCGGCCGCAGATGGGGAAGATCGCCTCCGAGCTCGCGGACACCGTGATCGTCACGAACGACAACCCGCGCAGCGAGGTGCCGGAGGAGATCGTCGAGCAGATCGTCGCAGGTGCGACGGGCGAGCTCGAGGTCGAGCCCGATCGGGCGCGCGCGATCGGACGAGCGGTCGAGCTCGCGCGAGAGGGCGACGTCGTGCTGATCGCGGGGAAGGGCGCCGAGCAAGGACAGGAGTTCGCGGACCGGACCATCCCGTTCGACGACCGCGAGACGGCGCGCGAAGCGCTGCGGAAATTGGGGGCGCGCACCTGATCGCGCTGCCGCTCGAGGCGATACGCGGGTTGGGCCGGCTCGAGGGAGGCGCCGACCAGGTGACCGGCGTCGAGATCGACTCGCGCCGCGTCGAGCCGGGCGACCTCTTCGTCGCGCTCGGCGGGGGCGCCGCGTTCCTCGGCGACGCCCGGGCGCGCGGCGCTGCAGCGACGCTCGTCCCGGACGACGGCTTCGCCGCCATGGCTGCACTCGGGCGGGCCGTGCGCGGGCGGAGCAGCGCCCGCGTCGTCGCGATCACCGGCTCGGTCGGGAAGACGTCGACGAAGGACATCCTGACCGCTCTTCTGCGAGGGCAGGTTCGCCTCGTCGCGGCGGAGGCCGGGTTCAACAACGAGATCGGGCTGCCCCTGACGCTCTGCCGGCTCGAGCCGGACACGGAAGTCGCCGTCACGGAGATGGGGATGCGCGGCCCGGGTCAGATCCGTGCGCTCGCCGAGATCGCGCGGCCCGACGTGGCGCTGATCACCACGATCGCACCCGTTCACCTCGAGCTGCTCGGGAGCATCGAGAACGTGGCGCGCGCGAAGGCGGAGCTGCTGGAGGCGTTGCCCGCCGGCGGGATCGCCGTCCTTCCCTCCGACGCCCCGGAGCTCGAGCCCTTCGTGCCCGGGTCGGTGGACGTCCGGCGTTTCTCGCCGCCCGAGTTCGAGGTCCGCGACGGGCGCGCCTACGTCGAGTTCGAGGGCCGGGAGATCCCCTTCTCCTTCACCGCCCGTCACCAGGCGAGGAATGCGGCCGCGGCGCTCGCGGTGTGCGCGGCGCTCGGCGTGTCGCCGCCCGACGGCGTCGTCGAGGTCTCGTTCTCGCGGTGGCGCTCGCAGGAGAGCGAGCTGGCGGGCGGCGGCCTCCTGATCAACGACGCCTGGAACGCGAACCCCGTCGCGATGCGGGCCGCGCTCGCTCACCTGCACGACCGGGCGGCCGGCCGGCGCACCGTCGCGATCCTCGGCGAGATGGCCGAGCTCGGCGACGAAGGCGAGCGCTTCCACGAGGAGATCGGTCGTGCGGCCGAAAAGGTGGATGTCGTGATCGGCGTTGGCCCACTCGCGCGCGGGTACGAGCCGGACGCCTGGGCGCCGGACGCCGCCGGCGCGGTCGAGCTTGCGGGTGAGCTCGTCCGGCCCGGCGACGCAGTGCTGGTCAAGGGATCCCGGTCGGTCGGCCTCGAGATCGTCGCCGAGGCGCTCGTGGGAGCGGTCGAAGCGTGACGAGCGTCCTCGTCGCAGCGCTCGTCGCCCTGATCGTGTCGATCCTCGTCGGCCCCAAGTTCATCGAGTTCCTGCGAACGAACGAGTTCGGGCAGCACATCCGCGCGGAAGGCCCCGAGCACCACTCGGCAAAGCAGGGCACGCCGACGATGGGCGGGCTGATGATCCTCTTCGCGGCGACCGTCGCGTTCCTGCCGTTCAGCCACTACACGCTGCAGGGGCTCACCGTGCTGTTCGCGACGCTCGCCTGCGGCGCGGTCGGTTTCCTCGACGACTTCATCAAGCTCACCCATCAGCGCTCGCTCGGTCTCTCGGGCCGCTGGAAGATGCTCAGCCTCGTCGTGATCGCGGTGATCGTCAGCATCGTCGCCGACCACCTCCAGATCGAGCACCGGGTGTTCCTGCCGATCCTGAACGTCAACATCCCGCTCTCGTACGGGTGGTACGTGTTCGTCTTCCTGATCATCGCCGGCACGGCCAACGGCACGAACCTCGCCGACGGCGTCGACGGGCTCGCGGCAGGCACCGGAATCATCGCCGTCTTCACGTTCACCGCGATGAACGTCGTCTCGTTCGTCCGCTCGGGCTCGGTCGGCCAGCGCAACCTCACGGATCTCGACCTCGCGATCATCGGGGCGGCCCTCGTCGGGGCCGCGATCGGCTTCCTCTGGTACAACGCGTTCCCGGCCCAGGTCTTCATGGGCGACACCGGCTCGATGGCATTCGGCGGCGCGCTCGCGAGCATGGCGATCATGACGCGACGTCACACCGAGTTACTGCTGCTCCTGATCGGCGGCATCTTCGTGATCGAGGCGCTCTCGGTGATGATCCAGGTCTTCACGTTCAAGTACCTCGGGAGACGTGTTTTCCTGATGACGCCGATCCACCACCACTTCGAGATGAAGGCGTGGTCGGAGACGAAGATCATGGTGCGCTTCTGGATCGTGACCGGGATCCTCTGCGTCGCGGGCTTCGCGCTCTTCTACCGGTACTACTTCGGCCACGGATGACCGGCTGGGCCGACTGGCTCGTCGCGCAGGGCGAGGCAGACGCCGCAAGCGTCGCCGACGTCGAGCGCGTGCTGGAGGCGGCCGCGCTGCGTCCCGGCGACACGGTGCTCGACGTCGGTGCCGGCCTCGGCCTGCTGACGCTCGCCGCGCACGAGCGGATCGGCGATGGTTGGGTGATCGCAGTCGATCCGTCGGTCGGCGCGCTCGAGGACCTGCTCAGGCTCGCGCACGCCGCGAACGCGAGCGGGATCATGTACCTCGTCGGCGACGCCGAGGTGCTGCCCTTGCCCGACGCATCCGTCGACGTCGCCGTGCTCGGCGCGGCGCTGTCGGAGGTCGCCGACCCGGGCGCTGCGGTCCGTGAGCTCGCGCGTGTTCTGCGAAGCGGCGGCCGCCTCTCGCTGCGCGAGCCCCTGCCGGGCGACGGCGCGGGCCGCTCGGCGGCCGTCGACTGGTCGCCGCTCGGCGAGCTCGGGGCGCGCGCCGACGCGCTCGTCGCGGAGCACGAGTCCGCCCGCCCGGCGCCTCGGATCGACGCCCGCGCGCTCGAGGCGGAGCTCGAGCGAGCGGGCTTCGCCGAGCTCGCCGCGACCGTCGAGCGCACCGCCTCGCTGCCGGGCGCGGACGCGGTCGACGCGTACCTCGACGCAGGCGGCAACGAAGACGGAGACGGGACGTCCCTCCGGGCGCGCTGGCAAGCGGCCTTCACCCGGTCCGAGCTGGAGTCGCTCGTCTCGCACCTGCGGGGCGCGGCGGAGGCGACGGCTCTGTCCGGCCCGCCGCAGCTCTTCCTCAGCGCCCGCCGCTCCTGAGGAAGTCGGCCTTCCGCCACGAATTCGGCACGGACATGCAACCGGCGCCTCGATATCGTCACTGCAGGGGCCCGTTCGCCCCCCTTGGGGGCGAACGTGTCGTCTGAGCCGCCGGCGTGGCTTCCGCGCCGGGCGCTCGTGCTCGGGGTGGCGCGCTCCGGGCAGGCGGCGGCGCTGGCGCTCGCCCGGCGCGGGGTGGAGGTCGTCGCAGCCGACCGCTCGGCCGACGCCGACCCGGGCAGGCTCGCGGCTGCGGGCGTCGAACTCCGTCTCGGAACGGAAGAGGAGTCCGTGGTGGAGGGTGTCGAGCTCGTCGTCAAGAGCCCCGGCGTGCCGGCCGAGTCGCCGCCGGTCACGGCGGCGCGTGCGCTCGCGGTCCCGGTCTGGAGCGAGGTCGAGCTCGGGTACCGCCTGCTCCGCGGCAACCCGCTGATCGGCGTCACCGGCACGAACGGCAAGACGACGACGACCGAGCTGCTCGCCGCGATCCTGCGCGCCGACGGCAGGCCCGCCGAGGTGGCGGGAAACGTCGGGCGCGCGCTCACGGCGGTCGCCGAGCACGCCGAGCCGGGCGTCACGGTCGTCTGCGAGCTCTCGAGCTTCCAGCTCGAGGACGTGCACGAGCTCTCGTGCGACGTTGCCGTCCTCCTGAACCTCGAGCCCGACCACCTCGACCGCCACGGCTCGTTCGAGGCCTACCGCGACGCGAAGCTCCGCATCTTCGAGCGCGCCCGCGCGAAGATCGTGCCACGCGGGCTCGGGCTCGAGGGCGTCGAGTTCGCGGCGGACGACCCGCTGCCGGCCGAGCCGCTGATGCCGGGCGCGCACAACCGCGAGAACGCCGCCGCCGCGACTGCCGCGGCTCGGGCCGCGGGCGTCGGCGACGCGGCGATCGGCGAGGCGCTCCGCACCTTCGCCGGCGTCCCGCACCGGCTCGAGCTCGTCCGGGAGCTGCGCGGCGTCCGGTACGTCAACGACTCGAAGGCCACGAACACGGCCGCCGCGCGCCGCGGTGCCGCCGCGTACGACGCGCCCGTCAGGCTGATCCTCGGCGGCTCCCTGAAGGGCGAGGACTTCGGGCCGTTCGCCCGCGAGCTGCCGGCGAACGTCGTCGCGGTGCACCTCGTCGGGGAGGCGACCGCAGAGCTGGCCGCCGCACTCGACGCGGCCGGACGGCCGTATTCACGCGACGGCGACCTCGCGCACGCGCTCGAGCACGCGGCCGCGGATGCGCAGCCGGGCGACGTCGTGCTGCTCTCGCCGGCCGCGGCGAGCTTCGACCAGTTCGCCGACTTCGAGCAGCGCGGCGACACCTTCCGCCGGCTCGTGCGGGAGCTTTCGTGAGCCCGCGCATCAAGCCCCACTCGCTCGAGCTGCAGCTGCTCGTGCTGGTGCCGCTCGCGCTGACCGCGTTCGGCCTCGTGATGGTCTACAGCGCCACCTCCGCGTCGGCAGCACTCGGAAACGGCAATCCCGTCGGCTACCTCGAGCGACAGACCGTCTATGCCCTCGTCGGGGTCGTGCTGCTCGTCTTTGCCGCGCGAACCGACTTCCGAAAGCTGCGCGGGCTCGCGCCGACGCTCGTCGTCGCGGCGCTCGCTCTCTGCCTCGCCGTGCTCGTGATCGGCGAACGAATCAACGGCGCCCGGCGCTGGATCGGCTTCGGGCCGGCGGCCTTCCAGCCGTCGGAGCTCGCGAAGCTCGCGCTCGTCGTCTGGTGCGCCGCCTACCTCGCGCGCAAGCCGCCGCCGCGCACGCTGAAGGACCTGGCGCGCCCGGTCGGCACCCTCGTCGGCCTCTTCTGCGTGCTCGTCCTCGTCGAGCCGGACCTCGGCACCGTGATCACGATCGTCGTGATGGTCGGCGCGATGCTGCTCGTCTCCGGCACGCCGCTGCCGACGCTCGCGTCCGCCTACGCGCTCGTCTTCGGGCTCGGGGCGATCGCGGCGTGGGCGTCGCCCTACCGGCGCGTGCGCATCTTCACCTTCCTCGATCCCTGGAAGGACCCGCTCGGCGCCGGCCTCCAGAACGTGCAGGCGCAGATCAGCGTCGGCTCGGGCGGCGTGTTCGGCCGCGGCCTCGGTCAGGGGATCCACAAGATCCACTACCTGCCGGAGGCGCACACCGACATGATCTTCGCCGTGATCGGCGAGGAGCTCGGGCTCGTCGGCGCGGCGCTCCTGATGGCGGGCTACGCGGCCTTCGCGTATGCCGGCCTGCGGCTCGCGATCACGTGCAAGGATCCCTTCGGCAAGCGCCTCGCGGCGGGCATCACGGCCCTCGTCTGCGGCCAGGCGGCGATCAACCTCGCGGCCGTGCTCGGGCTCGCGCCGCTGACCGGAATTCCCCTGCCCTTCGTCTCGTACGGCGGCTCGAGCCTCGTGATCGCCCTCCTGTCGGTCGGGATCCTCCTTAACATCGCCCGTGGCCATGGACGAGCGACGACAGCTGCGGTGCCTGATCGCGGCCGGGGGAACGGTGGGGCACGTCGCCCCGTCGCTCGCCGTGGCGGAGGCGCTGCGCGCGCGCGGGGTGGAGGTGACCTTCGCCGGGTCGCCGGATCGCGTCGAGGCCAGGCTCGTTCCTGAGCGCGGCTACGCCTTCGACTCCTTCCGCGTCGCGGGGCTCCCGCGCCGCCCCGGCCCGCGGCTGCTGGGGGCGCTCTGGCTCGCCGCCGCGGCGCCGGCCGCCTGCCTGCGCATCCTCGCGAAGCGCCGGCCCGACGTCGTCCTCGGCGGCGGCGGCTACGTCGCGGGGCCGATGGTGCTCGCGGCGTGGCTGCGCCGGATCCCCGCAGCGCTGACCGAGGCCGACGCGATGCTCGGCCTCAGCAACCGGCTCGCGACGCCGTTCGTCCGCCGGGTCTTCGTCGCCTACCCGGTCGCGGACGGCCGCGACGGCAAGGTCAGCGTCGTCGGCAGGCCGATCCCGTCGAGCTCGCGGGCGGTGCCCCGCGACGAGGCGCGCCGGCAGCTCGGGCTCGCCGAGGAGGGGCCGCTCGTGCTCGTCTTCGGCGGGAGCCTCGGCGCCCGCACGCTCAACGAGACGGCGGTTGCGGCGTGGGGCGAGGCGGGCCCGGACGTGCTCCATCTCTGCGGCGAGCGCGACTGGAGCGAGCTGCGCGGCCGCGTCTCGCGCCCCGGCTACACCTTGCTCCCGTTCGTCGACGCGTTCGGCGCGGCGCTCGGCGCGGCCGACCTCGTCGTCTCGCGCGCCGGCGGCTCGGTGTGGGAGATCGCGGCGGCGGGCCGGCCCGCGATCCTCGTGCCGTATCCGGCCGCGACCGCCGACCACCAGAACCGGAACGCCGAGTACTTCGAGCGCGCGGGCGGCGCGGCGATCGTTGACGATGCCGCCGCCCGAACCGCCGTGCCGCGCCTCGTCGACGAGCTGCTCGCCGACCCGGTCCGCCTGGGCGAGATGGCCGAGGCGATGCGTGCCGCCGCAAAGCCCGACGCCGCAGACAGGATCGCCGATGAGCTCGTCGAGCTCGCCGCCGCTCGCCGGTAGGCGGATCTGGATCGCCGGGATCGGCGGCGCAGGCATGAGCGCGTACGCGACGCTCGCGCACGCGTGGGGCGCCGAGGTCGCCGGCTGGGACCGCGTCGAGACGCCCTACCTCGCGCATCTCGACGAGGCGATCGAGGTGACGATCGCGCCCGAGCCGCCCGCCGTGCCCGGCGGCTTCGAGCCGTACGTCTCCTCGGCGTACGCCGGGCGCGTCGAGGGGCGGCCACGGGCCGTGTTGCTCGCCGAGCTCGTCTCGCTGCGGCGATCGATCGTCGTCGCAGGCGCGCACGGGAAGACGACGACGAGCGCGATGATCGCGTTCTGCCTCGAGCGGCTGGGCCTCGAGCCGGCGTTCCTGATCGGCGGCGAGGTCCCCCAGCTCGGCGGCAACGCCCGCGCCGGCTCGGGCTGGCTCGTGGTCGAGGGCGACGAGTCCGACCGCTCGGTCGCCGCGACGCGGCCCGAGATCGCGGTGCTCCTCAACGTCGACCTCGACCACCATGCGACGTTCGCGACGCAGGCGGAGGTGGAGGCGCTCTTCGAAGAGTGGCTCGAGCACGTGCCGCAGGTCGTGCGCGCCGAACGGCTCGAGCCGGTCGCGCTCGCGCTCGCGGTGCCCGGCGAGCACAACCGCCGCAACGCCGCCGCGGCGCTCGCCGCGCTCGAGCTCGCGGGCGTGGCGCGCTCCGAGGCGGAGCGCGTGATCGTCGACTTCGCAGGCGCCGGCCGCCGGCTCGAGCGGCGGGGAGAGGCAGGCGGCGTCGCCGTTCTCGACAGCTATGCACACCATCCCGCGGAGCTCGCCGCGGACATCGCCGCGGTGCGAGCGGGCGGTCGGGTGCTCGCGCTCTTCCAGCCGCACCTCTACTCGCGCACGGTCAATCTCGTCCACGAGTTCGCGGTCGCGCTCGCCGCCGCCGACGCGGTCTGCGTGACCGAGATCTACGCGGCGCGGGAGGAGCCGCTGCCCGGCGTGAGCGGCCGCCTGATCGTCGAGGAGCTCGCGCGCGTGCGGCCGGGGATGCAGATCGCCTGGGCGCCGCAGCCCGAGCAGGGGGCGCGGCTCGTCGCGGCGTGGGCGCAGGCGGGTGACACCGTGCTGACCCTCGGCGCAGGCGACGTCGACCGGACGGCGCCGCTGCTGCTGGAATTGCTCGCGTGAAGATCGAGGAAGGCGTCGAGCTCGCGCGCTACACGACGCTCGGCACGGGCGGTGCGGCGAGCGCCTTTGCGCGACCACGGAGCGTCGCGGAGGTCGAGGAGCTGCTGCGCTTCGCAGCCGGACGCGGTCTCGACGTCGCGACGGTCGGTCTCGGCTCGAACCTCCTTGCCGCCGACGCGGGCGTCGAGGCGCTCGTGCTGAAGCTCGACGGCGAGCTCGCGTCCGTCGCGATCGACGGGGAGCGGGTCAAGGCGGGCGGCGGCGCCGCGAACGCCGTCGTGTTGCACCGGGCGCGCGCGGCGGGCCTCGGGGGCTTCGAGTTCGCCTGCGCCATCCCGGGCACGATCGGCGGCGGTGTCTGGATGAACGGCGGTGCGTACGGCAGCGACTTCGCGAGCGTGCTCGAACGTGTGCTCGTCGCGAGCGCCGAGGGGACCGGCTGGCTGACGCCCGCAGAGCTCGGTCTCTCCTATCGGCACTCGAGCCTGCGGCACGGACAGGTCGTCGTCGCGGCCGAGCTGCGTCTCCGCCCGCGCGACCCTGCCGCGATCAAGGCGGAGGTACGCGAGCTCAACGCGCGTCGGAAGGCGGCGCAGCCCACGAACCGGCGCACGTTCGGCAGCGTCTTCAAGAACCCCGAGCACGAGCTGACGGCCGGCAAGATGCTCGAGGCGTGCGGGCTGAAGGGCCACCGCAGCGGGGGTGCACAGATCTCCCCGAAGCACGCGAACTTCATCGAGAACGCGGGCGGCGCCCGCACCGCGGACGCGCTCGCGCTGATGCGTGAGGCGCAGCGCCGGGCGCGCGAGCAGTTCGGCGTCGAGCTCCGTCACGAGGTGGAGCTCCTCGGCGAGCTCGGGTAGGAGCGACCAACAGTACGGCGAACGTTGCGGGGTGGCCGGCAACCGGCAATTGACCTCCTCGCGGGCGCGTGCAGCGGTCGCGACGCTGCCGCGCGGGCGTGCCTCGCCGGCGCTCGCGCAGCTCGCGCCCTCCCGGCGCTCGCTCGCCGTCGGCCTCGGGCTCGTCGCGATCGCGGTCGGCGCGTACTGGGCGGCGCGGCAGAGCTCTGCCTTCTCGGTCGCCCGGATCGAGGTCGACGGGGCACCCGCCGCCGTCCGGCTGCAGGTGCGTCGCGCCGTCGCCCCGCTGCTCGGGACGAGCCTCCTCGCCCTGGACGGCGCAGCGCTCGAGCGCCGGCTCGAGGCGGTGCCGACCGTCCGGGCCGCCGGCTACGACCGGGCCTTCCCGCACACCCTGCGCATCCACATCCTCCCGGAGCTGCCGGTCGCCGTTCTTCATCGCGGCACGGAGACCTGGCTCGTCTCGGCGCGCGGCCGGGTCCTCTCGCGGGTCCCGAACCTCACCTTCGGCGCGCTCGCCCGGATCTGGGTGCCGAGCAAGACCGCGCTCGCGCCGGGCGCGTTCCTGACGCCCGAATGGGGCGGCACCGCCGCGCGGGCGCTCGCGCTCGCCGCCCGCTTCCCGGCGCGGATCGCGACCGTCTCGCTCGTCCAGGGCCGGCTCGTCTTCCGGCTTCGCTCCGGGCTCGTGCTCGAGCTCGGCGAGCCGACCGACATCAGGCTCAAGCTCGCGATCGCGCGCCGCGCCCTTGCCGCGCTGCCGCCGGGCGCGGCGTACGTCGACGTCAGCGTGCCGGGGCGCCCCGTGGCGGGCACCAACTCTAGACTCTCAGGTAGAGGTTGAGCGTGTGAAGCGTCAACCTCTGATTGACAGGGAGTTTCCGGCCATCTACCCTCGTGCCCGAGCTTCGCTTTTCCGCCCCGATCCTCGACCGGAGCTTCAGGTGTCTTCCTCATGAGCATGCGCGATCAATCGGGTAACTACCTCGCACTGATCAAGGTCGTCGGCGTCGGCGGCGGCGGCACGAACGCGGTCAACCGGATGGTCGACGCGGGGCTCTCCGGGGTCGAGTTCATCGCGGTGAACACCGACGCCCAGGCGCTGATGATGTGCGACGCCGACGTGAAGATCCACATCGGCTCGCAGTCGACGCGCGGCCTCGGCGCCGGCGCCGACCCGGCCGTCGGCCTCGCCGCCGCGCAGGAGAGCCGGGACGAGCTGAAGGAGTCGCTGAAGGGCGCCGACATGGTGTTCGTCACCGCGGGCGAGGGCGGCGGCACGGGCACGGGCGGCGCGCCGATCGTCGCGGAGCTCGCCCGCGAGCTCCAGGCCCTCACGGTCGGCGTCGTCACGAAGCCGTTCGTCTTCGAGGGGCGGAAGCGCTCGCAGCAGGCCGAGCTCGGGATCGACAACCTGCGCGACCGGGTCGACACGCTGATCGTGATCGAGAACGACCGGCTCCTCCAGGTGGTCGAGAAGAAGACCTCGGTCGTCGATGCGTTCCGCATGGCGGACGACATCCTGCGCCAGGGCGTCCAGGGGATCACCGATCTGATCACGGTGCCCGGGCTCGTGAACCTCGACTTTGCAGACGTCCGCACGATCATGCGCGAGGCGGGCTCGGCCCTGATGGGGATCGGCACTGCCGCCGGCGAGAACCGGGCCGCCGAGGCGGCGCGGGCCGCCGTCTCCTCGCCGCTCCTCGAGACGACGATCGAAGGGGCGACCGGCATCCTCCTCAACATCACCGGCGGCCCGGAGATCGGGCTCTTCGAGGTGAACGAGGCCGCCGAGGTGGTGACGAGCGCCGCCGACCAGAACGCGAACGTGATCTTCGGCGCCGTGATCGACGACGCGATGGGCGACGAGGTGCGGGTCACCGTGATCGCGACGGGCTTCGGCAACGGGCGCCGCCGCCGCCGCAGCGCCGCCCAGGAGGCGCCGCTTCCCTCGGTGCCGGTGCCGGGCGGCGTGTTCGAGGTCCCGGACGAGGCACTCGACGTGCCGTCGTTCCTGCGCGACCAGTAGCGCGGCACGTTCGCATTCCCTGAGGTTTGACGCTACGACCGGCGCGGTA